>Ga0268256_1000898_pt1 | contig 20507 bp, 13 predicted proteins | sample AgamicAtAmrz_FD_200247 | JGI IMG/M metagenome (GOLD analysis project Ga0268256, IMG submission 200247) | Agave microbial communities from Guanajuato, Mexico - At.Am.rz (v2) (version 3) | ecosystem: Host-associated > Plants > Roots > Rhizosphere | place: Guanajato, Mexico | collected 2012-06-07
ATCCGTGAAACCGAAGCTATCGGCCACGTGGTTCGCTGCTTTGAAAATGACAACATTATCCACGTTAACAACAAAGTGGATCCGGCTGACGACATCGACGTTATCAACACCGAGCTGGCACTTTCCGATCTGGACACCTGCGAGCGCGCTATCCACCGTGTGCAGAAGAAAGCTAAAGGCGGCGATAAAGACGCTAAAGCTGAGCTGGCGGCGCTGGAAAAATGCCTGCCGCAGCTGGAAAATGCCGGCATGCTGCGTTCACTGAAAAACCTGACCGACGAAGACAAAGCAGCGATTAAATACCTCAGCTTCCTGACGCTGAAGCCGACCATGTATATCGCCAACGTCAATGAAGACGGCTTTGAGAATAACCCTTATCTCGATAAAGTCCGTGAAATTGCCGCCGCCGAAGGTTCTGTGGTCGTCGCCGTTTGCGCCGCCGTTGAGTCCGATATTGCCGAGCTGGACGACGCTGACCGCGACGAGTTTATGGCCGAGCTGGGTCTCGAAGAGCCAGGCCTCAACCGCGTGATCCGCGCCGGTTACGAGCTGCTGAATCTGCAGACCTACTTCACCGCAGGGGTGAAGGAAGTTCGCGCATGGACCATCCCGGTCGGGGCAACCGCCCCGCAGGCAGCCGGTAAGATCCACACCGACTTCGAAAAAGGTTTTATCCGCGCGCAGACCATCGCCTATGAAGACTTTATTACCTACAAAGGCGAACAGGGTGCAAAAGAAGCCGGTAAAATGCGTGCTGAAGGTAAAGACTACATCGTGAAAGATGGCGATGTGATGAACTTCCTGTTCAACGTCTAAATAAAAGTTGTTGTTTCATGAGGTTTTATCGAATCACATGAAAATCACAAAACCCTATAAAATCCACGCAATAGCGTGGATTTTTCATTTCATAATGTCTCAACTCATCTCGTAACAACGCTGTCAAAAATGAGTACATTGATGAGTACAACATTCTTCCAGCTTCATTTTAAGTGAGTACAATAGCAGTATAAGAAATAGACAAGGACTCGCTATGCTCACTGATACGCAATGCCGCACTGCTAAGCCGAAAGAAAACTCTATCGACTCAATGACTTCAATGGTCTCAACCTCGAAGTGAAATCCAACGACAAAAAGGCATGGCGCTATCGGTTTAAACTCAACGGCAAATCCAGCATGTTCGCGTTGGGTGAGTACCCTACGGTCAAACTTGCCGAAGCTCGCGAGAGATGTGAGCAAGCGCGTAAACAAGTCGCGGATGGAGTTAGCCCGACACAGGCTCGCCAGTTAGATAAGATCCGCAAGGTCAACGACGCATCCAACACCTTTGAGCTGATCGCCAAAGAGTGGCTGCAGATGAAACACTGGGCCGAAATCACCAAAACGCGCCGACTGGATATGCTTGAACGAGTGGTTTTTCCCGCAATCGGTAAGCTCCCAGTCAGGGAGATAACCCCACACCACATTCTTAAAATTCTTCAAGAAACTGCTAAACGAGGAGCACCGGCAGTTGCCGCTGAAGCCCGTCGAACCATTTCATCAGTTTTCGAGTTGGCAGTAGCGACACTTAGAGCTGACAGTGATCCTGTCTGGCCTGTGCACAAGGCCCTTCCGACCAATAAGACACAGCACAAACAAGCACTGAATCCTCAGCAAATCGGAAAGTTATTAAACTGTTTTGACAATAGTCGTGGCTCGTACCAGGTTAACTACTGCATGTGGCTCATGTGGTGGACATTGGCGCGTCCTGCAGAAGCCACCGAAGCTGAAGATAATGCCCTGTGGACCATTCCGGCAGCGCGGATGAAAGCCCGCAGAGAACATGTTATTCCCCTCCCCTCCCAAGCCGTCAACATGCTCAGAACGCTACAGGGATTAACCGGGCATCGACAGCACCTTTTTCCGGGCAGGGATAATCCGCTGGGTCCAATGACATCACACTCTCTGCGTCAGTTACTTAAAAGCCTCGGCTGGAGTGGTACTTATAGCCCACACGCAACCAGAACTACAGGAAGTACGCGTTTAAACGAAATGGGCTATCGACCTGATGCTATTGAAGCTCAACTTGCTCATGCTGACACCTACAATGTTCGTCGCACGTACAATCATGCGACTTATCTTGATGAGCGTAAAGTGATGATGCAGGAATGGGCTGATATGTTGGACAAATGGGTAGCAGGATTCGAGTAGAACTTGCTGCACTTAGTGAACCACGAGGATAGAACTCATTCCTCAGGGTCCACTTTGTGCCAGAAGCGGATATTGTTTTGAACAGCGAAGCCAGACACAGTGTTTCAATCAATGTTGATTCATCTCTGAAATATAATTAATTTCGGAGGTCGCCCCCTCAAGTTTTGATGAAGATAGCCAACTTTTAGTTAAAGTGTTCACACTGCCGCAGCTGCATCTCTGCTTATCCCCGGTCAGAGTTTCGTGGTGGCGTACGGCTGGAATGCGTTCTACAAACCTCAGGGCTACACTCGTCATCCGGAATCCCTGGCGCACGGCCGACAGGAAGAGCGCGTCATGCTCTCCCCGCCAGGGCATGTATCAAAAGAGAAATTCTTCGGGATCAACGGGTGGCGGATTTTTTACAGGCTGAAGCTTTTGATACACTGGTACGGGAGCTCAGCATGCGATGCGCTGAAGTCACGCTGGCGGAAGTCCTGACCGGGCTGCGCGGCCTATACGGAGATTTGTAACTTGAAAATACTGAGGCAGCTGTGGAACCCGAAGGGGCTTGATGCGGCAGTTGACAATGTACCTGAGGATCGATACGGCTTCAGTAATATAGCGGAAAATATATCCCGCTCCATTCTTTCCCTTCCCCAGGAAGCTTCAAATGTTGTCGGAATTGAAGGGGCATGGGGATCAGGTAAAACAAGCCTCCTGAATCTGATCCTAAAAAACCTTGCCGAGTACAAGGATGGACACACACATGTGCTGCATATTTCTCCCTGGCTGAGCGGCAACGACCCGGTTGAAGTGCTTTTTCTTCCGGTTGCCACTGTCATCCAGCAGGAAACGGATAAACGATATCCCCCAACAGGTTTAAAAAAAATCTGGCGTAAATACCTTCTGTCAGAGGAAGCTCAGAAAGTGATTGAGTATGCACAGGATACTTCATCGCGCGTTCTTCCGCTGGTTCAGTATGTCGGGCAGTTTTCCCGAATCGTTAACTGGATAGCTGGCGGAATAAAGGTATTTTCAGATAGTCGCCTGGCTGTTGATCAGAAAACCACGACAAAGCTTCGTGCTGATATTGCAGGGCAACTGGTTAGACTGGATTTGAAGTTCATTGTTGTCATGGATGATCTGGACCGACTGGAGCCGACCCAGGTGGCGGAAGTGTTCAGGCTGGTCCGTGCAGTAGCCGATCTACCGCGCTTTACACACATTCTTTGCTATGACAGGCAGATTATCACTCATGCCGTTGAGCATGCACTGAATATCGGAGATGGTAGCCGTTATCTTCAGAAAATTATTCAGCTCAGTTTTAAAATACCTCGCCCTGAGGCCTTTGATATACGCAATGAATTTCGCCAGCGGGCCGAGACGCTGTATCAGCAAATTAATAATCAACCGGCAGACGCAGAAATGGCAAAAGATCTCGCCGCTGTGACTGATACGTATGGTGCCGCACTTTCGACGCCACGCGAGATCCATCAGGCCATTAATTCCCTGATTTTTCTCTATCCGGGAATGCGGGATTTTGTGTATTTCCCTGATTTGTGCCTGCTTCAACTTATACGAGTAACAAACCCGGCCCTGTATGACTGGACGGAGCATTACCTGACAGAACGGTCCGTGATTGAAAACGGCCAGGGCATGCTTTCTGACGGAGAAAAGGCAGACTTCCGTGAGGGGCTTATTAGGTGTATGAAGATGTTGAAGGCATCGAATGCAGACTCATTTCTGACACTAGCAGACTGGATCCCCGGTATCAGCGGACATAATGATGAATATCTTAGTCTTTTTGAGCCCGTCAGTGAGGATTATCGCCACATCCATACAAGCAACAAGCGACTCAGCAGCCTGACGCACTGGCGGTATTACTTTGCCTTTTACTCACCCCAGAATGTTCTTCCTCCGGAGTTTTTCAACCAGCTGTTTACGCTGGCCGCCGTACCGGAAAAGCAGCAGCTCTCTGAGGATCTCCTCTCAAAAATCAGCAGTGTTGGTATTCTGTCCGGAACTTGGTTCGAACATATACTGAGCAGGCTGACTCCGGGCCTGATAAGAGAACGCAATTTTGAAGAGTGCGCAGGGCTGGTGCAGTTTTTCTTCGATCATACGGATGAGGTCAGCACTCGTTTCAGAACCCGTAACACATGGTTTTCTCTGCGTGAAACGGGCATTAATCAGGTTGTAAGGCATCTGCTGAAGCATATGCAGGATATTGATGAGGCCAGAACAGTCACGCAAATGGAAATGCTGGTCGTTGCGGGCACGTCGCCGTTCTGGATAGCCGATTTTATGCGGGATCTTATCTGGGAACACGGACTTGCCCACAATACGGTATCTTCGCCATCAGACGCTCTTTTCAGTCGTGATATTACGGAACGGCTGCGTGACAGATTTGCTGAACGTATGAATCAGCCAGACCTTCAGCAACAACTTCTCGTGCACCAGTCAATTCTTGGATATCTCTATGCATGGAGAGACATGAGTTCGGATGAAACCGTGAAGCAATGGGTCAGAGAGGTGGCTGCCACCGATGAAGGCCTTGTTAACCTGTTAATACGATTACAGACCAGCGTCTTCAGTTCTGACAGGGGGGCATATCGCCGGATTGCACGTGACCAGGTCAGTCCATTTTTTGATAACTGGCCTGCAGTTGAAGATAAGCTGAGGGTTATACTTTCCGGTAATGAACTGATGCCGGAGCAGGAAGAACTCAAAAGTGCGTTGGATAATGACGAGTGATCAAAAAAGGCCGCTTAGCGGCCTTTTTCTTATTACACAAAGTGAATCAGGCGCTAAACGCTTTTTCCTTGTCGAAAGGAAAACCGGCATGTGCCAGCTCGTTCAAAAGCTTGCGTTTCCAGTTCTTCAGCTCAGAATACGCTCATATCGCGAACGAAACGCTTTTTCGCAGCCCTCCAGTTGCCTGCATATCAGAGCCTTCATCGGGGCAGATCTCCTCCCTGAAAATAGTGCCAGGCTAAACTGAAGTCTCCGGTCTTTCTTCCATCTCACAGAGAGGCACATCGCCATGAAAAAGACCCGCTATACCGAAGAACAGATAGCATTTGCGCTGAAACAGGCCGAAACCGGCACTCGGGTGGAGGAACTCTGCAGAAAGATGGGCATTTCTGAAGCCACATTTTACAACTGGAAGAAAAAGTTTGGCGGCATGGGCGTGACAGAGCTGCGCCGCCTGCGCCAGCTTGAGGAAGAGAATCAGCGTCTGAAACGTCTGGTGGCTGATTTAAGTCTGGACAAGGAGATGCTGCAGGAAGTTATCAAAAAAAAGTTCTGAGGCCGGCTCAGAAGCGTCAGGCGGTGCATTTTCTGCGGGAGGCTTACCGTATCAGTGTCCGGCGGGGATGCGGACTGCTGATGCAGAGCAGAACCGTTTACCACTGGCAGAGCCGGCGGGATGATCGGGCGATAACCCTGCGTATCCGGGAAATAGCGGAAACCCGGATCCGCTACGGTTGCCCGCGTATTCATATTCAGCTGCGGCGGGAAGGCTGGCCTGTTAACCACAAGAAAACACACCGGATTTACTGTCTGGAAGGCCTCAACCTGCGCAGAAAGCGCCCCCGCAGGCATGTCAGTGCAGCACATCGTCAGCAACGTCCGGTCCTGACCGGTGTCGATCAGTGCTGGAGTATGGATTTCGTGTCGGATAACCTGTTTAACGGACGACGTTTCCGGGCGCTGACTGTAGTGGATAATTTTAGTCGGGAGTGTGTGGCGATCCATGCCGGAAAGTCGCTGAAAGGTGAGGATGTGGTCGGTGTGATGGAAAGGTTGCGGGTGCTGGGCAAGCGCCTGCCGGTACGTATTCAGACAGATAACGGCAGCGAGTTTATCTCGAAAAGTCTGGATAAATGGGCGTATGAGCACGGTGTCACAATGGACTTCTCCCGCCCTGGAAAACCAACGGATAACCCGTTTATTGAATCATTTAACGGCAGTCTGCGGGATGAATGCCTGAACATTCACTGGTTTCTCTCGCTGGAAGATGCGCAGGACAAACTCGACAACTGGCGCAGGGAATATAATCATGAGAGAACGCATTCATCATTAAATGACATGACTCCGGCTGAATTCATCCGAAGTCTACGGAAAGACGAAGATCTCTGATTTAGCACTGCACTGATTTTGGGCCAAGGTCAGAAAGACGAAGATCTCTGATTTAGCACTGCACTGATTTTGGGCCAAGGTCAGTTACACTTTACATAACTCAGAGATAATGTTGGGAGTTTCATCTACCCAACATTATATTAAATGTTATATATGCTATTTTTTATAATTGCATTCCTCAACTTTAAAAATAACTTCATTACCAACTTTTTTTGCAAAAATAATTCTATCATCATTTATAAACAATGATTTAGTACCACTATCAAGATCGCATGGGCTTTTCGAATACATCTCAAATGTATATATAAAGTTCTCTGCAAATTTTGATAAACTCTTTTCATACCATGACATAGTATTTTGTGATATTCCATAAATGAAAACAAAAAAAATGCCAAAACTAAAAAGCTTGATTAGTATTGTAGATTTCTTTAGATAAATATCATCTTTTTCACATTTAAAGGGGAATAAAAAATTATTTACCTTAGCATCCAATAATAAAAAATATATAAGTATAAAAGGGAAAACAATTAAGGCTAAGATATAATATAAAAATAAAGCAATTAAAGCTGTAATGAATGGAATGGTTAAAATAGAAACAATAATTAATGCATGAGGAAAATTAGAAGGCTCAACTCCGCTAACATCATTTAATATGATCCCAGCAATCGATATAGAAAAATTAGTCCCGACAACCAATATTATAGTTAACAATGCTTTCCCTATAATATTTTCATAAATTTTCTTATATAGAAGAATAGCATCATATGCCAATGCAATACACCAAAATACAACAGCCAATAAGAATGCAGACCTGAATGTTTGACCATAACTCAATACAAGAAATATTACGTATGTATAAATAAACAATAAAATATAATTTAAATGCAATTTTTGACTAACATTCAAACGAGAATAAAAACACTTAATCCATTCTATCAATAAATCTTTTTTCAATCTATCCACCTTAATATCCATATAGTTCACAAATAGTTAATTATACTCTCTCAGCTGCCTCTAACCATGTATTAACCCCATCAACACCTAAGGCCAACATAGTGTCTTGCAAAACAACTACTCGATATAGCATTTCTCCGCCATCCGATTCTTCCTGCTCTTCTGCTTGTGCAAATAAACGAGTCAATAGCTGCATTAAATTATTATTGTAGTCATGCAAATAGGCTTTTGTTGTACGGACATATTCAAGATAAATCTCCGTAGCCTTCAATGCATACAATGGTTCTATGCATGAAACAATATTTAACCATGCGCCAAAATCGAATAAACCAATCTTCGATGGATCTGAACTCATAGATACTAATGAAAAATAACGCTCTAACACTTGTACGGGTAAAATAATAACCGGCTCTTTCTCTCCAAAAAGACTACCCATTGACGCTATTAATGCTGAGGAATATTGATTATCATCACTTAACGCAGCGGACAAACCAGCAAGACATAAATCTTGATGCCGTTGAAAATTCTCATGATGTGTCCAAACATCGATAGCACCTTCCCATGCATCACTATCGCTTAATTCTTTTAATTGTTTGATAAAATCACAATTTTCTATTTTGCCTGACAATACAGCTAATGCAGATATTCGTCCCCATGCTTGCAATCCATCTTTAATATCTTCAGATACTATCTTATTTAACCATGGGGAAACCCTGTCGAACTCATGATTATAGGTATAATAGAGACAACATTCTGCCATATCCCAAAGCCCTTCGCTACCTTTCCGCATTATTAATTCAAATACTCCCCAACCAACTTCAGGTAAAATACTCTGTAAAAAAGGTAAACGGCGTAATACTACAGCTCTCACCGCAGGATGATCGTTAGTAGAAAATTGATGTAGTGTCGATAACAATAATTCAGGCCAAGAGATATGTTCTTCATGTAACTTTATTGCCATAACCATAAGGGCATCAGCGATATGCCCTCGAATCATATTAATACCTACGCCAATAAAAGTGACACCATCTCCTGAGATAGGATCTCTTTCTTCCACTGCTAAATAGGGAATAGATAAAAAAGTTATTCTTTCCGCATTATTGATATCTTTTACTACATGTGAACATCCTTGTAGCACTTCGGAAGCAAAGCGGTTGTGCCTCCAATAGACAGAATGTCGTTCCAATTCATCTAAAGTGTTGCTAACTAAAACATCAATATTAGGTTCATTAATCGGTTTCCAGTCATTATTTGGGCGAAGGTCTCCGTAACGATAATTCAAATAATGTGCAATACCATCCATAATATGATGTCGGAACTCTTCATTTATATCCTGCCAGTAAGAATATAAAAAAATCAAAAATCGTAATGGATCCCTTGAAGATGCCTCACTCAGTTGTTGAGCAACCTCCTCCTCTCCACCAATTAACATGTCGCTAAATGAGTCTCGCCTATACCCATTATAGTGCTCAAGAAGACTGAGAACGCCTTCATTGCTAAGCTCATTAAAAACTTCAAATGAGAACGGAGCTCTTACTATTCCGCACCATCCATTAACATCTGGTTTATGTTCAAGTGGCCAGTTTGAACGACTATATTCATCTAAAATACGTACACATGACGGTGAGCGTAAATGGCACGGTATACAAATAATAAACTTGACCTGATCTTTAAGCATATATTGCCTATACTCAGGGACATCCGCATACCTCTGAGAAAGAGCAAGTATTATAATCTGTATTGCGTCTTGGGATTCTGAACTCAAATGGATAAAAACTTTCTGAACTAAAGTGCCCAATTCATGTGAAAGCTCAGACTTTAATAAATCCGCCTTCGACAGCAAACGAGTGGATATGTCAAGATTAGTTAGCGGAGAATTAATGCATGCTAACAATGCAAAGTAACGAAGTGAACCTTCCAGATTAAAGCATAAACGTTCTCGATTGTTTTTCCACCACTCAGAATTGATATTAGCATGATGAATAATAGCAACTTCTAAAGCATCCATCAAGACACGTTGACTATCTTTATGCTCAAAATCCCTCATTCTGCGATCATCAGAATGAGAAGTTCCACTTAGAAAACCACTTCGATAATTATTTTTTTCTTCAAATCTAGAACTCCATACTTGGCTCCACTGTTCAAGTGTCGATATAGCCCGTTCTAACAAAGTAATAGAATTAATCATTCTATTTGAAAGGAATTTATTATCCTTATCAGCAAATTCGTGTGGTCGGCACTTAATTTTATTTCCAAAACGATAGGACAGTATGTCTTCATCTTTAACATCAGCAATTATGTAATCCCAAAGCACCGCATCATCGATCCCCCCTACAGCAACACAGCGAGCAAGAGCTCTACCTAGAAAGCTATATTTTTCTTGTGGAAATTTAAATAACTCCAGCAATAGAGGAGACATCAAATATGCACGATCGTCCTTTATGTTTGATATGGAAACAGCAATCTTACTGATCAATTGTGACTTATCTATCCAATCAGATCTTAATATTTCCATCCAAAAATCAACGACACCTGATGGATCTAGATTTAACCAATGAGCTATACGGTAAGTATGAATTACCATACCATCAACATCACGCGTGTTTTTAAAACCCGGGACAAGATTCCTTAGCCAAAAATAATGCCATTCAACTTGTGAAGCTTTACTATAAATAACTTGGAAAACATCTCGATACATATTACGTAAATCACGTAACATTGGCCAATCATCATCTTGAGGTAATTGTTCAGCAAAACACTCAGCAACTAGGCGACGTATATGAAAAGCATAAGTTCCGGTAAGCACCGTTCGTAACTGTTTCCTAAACTCTTGTCTTCCTTCATTGACAAGCTGCGCAATAAAGCTACGAATAGATGGCCGGACAAAAGGTACTGGTGGGAGATCCTTTATAAAATCATTTAAAGTCAATCCATGACGAATCGCTCTACTAATAACTAGTACATCAAGTAACGTTTGATGCCCAAATGTTAATTTATTATCCTCAGTTTCATGCAAAACATTATGACTAAGTAACATTCTACGAATGTCATCTGAAGCAGTAAATCGTTGAGTTGGTATCGACAGGCTACGAAGCTTTAACATTTCCGTGGCCATATTTTCAAGTGCTATTTTCCCTTCATCACCTAGCGATGGATTCGTCAACATAATTGAATCAATATAGCGTTGAGCTAGCGCTTGGCTAGTTACTATATTAAAACCACCATCTCTTTGAGCAAGACTTATAAATAGAGCTAACTCACGTGGATTGCTAATTAAATGTCGAGTTGTGTTATCAATAGCTGATGAGTCGATTGAGAGTTTTTCAAGCAACGGCATGATTTCACCTTCCCAATCTAATGCCTGGCACTTAAACTCTTTATCCCATGAGCGCTGAGATATACGTCTATCGTAATGTCTATCAAACTCTCTGCAAGCCGTAATAACGGTAACATTTGGAATTAATAACAGCTGATCTATTTGAGCTAAAAAATACGTTAGCACCGTATGTTCTCGAGCTATAGCAAGCACATCAAGTGAATCAATTATGACTATTACATGATAGCTGTCAGCTACACGCGCAATCTTTTCAATCCATAGCTCATCTAACCCTAGAGATTGCCGTTCCTGTGCAGTTTCTAAATCAGCAAACTCTCGCGATTGAATAAATAGCGGTAACATAGTACCATCAGATTGTGCCAATTGCTCTAATTTCTCCTGCAATTCAAGTAGAATACACGTTTTCCCTGAACCCGGCCCTCCAGTCACTAATATGGAATGGTTCTTGCTTATGATAGCCTCAATTAATTCACTAACTAAAAGAGTGTCAATGCGATGACCACCAATATCTCTTTGCCACGAACGACCAATCGATGATGTTTTTCTGAATGAATTAAAAATAGATTGAATGTCTGTTGGAGGAGAAATAACACAACCTGACTGAGAAAGAAGATTTATAAGGTCGATTTTGGTTAAACGCGAGCAAGATGACAGTTTATTACCTTGCGTATCAGCAACTCGCATCCCTTGGTAATCAAGGCAAGTCCAAAGTGAATTAAAAGCTGCAACAGAATTACTCACCAAATATTGCAAGCGCTCTTCTAGTGTTTCTCTCATTCGCTCATGAATATCGCTAGTAACAAATTTTGTTCTGGATAAAAGCTCATAACTATTAAAATTATAACATATTTTTTCAATTAATTCACTGAGCTTTCTATTTGTCGCCTCATGTACCTTTGTCTCTTTTAAAGCAGCATGATAGACACTTTCATCCTGAAAATTAGTACTAAACTCTTGTAAAGCTGCCAGTTCACCAAAAGGGGTACGGGAGTAGAATCTGACTGTCGTAGTAGGATCTTGTATAAGCGTTTTAATGGCCTTTTCTAGCTCATCATTAAGATCGGTGAACGACCACGCTCGAAATCCTGTTTGATTTTTTTTGCACTGACAACAAATAATTGTACCGTCAGTACGCCCTATCACAACGTCATCGACCAGCCATTTCACTGAATCTGTCTCTAACCATTGATAGTCAGGATTGGATAACACGGTCAAAGCCCACTCAAACGCTACCAACGTTTGATATCCATCCCCCCTATTAGATTGAATACCAGCTTTACTCAATTGATAGCTCCTTCTGACAATGAATAGCGTTAGTCGCCCTATGCTAGAAACTTTGTCCTATACAGCTAGTTACTTGCTTGAGTGCTTGTACATGGTATGATTTTTGAGCATATAACCATACTATAAACGATACATTCGCACTAATAAAACAATAAGTTAAGCTAAAGTAGCTTATGAAGGGCAGCGATAAAAGATATACTCTTGGTAAGATGAACAGGAGCTGTGATAATTAACCTCAGTTAACAGCATTAACCAAAGTGAGTACAGGCATGAGTATAAAAACAATAACTAAAAATAAAATCATTAAATATCAATATAGTAAATTAACAATCACAACTCAACGTCTGATCCCGCTGGCTGGCATTTTCGCCACCACCGCGTCATAAAAATCCACGCAGCGGCGTGGATTTTTTTTACCCGGACGACACGCTACTCCACAATATGGGTCTCTTCAGCCGCCTCATAGCCATCAACGATCTGCACAATTTTCTTTAATTCGCCCTCGATGAAAGCCGGGGTGGCGCTTTCCCCTGAGGCCGGGTGATGAAGCTCGACCGAGATGCCGCTGGCGGCATTGGTCAGTGACAGGCTGATCTCCTGCTGGCTCGCTGCGGACGATGGTCGCCCGATTTGCTGCACGATGGCCGCCGCCGCCGCGCGCGTATCAACGTCTGCGAGATGCCCCCACCTCATTTCAACATGTCCCTGCTGCCCTGCCTTTATCACCTGCAGCGTATAGCCGCTTCTTGCCGTTGCCATGTCTTTTCCTCCGGTTTCGTTGCCCGGGCGTCACATTATCAGCCCGGTTTTATCAGCAAAGTTCGTTCACGTGCGCCTTGCCGTTAATGACTCTTTTCCACATAGGTCTGCATGTTTTCTTTGGTCACTAACTCAAACGGGATCCAGACATGAGACTCGACCTTTTCTCCTTTAATCAGCTTCAGCGCTACCGCTAAGGCCGTTTTGCCCTGACCGACGGCGTCCTGGAAGACCGTCACCTGGATCTTATCGCTGGCCAGGGCTTTCAGCCCGTCCGGCGTGGCGTCGATCCCACCGATCAACAGCTTCTTCTGGCTCTTCTCCAGCGCCATCGCCGCGCCAATCGCCATCTCATCGTTGTTCGCCGCCACAATATCAATCGCTTCCCCGTTGCCTGTCCAGTTCTGCATCAGATCCATTCCCTCGCTGCGGGAATAGTTGGCCGGCTGTTTCTGCACCACTTTCATTGCCGGATATTTGGCCACCACCTGCTCGACGTCTTTGGTGCGCTGCAGCGCGCCGGCGTCAGTGAGATTGCCGATCATGATGGCGACATTGCCTTTGTAGTTCGCCAGCTTCGCCAGCGCCTCCATCTGCAATGTGCCGGACTCCCGCTCGTCCGAACCGACAAACACCACGCCAGGCGGTAACGTTTTATCCCCCGGCGTCCGGTTCACATACACCAGCGGCATTTTGGCCTGCTGCGCCATCTTCGTCAGCTGCGGGGTGCTGGCGGAGTCCACCGGGTCGACGATGATCGCGTCCACGCCGGAGGCGATAAAGCTCTGCACCTGATCGGCCTGACGTCCGGTGTCGCCGCGGGCGTCTTCAAACTGCACGTCGACGTGGCGGGCTTGAGCTTCTTTCTCAATGGACTGGCGGATAATGGTGAGAAAGTTTTGATCGAAGTAGGCCATTGAGACGCCGATCTTCTCCGCCAAAGCCGAGGCGGAACTGGCCAGTAACCCCACTAACAGGATGATTTTACAGTGCTTCATAGCATGCCCTCAGAGGTCGAAATGAAATTTTCAATATAAACACAAATGGTATATTTAAATCATTTTCAGACTACGAAGGGCGTTCGGTTCTTGCAATAAGGATGTAAAGAAAATGTTGCCATGCGCACACTTTATTTCACCGCCTCACTCACCGAGGGCTTACCGGTAGGGGGATCTCAGCGGGCGGCGACTGCTTTCGCTTCAGCAGGGCATACTCCACGATCAGTTGTTGCAGATGCAGCTCCGCGAGGCTTCCCCGGGCGGCAGGCCAGGGTTGCTCAACGGGAAGCACGGCCAGCTGGCGTAGCTCCTCCTCCAGCGGAACGGCGCGGTTAAACGACTGCATGATGGCAAACACTGCGGTTTTCAGTTCGCTCACCGTGATGTATCTCCCCTTCTGCTCGTCGAGGGCATTGAGCTGGCCGGCGAGCCGCTGCAGCTGCTGCATTCCCTCGGACCAGCCGGTGAGGTTTTCCGCGGGCAATGCGGCAGCGCTCAACTGCTGCCGCCACTGCTGCGCCAGCGGTTGTGCTTGATCCGGCCAGCGACTCAGGGCCTGCCGGACCAGCTGGTCGCCGTAGCTTACCGCCCAGTCCGGCGCCAGGCGGGCGAGCTCGCCAAGCTGGCGCTGCGTCTGAGGCAGATCCACCGGCATCAGGGGAGATGCCCCCGGCAGGCCCGGTATCACATTTTGGGTCACCGAAATGGGCGGTAAATCGAACTGACGCAACGCCAGCCATCCACCGACGGCGATGCCCGTCACCGCCAGCATGGTGACCATCCCGGCGACAAACGGCTTCCAGCGCGGCGCGGGTGCCGGAGAAGACGCCACCACTGGCGCGGGCCGCTTTGCAGGTAAAGGCGGCGCAAGCGGCTCAGCCTTTGGTCTACGTTTTAGTTCTGGCACTGGTTCAACCTTCGCCGCATCCTCTTCGCTGACCAGAGCGCCGGGAAGTTCCGCGTCAGACACCGCCACCGGCGGCGCGGTGGGGAGCGCTGGCGCAGGGTCGAGATTCTCGAAGCGGCTTACCGTGCTGTGCAACAGCGCCCGCAGGTCGATCAGCGAGTTTTCAGGCGCGATCTCAAGGCGCTGGAGCACTGCGTCGAAGCTTTGCAGCGAACGTTCAGCCTGACCAAGCGACTCGAGATCCGCCGGGGCGAGACTGAGAGTGCGGAGCACCTGCCGCAGCCGCTTGCTCAGGGTGCGGAAGATCTCTGTCCGGGCCGGGAGCGCCTGCGGCCACAGGTTTTTCCCCTGGTGGGCCAGCAGCGACTCCATTAGCGACAGCCCCTCGTGGATCCCTGCCAGCCCGCCCAGCCTGGCGCGGGCCAGCGTATACCAGGCGACAGTCTGCAGATCCGCGCCGTGATGCTCCAGCAGCGAGCGGGCAAGCTGCTCGGCATACGGCCAGTTAATATCCGGCCGCGCCGGGTGGCTGAGCTTGTTCATTTCCGCACGCAGGGCAATAAAATCAGCCAGCGTGCGCGGGTCGCCACCGGTTTTATAGTGGCGTTCGTCGTGTGTTGTCATCATGATGTCTTTCAGCGAGAGATTAGAGGGCGGAGCGGGCGTCAAGGTACTGCTGGCGTTTGAGGTGGCGGATCAACACCCTACCCTCGGGCATAAACTCTGTGCCGTAACGCACCAGGCCAATATCCTTCAGCTCCGCATCAATGGCATAGCGCAGTTCGCCGGGCGCATGCTGATCGAGCATCACCACCGCGATCCGCTGCAGGCGCGGTTCGTACTTCAGCAATACCGCCGACAACGTGCTCATCAGCTGATGCGCCGACGCCGGCATCCCCTGGAGGATAGCGGTCATATCCGGCAGGCCGTAGTCCGGCAGATGCGCCAGCGTTCCGGCCCGACAGTTGAGGATGCGCTGCATGTTATCGAGCACCGACAGGATGACCTGATCCGTTTCGCTGACAGTATTCAGGTCAAGCCCGCCGGCGAAGTTGCCGTACAGGATGTCATACAGGGAGGGACGAGGCATTTTCACTTCTCCTTAAGCGGGTGCAGCGTCAGCTGATTTTGGCTGGCTTCGATAATGCGCGGCCTCGCCGGGTCAAGATCGTCCCGGGTGAGTACCAGCCGCCAGCTGTTTTGCGTCAGGTCCGGATCGATAAACATGGCCGCCACCGCCACAAACTGCGCGCTGGTTTCCATAGGCATATCGACGGTCACCGATTCGCCCGGACGCAGGCGAACATCTTTTTCCGCCACCCGGTCCGCCTGCAGCGCCTGGCCATCGCCAGCAAACAGCGACGGGTAGTCAGTATTGTCGAACGCCTGCCGGTCCTTAAGCTGGTAAATACGCACTACCGTCGCCAGGGAGGCGCCTTTGGCGTTGTTATTCACCCCTTCCCGAGCGCGAAGATCCAGATGCAGGGTTTTCACCTGGGGGTAAAAAATGGACTGGGTCACGGAAACGGCGCCGTCTTTCACGGTCTGCGTCAGGCCGCAGCCGGTTAAGACGGTAACCATAAGGAATGCCAGCAACCTGGCGGAGGGTTTATCTGCGGTAATCGCCATCTTCATCGCTCTCCCTGCGGTGGATATTTTCCCGGACGCGCTGATAGCGCCCCAGATAAATCGTGATCCTGTCGTCAGCTTGTTTCTGCGCATCCAGCGGACGCAGCACAGCGGTACGGCCAAGCTGGACGGCATGCGCCTGCTGGCAGCAAAGTTGCGCATCCGGCAGTAAATGGCGGGCGACGCAAAGCTGCAGCCGCACGTCGAGATGAGATCCGAGCCAGACGTGCAGGAGCGCCATCAGGTCGCTGAACAGTTCGCCGCCGGGCAGCCAGCCGCGAACCTCATCAGGATTCTCCGTGGCTAGCTGCAGCAACACCTGACTGTTCACATCCGTGGCGTGAGTTCCCATCACTGGCCTGTGTTGCAGGCTAACCGGCTGGCGGATGCTCATCGTTAACGGCTGCGACAAGGGGATCCGGGAGGGATCGTGGTGGTACACCGTCGCCCGGGTCCCCGGGGCCAGGAGCGCCACCAGCGCCTCCATGCCTTCCCCGGATCTCCCCGGCAGCATCATCACCGGCAGCAGCGCCAGAAATCGCGACAGCGGCGCTGCGGCAACGGCGGCACATCCCGGTATGCCAAGCCCCGCCAGGCCCAGCAGATACTGCGAGGTGTTGTCCGTGCCACCCGCCCGAAAGGTTGCCGGGTAGGAATATTTGCGCCAGATACGGTAATACTGGGCGATCAGCCGATGGTTAAAGATATCGAGAAAATCCTCGGTCGCCTCGACGCCTTCCCGCCGTTGCGCAATGTCATCGCTATAGTGGGTCGGCAGCGGGGATTCCACGCCATAGAGCCCCATAAAAGCAACGCGAACCGCCGGCGGTCGGGGCGGTTCAGGATCGTCCATTCCACGGATTTCGCCGGCCGGGAAACCCATCCCCGGATGCGGGCGAAAGCGTATGGGCTCATCACCCAACTGCCAGTCGCTGCCGATGACCGGCGCCTTCGGCTGGATCTTCTCCAGCAACTGGCAGAAGCGGTAAAAATTCATGTATGGCAACTGAGGCCGGAGCTGCGCCATCAGCCGGCCAGCCGCAGACTGTGATTCTCTTTCCACCGGATACATTTCCCTTCAGGTTGAACGATGAGCGTTAGCTGGTTGAACTGATTCATATCGGCATACAGCGCGAAAAAGCGGTTGAGCATGTCGCCAAACAGGTGGACATCGCCCGCGCCGGTAAATCCGCTACCGTCGAGCGTCACTTCGATATCCAGCCCGCGCAGCAGGAATCCCTGTTCGAAACGCTGAATTCGGTGATGGCTGACCGCCAGAATAGCGTCCAGACGACGGTTATTGAGCTCATCCTCCCGCCAGTTGTAGAGCGACAGCGTACCGCGCAGTACCTCGGCGCTGCTCATCATATTGAGAAAACGGGTGCCCAGATGGCTCATGACCCGCCAGTGGTAGCGGTCTTCCGTCGGGGGATATACCGGCAATGTGGGCTTACAGAGATTGCGGACGGTAAGCGGCGTGGCTGATATCGACTCACAGCGATCCAGCAGCGTGCTCTGTAGCGCCCGGCGCGGCAGCTGGCCGTTAGTGCCGGTGATGCGCAAGGAGACCGTTTCCCGCGCCAGCGCCCGGTCAGCCTCCCATTGCTGTCCGCCGAGGATAAGCCAGGTATCGTGCATGCCGGTAACGCCCCGCTTGACGCGGGTGTGGTAGTAGCGCTCCGGCGCATGGCGACGCATCATTCCCCCCTGGTGACGAAAGCGGGTGAAAGGCACATAGCGTGCCTCCCCGGTGCGCCCGGAGCCGGTCACGCTGTCGACAGAATAGATTTCGGTATGCCCGTCCTGCAGGCGCTTCGGACGCAGGAGGTATTCGCTCTCCAGCCCGCTGATGGTCAACGGATCGGCCTCGAGGGTAAACAGGTTAATCACCGGCACACAGTGCAGGCGCAGGCTGCTTGCGCTGACGGGTAAATCGCTTTGCCAGACCTCGCTGAACACCACCTCAAGCGTGAAATGCGATATCCCCGCCGGCAGGGTGATGTTTTCCAGGCCATTTAGCTGCACGAACATAAATTTTTCGCGAAAGGTGAAATACTCGAGCAGCAACTGATAGCCGCTGAAAGCGCTCTCCCCCTTCGGCCATAAACGATCCTCCTCGCTGAATCCCCCCGGGGAAAAATAGCCGTCGAGGCTTATCCGCTCTGTCTGACCCGGCAGGCGCAGGTACAGCGCGACCTGGCGTCGGGTCAGCCACAGATGGAGGGCGCTGCCGGTAACGGCGTCTTCCCCCAGGTACAGCGCCAGGCGGCGGAGATCGGTCTGCGACCAGTCAGCCAGCTCGCTACAGGCGAATCGTAGTCGCAGGGCCGAACGCCCGTCCGGCTCCGCCGTCATCACCGCCTCCTCTATCGCCAGCGGGTTAAGCGTCAGATCGCGGGTGGTTCGGTACCGGCACACGGTATTTTTCGGCCCCAGTGGGCGGGAGCTAATCTCAAACCCGGCGGGCACCGTTTCCGCCATCTTCATCGCCGGCAGCGTTGGGGTCAGCGCCACGATCGATAACGACGGAATGGTGCGCAAATAGTGCGGCCACAGCATGCTGACCAGCCCCTCGGTCAGCTCCGGCAGATCATCATCAATTTTTTCGCGCAAGCGACCTACGGAAAAGGCAAAGCCTTCAAACAGGCGCTCAACGTAAGGGTCCGGCGTACCGGCTTTATCGAGATCCAGCATCGCCGCCCGATCGGGGTGAGCCTGCGCGAACGCTTTTGCCGCCTCGCGCAGGTAGCGCATTTCAGCGTCAAAATATCGCAGGGTTAAATCGTCCATTATGAATATTCCATTATTCGTCTACAGGGAGACACGCAGCATGGCTGCGCGGTCAGATTAGTTGGCCGCCGGGCGGCCATGAGCAGAGGAGGCCCGGCGTCGCAGGTCAACGCCAATCAGTGAGGGAGGCGGTTTCAGTATCCCTCTTCGCCGGGTATATCGTCGGTCAGCGGAACACGCTCAGCAGGCGCGCGCACGCTGAATATCGTCTCCGGTAGCGTAAAGTTTCGCAGGGCCAACAGCGCCAGCGGTCCTTCCCCCGCCTCGGTACGCAGCGTGTAGTTCAGCAACAGACCATCCGGCGCTTTCCAGCTCAGGCTCCAACTGCTGCTCGTTCCGGGATAAGCGCTGACCACCGCCTTATCCAGCAGGCGGATCCAGCCCCAGGCGCCCGGGAAATCGCCATACTGGCGGGTGCCCGCCCGGGTACTGATCCAGCTCAGACTAGCGCCAGGCGCTTCGGTGTCGGCGGGCCAGCTGAACCGCCGCCAGGCCGGCATCTGGTTCATATAGACAAGTTTCTGACTGTCGATGACCAGCTCCGTCTGCATCACGCCGTCCGCCGTGCCGGGGCGTAGCGCAAAATGTAGTCCCGCTTCGCCGTTGGCGAACGCGACGTCGGAGAGATGGCTCAGGGTATTCATCGCCTGCAGAAAGGCCGGGTTAAACGTCAGCCCCTGGGCATTGATACTGTCCGCCACCCAACGACTCCCCTCTTTATGCAGCACGCCGTTCAGCCGGGTCTGCAGAAAGCGGGCGATGCGCCCGGTCTCGCTATTGAGATATTTTGCCAGCAGCGGCAGAGAGACTTCACTGCTGGTATTTTTAAAGGGGTAGCGACCGCCAAAAGCGCTATTCCAGTCCTCCACCACCGCACTGCGCCACTGGGCGTTGAGACTTTCCGCCGCCGGGGTCAATACCTGCTGCCAGGCCTGCTCCATCGGGTGAACAAACAGCGTCTGCCCAAATCCACTCCACTCCTGGCCCAGCCCCGCCGCCACCAGGCTGCCGTAGTCGCGCGTTTCGGTTAAATCCACGGCCTTGCCCTGGAATACCGTCTGCGCAAGCAGGCGGGTCATCGCTTGCGGGTCGGTGGCGTTGGTGACCTGCTGCAGGCGCAGACGCACCTGGGTGACGCGGGTCAGGAAGGTCTGCAGGCTAAGACGGCTGGTGGGCGTCCCGCCGTCGCGATTGTCCAGCAGCGCCAGTACGGGCCCGAAGGTGGCATCCAGAGGACCGCGCGCGCCGGACCGTTGATCGATGACGGGCGAGTTATCACGGTTAAACAGCTGCCTGGCCGATTTGACCAGCGAATCGGCGATGGCTTCCCCGGTCTGGCCGGTTCGCCCCTGCACGCTAAGGGTGTTCATCAGCGCCACCAGCGGCGACTGGCGCACATCGGCCATCAGGGTCAGCTGGTCAATGGCATCAGAGAGGGTCGCCGCGCGCTGCCAGCGCAGACTGTTGAGAAAATCCAGCCAGGCGCCGCTGAAATCAGCGAAATAACGCTCCACCAGCCGGGCTCGCAGAGCTTCCG
>Ga0268256_1000900_pt1 | contig 20490 bp, 18 predicted proteins | sample AgamicAtAmrz_FD_200247 | JGI IMG/M metagenome (GOLD analysis project Ga0268256, IMG submission 200247) | Agave microbial communities from Guanajuato, Mexico - At.Am.rz (v2) (version 3) | ecosystem: Host-associated > Plants > Roots > Rhizosphere | place: Guanajato, Mexico | collected 2012-06-07
TTCCTGTTCATCATGACCATCATCAATAGCCGCTTTGTGCGCCGCGTCGGGGCGCTGAACATGTTCCGCACCGGGCTGTGGATCCAGTTTGTGATGGCGATATGGATGGTAGTTACGGCACTGCTGGACGTCGGGTTCTGGACGCTGGTGCTGGGTATCGCGGTGTTTGTCGGCTGTATCTCGATGGTGGCGTCCAATGCTATGGCGGTCATTCTTGACGAGTTCCCGCACATGGCCGGAACCGCGTCGTCCCTGGCAGGCACGTTCCGCTTCGGCATCGGGGCGATTACCGGCGCGCTGCTGTCGCTGGCAACCTTCACCACCGCCTGGCCGATGCTGCTCTCTATAGCCATCTGCGCCAGCTGCTCGATCTTCTTCTATCTGTACGCCAGTCGGCCGAAGCGCACAGTCTGAAGCAACAGCCTGTCGATTTCAGGGGACCAGCGGTCCCCTTTTTGCTGCCGTTGATGATAGCGAATCGATTAATTTGTTTCCTGAATGTAAAAGCGCTGGCGGTAAAAAGTCATAAATTTGTAGGTGAAAAAGGTTGAGTTAGCGCTCAGAACGCGTTACATATAGCGCGAAAATGCGTGCCAGAGCACAAAAATAAAACCCTGATAGTGAAAGGGTAACGCGAAATGTGCTGTGGCTGGTGAGCAAAAATGTTGCGAATGTTGAACATTAATGCAACATTGTATTAACTTCGCCGCGCGCATGATGAGCTGTTTTTATGATATCCGGGGACACCATTTTGAATACGTTACAACTCTCCATCGTCCATCGCTTGCCGCAGAGCTTTCGTTGGCTGGCGGGTTCCGCAGGCACTAAAGTCGAACCGATTCCGCAAAACGGCCAGGCCGGTGACAACAGCCTTATCGCGCTGAAACTGCTGAGCGCCGACGGCGAAAATGCCTGGGTGGTGATGCAGAAGCTGAGCCAGGCGCTGAGCGATATCGCCGTAGAGTGTTCGGTACTGGAGTGCGAGGGCGAACCCTGCCTGTTCGTCAAACGCCAGGACGAATTCGCCGCAACCGGGCGGTTAAAAAACTTTGGCGTGGCAATCGCCGAAAGCTTCTCTGCCAACAACCCTGTCTGATCTAGCGCAGCGCGAGCAGCTCTCGCGTGTACTCCGCGCCCGGCGAGGTGAAGATCTCGTCGCATTTCCCCTGTTCAACCACTTCGCCCTGGCGCAGCACTGCGACCTGATGGCACAGCGAGCGCACGACCTGTAAATCATGGCTGATAAAGATATACGCCAGGCCGTGACGCGCCTGCAGCGCTTTCAGTAAGGTGAGGATCTGGGCCTGCACCGAGCGATCGAGCGATGAGGTCGGCTCATCAAGAATAATTAATTCCGGTTTCAGGATCAGGGCGCGTGCAATGGCGATGCGCTGACGCTGGCCGCCGGAAAACTCCGCCGGATAACGGTGGCGCGTCTCGGGATCAAGCCCTACTTCCTGCATCACGCTGATCACGGCCGCCTCGCGAGCCGCCGCATCAAGCGACGGCTGATGCACGCGTAACCCTTCGGCAATAATCTGCTGCACGTCAAGCCGCGGGTTGAGTGAGGAGTTCGGGTCCTGGAACACCACCTGGATGCGGTGGCGCAGCGGCAAGATCTGCTTGCGGTTCATCTGGTGCAGCGGCTGTCCGTCAAAAATGATGTCGCCCCCGGACTGGATGAGCCGCAGCAGCGCCAGCCCGGTCGTGCTTTTTCCGGAGCCGGACTCGCCCACCAGTCCAAGACTCTCTCCGGCGCGCAGGGTGATGTTCAGCTGCTTCAGCGCGTGATGATGTCCGACGGTGCGACGCAGTACACCTTTCCTGATCGCGAAGGCGACGCTGAGGTTGCGCACCTCCAGCAGCACGCGGGCGTCCCCTGCCAGCGGGACCGGCTCGCCATCCGGTTCCGCCGCCAGTAGTCGCCGGGTGTAGTCGTGCTGCGGGGCGCTGAACAGGGCCTGACGGGTATTACGCTCCACGCAGCGTCCGTCGTGCATCACCGCCACGTTATCGGCGATGCGGCGCACCAGCGTCAGGTTATGGGTGATAAACAGCAGCCCCATGTTCAGCTCCTGCTTCAGCTCCGCCAGCAGGGTAAGGATCTGCGCCTGCACCGAGACGTCCAGCGCGGTGGTTGGCTCGTCGGCAATCAGCAGGGCCGGACGCGTCAGCAGCGCCATGGCGATCATCACCCGCTGGCGCTCCCCGCCGGAAAGCTGATGCGGATAGTCGTTGAGCCGGGCGCGTGGCGTGCGAATGCCCACCCGATCGAGACAGGTAAGGATCTCGGCGCGGGCCGCTTCCCGGCGCATACCGCGATGCAGGGAGAGCACTTCATAGAGCTGCTTTTCCAGGGTGTGCAGCGGGTTGAGCGATACCATTGGCTCCTGAAAGATCATGGCAATCTGGTTACCGCGCACGCCGCGCAGAGTGCGCTCGTCGGCGTCGAGCAGCGACTGGCCGCTAAAGCGAATGCTGCCTTGCGGATACGCTACCGGCGGGGAAGGCAGTAGCCGCAGCACCGACAGCGCGGTGACGCTTTTGCCGGAGCCGGATTCCCCCACCAGCGCCAGCGTCTCGCCGGCATCAACGCTGAGCGACAGGTCGTGCACCACCTGGCGCTCAACGCCGTTCTGGCGAAAGGCAATCGATAAATTCTCAATGGTCAGCAGCGAAGCGCTCATATCAGGCAGCCTTACTCGGGTCGAAAGCGTCGCGCACGGCTTCGCCAATAAAGATCAACAGCGACAGCAGGATCGCCAGCGAGAAAAAGGCGGTAATACCCAGCCAGGGCGCCTGCAAATTGTTTTTGCCCTGCAGCAGCAGTTCACCCAGCGACGCTGAACCGGGCGGCAGGCCGAAACCGAGGAAATCGAGGGAGCTTAACAGCGCAATCGATCCGCACAGGATGAACGGCAGGAAGGTGAGGGTGGCCACCATCGCATTGGGCAGCATATGGCGAAAGATGATGCTGCGGTCGCTGACGCCGAGCGCCTGGGCGGCACGAATGTAATCGAAGTTACGGGTGCGCAGAAACTCGGCGCGCACCACGCCCACGAGGCTCATCCAGCCGAAAAGCACGGTAATGGCCAGCAGCCACCAGAAGCCCGGCTGCACCACGCTTGAAAGCAAAATAATCAGAAATAGCGTTGGCATCCCGGACCAGATCTCAATCAGGCGCTGGCCAAAGAGATCGATTTTTCCCCCGTAGTAGCCCTGAATCGCGCCCACCGTCACGCCAATCACGCTGGAGAGCAGGGTCAGCATCAGACCAAACAGGATCGAGATGCGCGTGCCATAGAGCGTGCGGGCCAGTACGTCGCCGCCGTTGGCGTCGGTACCGAGCCAGTTTTCATGCGAAGGCGGAGAGGGGAACGGCTCGCGGCTGGCGAAATGAATAGAGCTGCCGCTGAAGTGCACCGGCGGCCACAGCGCCCAGCCCCGCTGGTCGAGCTGCTGGCGCAGCCACGGGTCCTGATAATCAGCCGCGGTGGCGAAGGGGCCGCCGAAATCGCTTTCACTGTAGTTTTTTACCACCGGAAAATACCACTGGCCTTCATAGCGGGCGACCAGCGGCCTGTCGTTCGCCACCAGCTCGGCGCCGAGGCTGAGAATGAAAATGACAAGAAAGATCCACAGCGACCAGAAGCCGCGACGGTTGCGGCGAAAGCGCGCCCAGCGCAACTGGTTTACCGGACTAAGTCTGCTCATCCGCGTCCCTCAAAATCAATGCGTGGGTCCACCAGGGTATAGGTGATGTCGCTCAGAATATTGAGCAGCAGCCCCACCAGCGTAAAGATATAGAGCGTACCGAACATCACCGGATAATCACGCGACACCGTCGCTTCGTAACCCAGCAGGCCGAGGCCGTTAAGGGAGAACACCACTTCAATCAACAGCGAGCCGGTAAAGAACATGCTGATAAAGGTGGCCGGGAAACCGGCGATCACCAGCAGCATGGCGTTGCGAAACACGTGCTTCCAGAGGATCTGCCGCTCCGGCACGCCTTTTGCCCTGGCGGTAACCACGTACTGTTTGCGGATCTCATCCATAAACGAGTTTTTGGTCAGCATGGTGAGCGCAGCAAAGCCGCCGATCACCGTCGCCAGTACCGGCAGGGTGATATGCCAGAGGTAGTCGATGACTTTGCCATACCACGGCAGGGTGTCGAAGTTTGCCGACACCAGTCCGCGCAGCGGGAAGAAGTCGAAATAGCTGCCGCCGGCAAAAAAGACAATCATCAGCACCGCGAACAGAAATGGCGGGATGGCATAGCCGATGATGATCGCCGCACTGCTCCAGACGTCGAAGCTGCTGCCGTTGTGCACCGCCTTGCGAATACCGAGCGGGACTGATACCAGGTAGATAATTAACGTGCTCCACAGCCCCAGCGTAATGGAAACCGGCAGGCTCTCTTTTATCAGTTGCAGCACCGACGCGCTGCGGAACAGGCTGTCGCCAAAATCAAAGCGCACGTAGTTCCAGAGCATCTGGAAATAGCGCTCGTGCAGCGGCTTGTCGAAGCCGTAGCGATGGGTAATTTCGGCGATCACTTCCGGGTCGAGGCCGCGCGCACCGCGGTACTGGCTGTCGCCGGGGACTGCTACGCCCGTGCGGGCATGGGTGCTGTCCATGCCTTCGCCACCGCCGCCCGGCATCGTACTGCTGTCGCCAAATTGCAGGGCGGCGATGGCCTGATCCACCGGCCCGCCGGGGGCTATCTGCACGATGAAAAAGTTAATGGTGATGATTGCCCACAGCGTCGGGATCAGCAGCAGCAGGCGTCGAACAAGATAGGCTCCCACGTTCGCTCCTTAGCGCCGCGCTTCCGGCAGTTTTGCTGCCTTGTTGATGTCATACCACCAGTTGTCCAGCCCCAGATCGTAGACCGGGCGCACCGCCGGGCGGGAGAATTTATCCCAGTAAGCGAAACGGTCAGAGGCCATGTACCACATCGGGATCATGTAATAATTCCACGTCAGTACCCGATCAAGCGCCCGCCCCAGCGTCAGCAGGGCCGCTTTGTCATCCTGACGGGCAATCACCTTTTCAATCAGCTGGTCAATAACCGGATTGCTGACCCCGGGCGAGTTATAGGTGGAGTCGATATACTGCGACGCCCAGGAGAATTGCAGGTCAGAACCCGGGAACGGCATGGCGCGATAGAGCGTCGGGATCATGTCGTAGTCCCGGCTGCGCAGGCGGTTGGTGATCTGCGAGTTATCCACCGGACGCAGGTCGAGGGTAATGCCGAGGCGCTCAAGATTATGCTGGAACGGGATCACCCACTGGTTATTGCCCCCCGATGAGAGCAGCAGCTCAAAGCGAAACGGCTGACCGGTCTTCACATTTACCAGCTTCTGGTTCTTGATCTCCCAGCCGGCGCTTTTCAGCAGCGCGGTGGCTTTGAGCAGGTTATCGCGGTTAAAGCCGTCGCCTTTAGACACCGGCGGCTGGTAGATCGCGGTGAACACCTCCGGTGGCAGGTCGGCTTTCATCGGTGCCAGCAGCGTCAGTTCGGCGGCGTCCGGATAGCCGCGGGCGGCGTATTCGGTATTCTGGAAGTAGCTGTTGGCACGGCTGTATGCGTCGTAAAACAGTGCCTTATTCATCCATTCGAAGTCGAAGGCGAGCGTAATCGCTTCGCGCACCCGGCGATCGCTGAACAGAGGGCGCTGGATATTAAACGCCAGCCAGCGCGTGTCCTGGGCGGAGGTGTTGGGCTGCTCCTCTTTGGTGATATAGCCCTGTGCGAAGTTGCGCCCGATATAGCGTGTGGCCCAGTTTTTCGCGCTCGACTCGGTGCGGAAATCAAACGCGCCGGCTTTAAAGGCCTCAAAGGCGACGTTATCGTCGAGATAGTAGTCATAGCGCACGGTATCAAAATTCCAGCGGCCACGATTGACCGGCAGCGTCGCCGCCCAGTAATCCTTCACCCGGGAATAGGTGATGTACTGGCCCATGCGCCAGGCACTGATTTTATACGGCCCGCTGGCAAGGGGCGGCGTTGGCAGCGGGTCGCTGAGCTTGCGGCTTTTCCAGTATTTTTCCGGCATGACCGGCAGAGTGAACAGGCTTAGCAGCTTCTCTTTCCCGGCTTCGCCCAGCGCAATGCGCACCGTCAGCGGGGCGATGGCTTTTACCGTGGTGCCTTTATAGAAGATACGAAACTGCGGCACGCCCTCGGTCATAAACTTCTGAAAGGTAAACGCCACGTCGCGGGCCGTGACTGGCGTGCCGTCGTGAAAGCGCGCCCGGGGATTGATGGCGATCTCGGCCCAGGCGTAGTCGCTGGAATAGCGTGCTGATTCAGCAATCAGTGGGTAGTAGCTGCCGGGTTCATCGTCAGAGGTGGTATAGAGCGAGTCGTACAGCGCGCCGGTACGTTCGCCCGGGTTGCCGCGCAGCGCAAAGCGGTTGAAGTTATCGAAGGTGCCGATTTTCGCCAGCGTAATACTGCCGCCTTTGGGCGCGGCCGGGTTGACGTAATCATAGTGGGTGAAGTCAACGGCATATTTCGGCTCGCCGATAACCGCAAATGCTTCGGCCTCTTCAATGGTGGCTGCCAGTCCCGGGAGTGACACCAGGCTCATCAGCACTATCGCTATACGCGCAATCATGGCAGGGCAGTATCCTTATTAACCAGTGCGAATTCACGGGCGAGCGCCCGGCCTGCTGCATAATAAGTGACGGGGTATGGATTGTGAAACCCCATGCTACTCCTCAGGCAGTACGCGGTTGCGTTGCCAGATGACCAGCTCGCGCACCGTCAGCGGATAGCTGAACAGATAACCTTGCAGATAATTCACGCCGCGCGCGCGCAGCCATTTCGCCTGTTCCGGCGTTTCAACCCCTTCGGCGACAGTGGTCATATTGAGTTTATTGGCCAGGGTCAGCACCGCATCCAGCACTGGCGAGGTGACCGTTTCGGTGCCGATAGCGTTGATAAATCCGCGATCGATTTTCAGAAAATCGAGGGTAAATTTCTCAAGATAAATCAGCGCGCTATGGCCGGTACCGAAATCATCAATCGCAATCTCAATGCCCTGCTGGTGGATCCAGTCGAACAGCGAGGCCGCTTCCGTCTCTTTAAGCATGTCGCGTTCGGTAATTTCAAATACCAGCTGGAAGTAGCCGTGGGGCAGGGAGGCGAGAAAGCGCAGCACGTCATCCTTAAAAGACGGAGCGTGCATATGGCCAGGGGCGATATTGACCCCGAGCTTCGCGCCGGGCGGCAGCACGGTTTGCAACGTGGTGGCATCGGCGGCAATCAGCTTAAACAGATGGCGGGTCAGGGGAACAATCAGATCCTGCGCTTCCGCGTAGCCAATAAAGGCATCGGGTGGGATCGCCCCGGCCTGAGGATGCTTCCAGCGCAGCAGCGCCTCCGCGCCGGTGACCCGCAGTTTTCCGGACTCCACCACCGGCTGCCACACCACGTAAAACTGGTTGCGCTTGATGCCGCTTAAGATCTCGCGCCCCGGCTGCAGGCGCAAATTAAGCATGTAACCGCTGATAAGCGTGGTCAGCACCCCGACAAACAAGCCGAGCAGCACGGAAATCTGAATATCATCCGTCGGCCAGAGATCGCCATAGAGTGCAAACGAGACCGGATAACCGGGCAGCGGCCTCTCACCAATGCGGGTATCCGGCAATTCACTGGCGGGAATCACGTTGGGTGAGAAGGTGGTGAGAGCCTTACCATTGACGATAAGCGCCACTCCGGCGATATCACGCTGGCGCGAGGTATAGAGCAAATAGGGGGTCAGGTTGACGTTAAGGGTGGTAAATACCCCGCGGCCCGCCAGCAGCGGATTGCGAAACCAGACGGCAATGGCCGGCTTGCCGGGCAGCATCGGCGTACCCTGCAGGAAGCTGATGTCGATATCTTTATTCTGATCGATATCCGGAACGAACTCATTCAGCGGCAGCGACAGATCACCGGTTGCCGATGAGCAGTAGGCTATTTCATCTTTGACCAGCAGAAACGCGCGCACGTTAACATGAAACGCGGAGCGGGACGTCAGCTCGGCAGACACGTCGCGGCAGGTGGATGCCGCCAGGGGCTGAATATTATCGGCGGTGACTTTTAATTCGCGAAAATAGCTTTCGAGATAGACGCTGAGATCGTTTATCAGAACCTGATAACGCTGTTCGCGTTTGGCATGCTGATAAAAGGAGTGAATGCCGGCGACCAGTAACGCAGCCAGCAGGCCATAAAGCAGGCTCAGGATGAGAATTTTTTTCGGGCTCGACAGGTAGCGTGTGAGCATAGGTTAAGACATCCTCAGTCGCCTCCCCGCACGGATGGCAGGGACAGAGATAGCGCTTCGCAGACTATAGCCCACCTTAATCACCATCGTCATCGGATTATCGGTGGGCCCATAAAAAAACGCTGCCGAAGCAGCGTTTTAGCGTAGTCTCGTTGACATCAAGGGAATGAATGGCAACGCGGTATCAGGAGCGGCTGAGTACCCGGCGCGCTTCGTTATAGCGCTTTTTCCAGTACGGCTCGTTCATGCTGGAAATCATCACACCACTGCTGGTGGAAGCATGAACAAACTGGTTGTTGCCGATGTAGATCCCGACGTGACGGCCGGTAGAGCCTGCACGGAACAGAACCAGATCGCCGGTACGCAGACTGGTGCGGGAGACGGATTTACCCATTTCCTGCTGCTCATACGTGGAACGTGGTAATTCTAAGCCAAACTGTTCGCGGAAGGTGCGCTGTACGAAACCGGAGCAGTCGATGCCGCTTTTGGTGCTGCCACCCATGCGGTAACGAACGCCTTTCCAGCTGGCGTACTGATCCATAAGGCGGGTTTTAACATCCAGCGTACGGACCATCTCTTCAAATTCATCCTGAGAGGCTTGCAGTAGAAAACCATCTTTCTCGTTCACTGCATGCGTCTCAGAATGCATGTTATTGGCGGTGTTTGTTGAGCTACATGCTGAAAGCAGAACCGCGACTGCTATGGCGGGGATCGCCCGCAATACATATCTCAAAATCGGCTGAGATCTGACCATGTTATTTATTTTCCCTTGATGTCCTTAACGATAAAAATCGTTATAAAAATGCCAAACGTGACGAGACTAATTAGCGCCGCAATTGCAGACAAATACCTGAATGAGAAACTGTGGTTTAACGCACAAAAAAATTCAGACGTTTACCAAAACGTGCCAGAACGGCGAAACCCGAGTGAGACTACCCGATCGACATAGTCAATGCGAGAGTTTTTATGCGTTTTTTTATAAGAAAATGTGATGCAGGATGTGAATCGGTTATTTTGCCGCAGGCCAGGCATCATGCGGGCTGGCGTCTATCCCCTTATAAAAGCGTGACTTTACTGAAATCGACTAAAACATCGCCGTTTCGCTGACAAAAAAATCCCCCGTTACCGATGTGATAACGGGGGATTTTTGTTATGGAAGTTTATTTATTTGTTATCACTTTGTTTATATTTGCCGGGTAATCGATGATTAAGTTGATTAATAACCTTATCCGCCAGTGGGGTTAATAACACCCAGGGCAAACCGACTAACACCACCGATAAAGAACCGACGAAAATATCGCTAAACCAGTGGGCGCCAATCATCATTCGCGGCAATGCGAACACCACAAAAATAACCAGTGCCACAGCGAACGCTTTTTGACCAAAATAACGCCACATAAAGCAGGCAAAAATAAGCAGCATCATACCGTGATCCCCCGGGAACGAGTCGCGGGAGGCATCTTTGGTGGGGATTGCCGGCAGCAGATCGCGTACCCGCACCACATCATCAAAGCTCAGCGACGGGCTGGTGCGCTGCACCGGAATGACAGACTGCCCCAGCACGTTCAGCAGCACCGCGGTCATCAGCATGGTCAGGCCGATCATCACCACGCGTCGCCGTCCCGCCTTGTCTGCCTGCCGCCAGAACCACAGCATTAACAGTCCCATGCAGAGCAGCGAACAGCCATCGAAAGCGCGATTGTTGGTAATGGCGACGAACCAGAGAAACGACTGGCTTTCGACGATTTTGTGGTTGAAAAAGTGGAACAGCCCGGTGTCGATCGGCCACCAGAAACCATGCTGCGCGGGCAGATACCAGGAGAAGAAAAGCAGGAAACCCGCTGCGTTAAGCAGCAGGATGGGAAGCAGGCGACATGTTTTCATTGTGATTCACTACGTCATTATTCAGCCGCAAACTTAGTCCGATGCGGTTAAACGAAGCTTCAACAAACTGGATTGCAGTGCATTCCAGTCCGCATCGCCGGACGTAATCAGTTCGATTCGGCTGTCTGGCGGCGCCACACTTTGGGTTTCGATATGAAAATCGTTGCCCTGTCGGTTGACCCGCACCAGCCCTTCGGGGATGCGCAGCACGCCTTTCACACGATCCACCGGGGCGAGACGCGCCCACTCCAGCACGCCGATAGTGTCGAACTGGGTTTCGCTGTAAAAGATCCAGCCGCAGGCCTGGTAACCCTGGCCCTGATTCAGGCTGCGTCGCCAGCGCTGATGGCCCGGCAGGCTCAGCGCGCCGAGGCCGCGTTCCATGCTGTGACCGTGCTGATGCGCCGCGCTGGCCGGCACCTCACGCGCGCCGTTGCGCGGCAGGTCCAGCAGGGCGCCATCAATTTCACCCCGGGAGGTAAAGCGTAGCTCGCGCCCGTCAAGATGGGCCTTGCACCAGGCGTCGAGTGCGGCCGTGCTGCTGGCATCGGCTTTATCTTCTTTATTAGCAATGATGATGTCGGCTGCGGTGAGCTGATCGCGGAAGTTATCGTTGCTGGTGTACTGTTCCTCCAGCAGCTGACGCGGGTCGAGCAGGCACAGAGTGGCACGCAGATCGATCCACGGCTCGTAAACCGCAGCAGTAAGCATATCGAGGATCTGTTTTGGATGGCCGAGACCGGTAGGTTCGATCAGCAGGCGATCCGGCTTACCCTGGCGCAGCAGGGTATTTAACCCCACCTGCATCGGTAAACCGTTAACGCAGCACATGCAGCCGCCGGGGATCTCTTTCAGCAATGCGCCGCTGTCGGCGAGCAGCGCCCCGTCAATGCCCACTTCGCCAAATTCGTTGACCAGCACGGCCCATTTTTCCGCCGGATCTTTGTTTGCCAGCAGATGCAGAATGGTGGTGGTTTTACCGCTACCCAGGAAACCGGTAATCAGGTTGGTCTTTGTCACAGTCGCTCCAGAATTTGCTCATGCCACAGGCGTGGCGCGGGAAAATGCCGGAACATCCTGGCGAAAAACGCAAAGAAAGAGAAGGAAAAACACGAGCGCCGTGACGGACGCCCATGGGGAAGGGCAGGGAACTCAGCGGACCAGGCGCGCAACGGCCTCCCGGGCGCCGACCTCGCAAAGGGTGTCCCATGCCTGTTGAACAGCGCTGACGAAGCGTGGATCGGCGGGCAGATCGCTGCCGAAGATAGCGTTCAGTCGCAGCAGTGCAGCCGGGCGCCCGGTCTCGCTGCTGCCTGCAACCTGAGCGTCAATGGCTTCACGCAGCGGATCGCGCACGTCGATGCTGTTCCCGCGCTCGTCGGTGCCGCTGACGTAGCGCATCCAGCCGGCAACGCCCAGCGCCAGCAGCGGCCACGGACGATCCTGTTTCAGATGCCAGCGAATGCCCTCCAGCATACGCTGGGGCAGCTTCTGACTGCCGTCCATCGCGATCTGCCAGGTGCGGTGCTTCAGCGCCGGGTTGGCAAAGCGGTCGATCAGGCTGTCGGCATAGCCGGCCAGATCGACATCGGTGATGCGCAGCGTCGGCGCCTGTTCCTCCAGCATCAGCTGGCGTGCGGCGCGTTTAAAATGCGGGTCGGCCATGCAGTCGCTGATGTGCTCATACCCGGCAAGGTAACCCAGATATGCCAGGAACGAGTGGCTGCCGTTGAGCATACGCAGCTTCATCTCTTCCCAGGGCAGCACGTCGGAGACCAGCTGTACGCCCACCTTTTCCCAGTCCGGTCGGCCAGCAACAAAATTATCTTCCACCACCCACTGGATAAAGGGTTCGCAGCTGATGGCAACCGGATCGTCCACGCCGCCCAGCGCGGTGGCGATCTCAGCGAGGGAGTCCGGTGTGGCGGCGGGCACAATGCGATCCACCATGGTCCCCGGGAAGGTGACATGTGCAGCAATCCAGCGCGCCAGCTCCGGATCGCGCTTCTCTGCCATCCCTAGTACCGCGTTTTTCACCACGTGGCCGTTATCCGGGATGTTATCGCACGAGAGCACGGTAAACGGCGACAGCCCACGGCTGCGGCGACGGTAAAGCGCTTCCACCAGAATGCCGGGCGCGGATTGCGGCGCGGTCGGGTTTTCCAGATCGTGGACGATGCGGGTATTGGTCACATCGAGGCGGCCGGTTGCCGGGTCGATGCAGTAGCCTTTTTCGGTAATGGTCAGAGAGACAATCGCCACCTGCGGCGCGCAAAAGGCCTCGATCACCGCTTCCAGGCCGTCGAGGGTGGCGCTGCGGCAGTCGTTTACCGCGCCGATGATCGTTGCCTGGTTACCTTCAGCACCTTTTTCCAGCACGGTATAGAGATGATCCTGAGCGCGCAGGGCGGTCATCAGTTGTTCCCCGCTGAACAGGCTGATCTCACAGATGCCCCAGTCACCGCCCTGCAGGTTAAGCACCCGGTCCGTCAGCAGCGCCTGGTGTGCGCGATGAAAGGCACCGAAGCCGAAGTGGACAATACGGTTTTGTAACGCGCTGCGGTCGTACTGCGGCTGGCGAACCGATTCGGGAAGCGGAGCGGAGGCAATTGTCTTCATTTAGTTCATACCTGCTTAACCATTGATTAACAAAGCGCAGTGTAAAGTTATATGACAGCAAATTGAATTGGTAAGCCGTAAATAAGATCAGAATGTGAGGTGGATCAATCAATGCTGCCGGGAAATTTGACCGTTAACCGAAAGCATGTATGGTAGTCGTCATCCACATTTCTAAAATTGGTATAACAACTTATCGAGGTGAAGCATGGAACAAACCTGGCGTTGGTATGGCCCCAAGGATCCGGTCTCGCTGGATGATGTGCGTCAGGCAGGCGCGACCGGGGTAGTGACCGCCCTGCATCATATTCCCAACGGTGAAGTCTGGCCGGTGGAGGAGATTAAAGCGCGTCAGGCGCTGCTGGCCGAGAAAGGGTTAACCTGGTCCGTGGTTGAGAGCATCCCGGTGCATGAGGAGATTAAAACTCACACCGGTAACGTCGATAAGCATATTGCTAACTACCAGCAGAGCATTCGCAACCTCGCGGCCTGCGGCATCGATACCGTGTGCTACAACTTCATGCCCATCCTCGACTGGACGCGTACCGATCTCGAATATCAGCTGCCGGACGGTTCTAAGGCGTTGCGCTTTGACCAGGCGGCGTTTGCTGCGTTTGAGCTGCACATTCTGAAGCGCCCGGGTGCGGAGGCGGATTACAGCAAAGCGGAGCAACACGACGCCCAGGTATGGTTTAACCAGGCGAGTGAGGCCGATCGCGAGAAGCTGGTGGCCAATATCATCGCCGGTCTGCCGGGAGCAGAAGAAGGCTATACCCTGGACCAGTTCCGTGCCCGCCTGAATGAATATGCCGGCATTGATAAAGCGGCACTGCGCGAAAACATGGCGTATTTCCTGCGTGCCATTGTGCCGGTGGCAGAAGAGTCTGGCGTGCGGCTGGCGGTCCACCCGGACGATCCGCCGCGCCCGATCCTCGGCCTGCCGCGCATCGTCTCGACCATTGAGGATATGCAGTGGCTGAAAGAGACCGTGGACAGTATTCACAATGGTTTCACCATGTGCACCGGCTCCTACGGCGTGCGGGCGGATAACGATCTGGTGAAGATGGTGGAAACCTTTGGCGATCGCATCCACTTTACCCATCTGCGTTCAACCTGCCGGGAAGCGAACCCGAAAACCTTCCATGAAGCGGCGCATCTTGGCGGCGATGTGGATATGGTGGCGGTGGTAGCGGCGATCCTGAAAGAGGAGCTGCGCCGTAAAAATGCCGGCGATCGGCGTCCCATCCCGTTCCGCCCGGACCACGGGCACCAGATGCTGGACGACCTGCGTAAGAAAACCAACCCGGGCTATTCGGCGATTGGTCGTCTGAAGGGGCTGGCGGAAGTACGTGGCGTGGAGCTGGCGCTGAAAAAGACGTTGTTCCCGGAACTGCTGTAAGGTTGCTGAACGACAAAAGGGACAGCCCAGGCTGTCCCTTTTTTTATCAGTCGGCGCGGCCCATATAGCGCTTTTCTGCGATATGAATGCGGATCTTCTCCCCGCTGACCAGATATTCCGGCACCTGGATCACCAGGCCGGTAGAGAGCGTGGCCGGTTTGGTCCGCGAGCTGGCAGAAGCACCCTTGATACCCGGTGCGGTCTCAACGATCTCCAGATCCACGGTCTGCGGCAGCTCCAGCGCCAGCAGCTGGCCGTCCCAGGTCAGCACCTGGATGCCCGGCATACCGCCTTCAGGAATGAACTGCAGCTCTTCTTCGATCTGCTCTTTATTGAAGGTGAACGGCGTGTAGTCTTCGTTATCCATAAACACGTATTCGTTGCCGTCCACGTAGGAGAAGGTCACCTGGCGACGCGACAGGCTGATGGTGTCGAGAATATCGTCACCCTTAAAGCGTTCTTCCACCTTCAGACCGGTGCGCACATCGGAGAAACGCATTTTGTACAGCGTCGCCGCCCCGCGGGCGCTCGGTGCCTGAATATCAATATCTTTTACCAGCAGCAGTTTGCCGTTGTAATTGATAGCCATACCTTTTTTAACTTCATTCGCTCTTGGCATAAAAACATCCCTTAAAGTGGCAAAAAATATCGCGTCAAGGTACTCGCGGCGTCAGGCGCAGGCAAGCGGAATTGATGGCTTTTGCGTTGCAGCAGTAAACAGGGTAGTGTGCGCAGCATTATCCGCCCGCGCTATGCGTAAATAAACCGATGAGGACTCGAATGGACTGCCGCTCAGACTGTGGTGCCTGCTGCACCGCCCCGTCCATTTCCAGTCCGATCCCCGGTATGCCGAACGGCAAGCCTGCTAACACCCCGTGCGTTCAGCTTGACCCGCTCCAGCGCTGTAAAATCTTCGGCTCCCCGCTGCGCCCGAAGGTCTGCGCCGGGCTTCAGCCTGCCGCAGAAATGTGCGGGCACACCCGCCAACAGGCGATGGAGTACCTGATTCACCTCGAAGCGTTGACCGCCCCATAACGCCCTCATTAATAGATGCTGTAACCCCGCTGAACATAAGCTGAATTTTTTTATCAACCGCCTCGCTCAACTTCAGCTAATTCGTCAACTAAAATCAGATTTGTGCGGCATATCTAAATTTTGTCACGCTATTCACGACTTTGCTTGCCAGCTTTACTGGATATCATGAAACTCCCTGAAACGTTTCAGCGTAGCCGGAGTGAGGTGAATACACAGGCTGGCGCTACATTTCGCAGAATGGCTGAAACGATTCATTTTCAGCAAGCGAGGAGACCTATGTTCGAATTATCTGTGCAGGACATTCATCCCGGCATGCAGGCCGGTAATAAAGAAGAGGCGATTCGTCAGATTGCCGCTGCGCTGGTGCAGGCCGGAAACGTGGCGGATGGCTACGTCAACGGCATGCTGGCCCGCGAGCAGCAGACCTCGACGTTCCTCGGTAACGGCATCGCGATTCCCCACGGCACCACCGACACCCGCGACCAGGTGCTGAAAACCGGCGTTCAGGTGTTCCAGTTCCCGCAGGGCGTGGCCTGGGGCGACGATCAGGTGGCGTATGTCGCCATCGGCATCGCTGCCAGCTCCGATGAGCACCTCGGTCTGCTGCGTCAGCTGACCCACGTACTGAGCGACGATAACGTGGCTGAGGCGCTGAAAACCGCCACTACCGCGGAAGAGCTGCGCGCGCTGCTGATGGGTGAAAAGCAGGTCTCCGGCCTGAAGCTGGATAACGAGATGTTCTCCCTCGACGTTACCGCCAGCGATCTGGTGACGCTTCAGGCGCTGAACGCCGGACGTCTGAGTGAAGCGGGCGCGGTTGATACCACTTTTGTATCCAACGTCATTACCGGCAAGCCGCTGAATCTCGGTCAGGGCATCTGGCTGAACGACAGCCCGGAAGGCAACCTGGCGAGCGCTATCGCCGTCAGCCGTCCGGCCAATATTTTTGAACAACACGGCGCGACGGTCGGGCTGCTGCTGACCGTGGCCGTGGTTGACGAACAGCCGCTGGCCGTGCTGAACCGCCTGAGCGACCTGCTGCTGGCAAACAAAGCTGACCGCCTGCTGAACGCCGACAGCGCGACGCTGCTGGCGCTGCTTACCAGCGACGACGCGCTGGCTGAAGACGTGCTGAGCGCCGAGTTTACGGTACGCAACGAGCATGGTCTGCACGCCCGTCCGGGCACCGTGCTGGTGAATACCATCAAACAGTTCAACAGCGACATTACCGTCACCAATCTCGACGGCAGCGGCAAACCGGCCAACGGTCGCAGCCTGATGAAAGTGGTGGCGCTTGGCGTGAAGCACGGTCACCGCCTGCGCTTTACCGCCCAGGGCGAAGATGCTGAACAGGCGCTGAAAGCGATTGGCGACGCCATCGCCGGCGGTCTTGGGGAGGGCGCAGCATGAGCAGACGCGTAGCCACAATCACCCTGAACCCGGCCTACGATCTGGTCGGCTACTGCGCAGAGATTGAGCGCGGCGAAGTCAACCTGGTGCGTACCACCGGGCTGCATGCAGCAGGTAAAGGCATCAACGTAGCCAAAGTGCTGAAAGATCTCGGTATCGACGTCACCGTCGGCGGCTTCCTGGGTAAAGACAACCAGGATGGCTTTCAGCAGCTGTTCAGCGAGCTGGGCATCGCCAACCGCTTCCAGGTGGTGCAGGGTCGTACCCGCATCAACGTGAAGCTGACGGAAAAAGATGGCGAAGTCACCGATCTGAACTTCTCCGGCTTTGAAGTGACCCCGGCAGACTGGGAGCGTTTCGTTACCGATTCCCTGAGCTGGCTTGGCCAGTTCGATATGGTGTGCGTCAGCGGCAGCCTGCCGTCCGGCGTCAGCCCGGAAGCCTTCACCGACTGGATGACGCGTCTGCGCAGCCAGTGCCCGTGCATCATCTTCGACAGCAGCCGCGATGCGCTGGTGGCCGGACTGAAAGCCTCGCCGTGGCTGGTGAAGCCGAACCGCCGCGAGCTGGAAATCTGGGCCGGGCGCAAACTGCCCGAGCTGAAAGATGTGATTGAAGCCGCGCACGCGCTTCGCGAGCAGGGGATCGCCCACGTGGTGATTTCGCTGGGCGAAGAGGGCGCGCTGTGGGTTAACGCCTCCGGCGAATGGATTGCCACGCCGCCTTCCGTTGAGGTGGTCAGCACCGTGGGTGCCGGCGACTCGATGGTTGGCGGTCTGATTTACGGCCTGCTGATGCGTGAATCAAGCGAACACACGTTGCGTCTGGCAACGGCCGTCGCGGCGCTGGCGGTGAGCCAGAGCAACGTCGGTATCACCGACAGAACCCAGTTGGCCGCAATGATGGCGCGCGTCGACTTGAAACCCTTTAACTGACAGCAGGAGAGGCATAATGAAAACGCTGCTGATTATTGAATCCGGACTGGGCCAGGCCCGCGCGTACATCGCGAAAACCCTGCTCAGCGCCGCGGCGCAGAAAGCGCACCTTGAAATTATCGATAACCCGAATGATGCCGAGCTGGCCATTGTCGTTGGCAGCGCAATGCCAGCCGACAGCGCACTGAACGGCAAAAAAGTGTACCTCGGCGATATCGATCGCGCCGTGGCACACCCGGAGCTGTTCCTGAGCGAAGCCAAAGACAAGGCCCAGCCGTATCAGGCACCGGCGGCGGTTGCCGCCCCGCAGCCTGCCGCGGGCGGCGCGAAGCGTATCGTGGCAGTGACTGCCTGTCCGACCGGCGTGGCGCACACCTTTATGGCGGCAGAGGCCATCGAAACCGAAGCGAAAAAACGCGGCTGGTGGGCGAAGGTGGAAACCCGTGGTTCCGTGGGTGCCGGCAATGCCATCACCCCGGAAGAGATTGCCGACGCCGATCTGGTGATCGTGGCGGCTGACATCGAAGTGGATCTGGCGAAGTTCGCCGGTAAACCGATGTACCGCACCTCGACCGGGCTGGCGCTGAAGAAAACCGCGCAGGAGTTCGACAAAGCGGTAGCCCAGGCGAAGCCGTATCAGCCGGCGGGGCAGAGCAGTGCTGCTGCAACCTCCGACAAAAAAGAGAGCGCGGGTCCGTATCGTCACCTGCTGACCGGCGTTTCCTACATGCTGCCGATGGTGGTTGCGGGCGGTCTGCTGATCGCACTGTCGTTCGTGTTTGGTATCGAAGCCTTCAAAGTCGAAGGTACGCTGGCGGCGGCGCTGATGCAGATCGGCGGCGGCTCCGCGTTTGCCCTGATGGTGCCGGTCCTTGCCGGGTTTATCGCCTTCTCCATTGCTGACCGTCCGGGTCTGACGCCGGGTCTCATCGGCGGTATGCTGGCGGTGAGCACCGGTTCCGGGTTTATCGGCGGTATCATTGCCGGTTTCCTTGCGGGCTACGTGGCGCGTGCAATCAGCACGAAGCTGAAGCTGCCGAACAGCATGGAAGCCCTGAAACCTATCCTGATTATTCCGCTGATCTCAAGCCTGGTCGTAGGGCTGGCGATGATCTACGTCATCGGCAAACCGGTTTCCGGTATCCTGGCGGGTCTGACCCACTGGCTGCAGACGATGGGCACAGCGAATGCGGTCCTGCTCGGGGCGATCCTCGGCGGCATGATGTGTACCGACATGGGCGGTCCGGTGAACAAAGCGGCATACGCGTTTGGCGTGGGCCTGCTGAGTACTCAGACCTATGCACCGATGGCGGCGATCATGGCGGCTGGCATGGTACCACCGCTGGCGATGGGGCTGGCAACGCTGGTGGCGCGTCGTAAGTTCGACAAAGGCCAGCAGGAAGGTGGTAAAGCCGCGCTGGTTCTGGGTCTGTGCTTTATCTCCGAAGGCGCGATTCCGTTCGCGGCGCGCGATCCGATGCGCGTTCTGCCGTGCTGTATCGTCGGCGGTGCGCTGACCGGTGCCATCTCTATGGCGGTAGGCGCTAAGCTGATGGCTCCGCACGGCGGGCTGTTTGTGCTGCTGATCCCAGGCGCAATTACGCCGGTGCTGGGTTACCTGCTGGCGATTGTTGCCGGTACCCTGGTGGCGGGGCTGGCCTATGCCTTCCTGAAACGTCCGGAAAGCGAGCTGGCAGCGAAAGCCGCGTAAGCGTTGTTAAGACAGTGAAAAGGGCCGATGCGAATCGGCCCTTTTTTTATGGGGGGCTGGGTAGGAGGAATTGTAGGGTGGGTAAACGACGTACACCCACCGTTTACCCTGCGCCCCCGTTCTGGCATGAGGGCTATGGCAGTAATTGTAGGGTGGGTAAGCGTAGCGCACCCACCGTTTCGGCGTGAGGTCTATGGTATTGCGGTGAGGGTTCCGTTCACCGTGGCACGGTATTTACATGGGAACGCTGCTGCACGTGAACGGGTGAAGGGGGCTCGCCGCCGCCCCCTTCACCATCCCGGCTCCCGGCCAGTAAAACCGGCCCTGCGGGCTGCCCTTGCCTCCGGCGTTTCGCTTCCGGTCGGACGCGATGCCCCATCCCGGGGCTCGCGCCCTCTGGCGGTTCCCGACCGCCAGCCCGGACTCAACGCCTCGGCGCGGCGGTTTTTATGCCGGACGGGGCCACGCTTCGGCTTGTGTGTTTATGGTGGGTGCGCAAGCTTACCCACCCTACGCGATGGAGGCGCGGCGGTTTTTATGCCGGACGGGGCCACGCTTCGGCTTGTGGGTTTATGGTGGGTGCGCAGGCTTACCCACCCTACGCGATGGAGGCGCGGCGGTTTTGATGCCGGACGGGGCCATCCCTCCGGCATGGGATATATTTCGTGATTTCAGGTGCGCTCGTAGGGTGGGTAAACGAAGTGCACCCACCGCTAAACGCTCCCGCAGTTCCGAGGCAGATAAACGACGTGCAGCCACCCTTTACCGGTCAGGCGGCGTGCTGCTGTGCGCGCAGCCAGGCGATCTCTTCGGCCCAGATATCCGGGTTGATGGTTTCGAGGATCATCGGAATATTGTCGAACCGCGGGTCGCGCATGATCCAGGCAAAAGCCTCGTGGCCGATATTGCCTTCGCCGAGGCTGTGGTGACGGTCAACGCGGCTGCCGAAGGCACTTTTCGCGTCGTTAAGGTGCATGCCGCGCAGATAGTTAAAACCAACCACGCGTCCGAACTCGGCGAAGGTTTGTTCGCACGCCTCTGCGCTGCGCAGGTCGTACCCGGCGGCGAAAGCGTGGCAGGTATCGATGCAGACCCCGACGCGGGATTTGTCTTCCACGCCGTCGATGATCGCCGCCAGATGTTCGAAACGGAACCCGAGGTTGCTGCCCTGACCGGCGGTGTTTTCAATCACCGCCGTCACGCCCGCAGTTTTATCCAGCGCGA
>Ga0268256_1000907_pt1 | contig 20451 bp, 19 predicted proteins | sample AgamicAtAmrz_FD_200247 | JGI IMG/M metagenome (GOLD analysis project Ga0268256, IMG submission 200247) | Agave microbial communities from Guanajuato, Mexico - At.Am.rz (v2) (version 3) | ecosystem: Host-associated > Plants > Roots > Rhizosphere | place: Guanajato, Mexico | collected 2012-06-07
GGAGCAGCAGAAAGAGACGTCGAATATCTTCGCCTCGAAGGTAGAGGATCGCTTTGCGCTGGTGGAATGGCGCGCCAGCGACAACGGCACGCCGCTGCTGGAAGGCAGCTCCGCCTGGTTCGACTGTGCGCTGCATCAGGTGGTGGACGCGGGCGACCATGCGATCCTGATCGGCAGGGTCGACGAGTTCGACTCTCAGGCGACCGCCGGTCTGGGCTACTACCGCGGCGCCTATTTCACGCCGTACCAGAATGCGCAAACCCTGATCAATCGCCTGACCGTTGAAGTCAGCGCGCTGATCGAATGCAACGGCCACGCCATCATGGTGCAGAAAGAGGGCGCAGCCAGCCTGCCTTCGCGCCATGTCGCCGACGGCAGCGTCAGCGAGACCCTTACTGCGCTGATGGCCGATCTGGGCGTCAACGCCAGTCCCGGCTTCGTCTATTCGGTTTACGAAGATCGCCAGAGCAACAAGCAGCACATTGTCTTTCTCTGCGCGCTGCCGACCGACAGCACGCCTGGGGCGCTCAGCCAGGGCGAATGGCTCGATCTGGAAAAAATTTCTGCGCTTTCCATCAAAGATTCGGCGCTGAAATCGCTGATGAACCGCTTCGTCAGAGAGAATAGCGTCGGCAATTACAGCATCTATTACGGCGATGAAATCAACGGTTCAATAAAACAATTCGCCAGCTGAAACTCGTACCGGGGTACCCTATGAAACTGTCACTTTTTATCCATATGGAACGCATTTCGCCCGATGAGCCGCAGGACAAGCTCTACCAGGAAATGATGGCGCTGTGCGAGATGGCGGATCAGGCCAATATGCACGCCATCTGGACCGGTGAGCATCACGGCATGAACTTCACCATCGCGCCTAACCCGTTAATCAACCTGGCGGATCTGGCGAACCGTACCAAAAACGTGCGGCTCGGCACCGGCACGGTGATCGCGCCCTTCAACCATCCGCTGCGGCTGGCGGGCGAGGCGGCGATGACCGATATCATTACCGGCGGTCGCCTGGAGCTGGGCATCGCGCGCGGCGCGTACAGCTACGAATATGAACGTATGATGCCGGGCCTGACCGCCTGGGATGCCGGCCAGCGCATGCGCGAGCTGGTGCCGGCGGTGAAAAAACTGTGGGAAGGAGACTATGCCCACGACGGCGAGTTCTGGCAGTTTCCGCTCTCTACCTCGTCGCCGAAGCCGAAGCAGCAGCCACACCCGCCTGTCTGGATCGCCGCGCGCGATCCCAACAGCCACGAGTTCGCCGTGACTAACGGCTGCAACGTCCAGGTTACGCCGCTGCATCAGGGCGATGAAGAGATCGTACGTCTGGCGCAGTGCTTCCACGAAACGCGCCAGCGCCTCGCGCCGGAGAAGCCGCTGAAGATCATGCTGCTGCAGCATGGCTACGTGGCAGAGGACGAAGCGGACGCACAGCAGGCGGCGGAAGAGCTTAACCGCTTCTACAACTACTTCGGTGCCTGGTTCAAAAACGAACGTCCGGTCAGTCAGGGGCTGATCCAGCCGCTGAGCGATGCCGACATTGCCGCCAATACCTACTACTCCGCCGCCGCGATGCGCAAGAACCTGGCGATCGGCAGCGCCAACGAGGTGATCACGCGGCTTAAGCACTACGAAGCGCTGGGCTATGACGAATTTGCGCTCTGGATCGACAGCGGCATGACGTTCGAACGTAAAAAAGCGTCTCTGACCCGCTTTATCAACCAGGTGATGCCCGAATTTCACTAACAGGTGCCGAGATGGAATCGTTCAAACTCTTTATCAACGGCCAGTTTGAGTTGGGCGCCGCAACGTTCGACTCGCTGAATCCCGCCACCGGTCAGCCGTGGGCGACCATCGCCGAAGCGCGCGCGGAAGAGGTCAACCGCGCCGTCGCGGCGGCGCATCAGGCCTTTAACGCGCCGGCATGGCGCGACCTGACCGCTACGATGCGCGGCAAGCTGCTGATGCGGCTGGCGGATTTGGTCGAACAGAACGCTGATGAGCTGGCGCGGCTGGAAACGCTCGACACCGGCAAAATCATCCGCGAAACCCGCGCGCAGATCGCCTATGTCGCGGACTACTACCGTTACTACGCCGGACTGGCCGATAAGATGGAAGGGCGCGTGCTCAGCATCGATAAGGCCGACACCGAAACCTGGACGCGGCGCGAGCCGGTAGGCGTCGTGGCGGCGATCGTTCCCTGGAACAGCCAGCTTTTTCTCTCCGCGGTGAAGATCGGCCCGGCGCTGGCGGCAGGCTGTACGCTGGTGGTGAAGGCGGCCGAAAGCGCGCCGACGCCGCTGCTCGCCTTCGCTCGCCTGATTGCCGAGGCGGGTTTCCCGGCGGGCGTCTGCAACGTTATTACCGGCTTCGGCGAGAGCTGCGGCACGGTGTTGACCACTCATCCCGACGTGGCGCATATCGCCTTCACCGGCGGTCCGGAGACTGCGCGCCACATCGTGCGCAACAGCGCGGAGAACCTCAGCAAAACCACGCTGGAGCTGGGCGGCAAGTCGCCGTTTATCGTTTTTGACGACGCCGACCTGGAGAGCGCGGCCAATGCGCAGGTGGCGGCGATCTTTGCCGCGTCGGGCCAGAGCTGCGTCGCTGGTTCGCGCCTGCTGGTGGCGGAAAGCATCAAAGACCGTTTTCTGGCGACGCTGGTGGCGCGCGTCGAGCGCATCGTAATCGGCGCGCCGCAGGAGATGGCGACGCAGTTCGGCCCTCTCTGCACGCAACAGCAGAAAACCCGCATTCAGTCGCTGGTCACCCGCTCGCTGGAGCAGGGGGCGAGACTGCTGACCGGCCACTACGTTATCGACCGGCCCGGCTTCTACTATCCGCCGACCATTCTCGACTGCTCTGCCGCGCCGCGGGCCGAAACCGTGGTGAACGAACTGTTCGGTCCGGTGCTATCGGTGGTGAGCTTTCGCGACGAAGCGGAGGCCATTCGCCTCGCCAACGATACCGCCTATGGGCTGGCCGCGGGCGTCTTTACGCAGAACCTGGCGCGCGCCCATCGCGTGACGAAGGCGCTGCGCAGCGGCGTGGTCTGGATCAATACCTACCGCATGGTGTCGCCGCTGGCGCCGTTTGGCGGCTACGGTCTGTCGGGCCACGGCCGCGAAGGCGGCATGGAGGCGGCGCTGGAGTTCACCACCACCAAAACGGTGTGGCTGCGCACCAGCGATGAGCCCATCGGCGATCCCTTTATCATGCGTTAATTGCGTTTCCACACCAGGAAAAAACCTCACGGACGAGGTTACCCGCAGGCGCGCGCCGCACGGATACCGGCGTCGCGTCTGACGTAAAGGATGAATCCAGAAGCCCGATTGTTGTCGGGGCCACGACGGCCTCCGGCCAGGCTTTGCCGCAGTTCAGCTAAACAACCCTACACATCACAAAATAAAAATCCCCAGTGCGGAGGATAAAAATGTCTCAAAACAACGTGATAGAAAATAAATCGGTAGACTACGTGCCGGAAAACGAGCGGCACGGTCAGGCGCGCAGCCTGTTCACTCTGTGGTTCTGCACCAATATCGCGCCGCTGGCGGTGGTGACCGGCGCCATCTCGACCCAGACTTACCATCTCAATATTCTCTCGGCGATCTCGGCGATTATCGCTGGTCATTTGTTTGGCGGGCTGTTTCTGGCGCTGACCTCGGCGCAGGGGCCGCGCGTCGGCATTCCGCAAATGGTGCAGAGCCGCGCGCAGTTTGGCCGCTACGGATCGCTGCTGGTGATCTGCTTTACCACGGCGATCTACCTCGGCTTTTTTATCTCCAACGTGACGCTCTCCGGCAAGGTGATCAATAACGTGATCCCGGCGCTGCCGGTCCACAGTGCCACTATCCTCGGCGCGGTCGCGGCAACGCTGATCGGTATCGTCGGCTATCGCTTTATCCACCATATCAACAAGGTCGGCGCCTGGGTCATGGGCATTGCGCTGGTGGTGGGGTTGATCGTGATGCTCGACCGTCCGCTACCGGTGGATTTCTGGCAGCGCGGCAGCTTCAGCCTCAACGGCTGGTTCGCCACGTTCTGCATCTGCGCGGTGTGGCAGATTAGCTTCTCACCCTATACCTCTGACTATTCCCGCTATCTGCCCGCCAATATCGGGGTGTTCAAACCCTTTATCTGCACCTGGCTCGGCGCCTGCTGCGGCACAATTCTGGCATTTTTGTTCGGCGTGGTGGCGGTGAATTTAGTCGGCGGCGAAGGGGATGCGATGGCGGCTGTGCGGCAGGCGACCGGCTGGCTCGGGCCGATCCTGATGGTGCTGTTCCTGCTGAATATCATCTGCCATAACTCAATGAATCTTTATGGTTCGGTGCTTTCGCTGATTACCGCCGTGCAGACCTTTCGCCCGGCCTGGCTGCCGGCGGCGCGCGTGCGCGTGGTATTTTCAGCGGTGGTGCTGGTGGGCGGCGTGCTGGTGTCGCTGGCGGCATCGGCCAACTTTGTCTCCTTCTTCCTGAATCTGATTTGGGCGCTGATTGGGGTACTGATCCCCTGGAGCGTGATCAACCTGCTCGACTTTTATGTGGTGAAGCAACAGCGCTATGACATCCCTTCGATTTTCCGCGCCGACGGGGGGCGCTACGGGCTGGTGAACGCCAACGCGCTGCTGATCTATTTCGGCGGCGTGGTGGTGCAGATTCCGTTCGTTGAGAACGCTTTCTTTACCGGACCCTACGCGCATCTGATCCCTGGCGCCGATATCTCCTGGGTGATCAGCCTGGTGGTGACCAGCGCCGCCTATCTGCTGTTCCATAAAAAAGGCGCGTCGCTGACGGCGCCCCAGCAGCAGCGCGCGCAATAGGTAAAGCAACGCCGGAGGCGATCCCGCTTGCTGACGGCAAATGCGTGAGCTAGATCTTAAACCCTGTGTTTTATTCAGGACAGGGAGAAATTTTATGCTCAAAGCACCGTTAGCGTTACTGATGATGGCGGTTTCCGCAGCGGCTGCGGAACCGCCGACGCCGCACGTGCGGCCGCTGCAGGTGGGCAATCTCACTATTCAGCAGGGCAAACCGGCCATTATCGTCTCGACCACAGGCGACGATGCGGAGAGCGCGCTGAAGCTGGCGCGCCAGGCCGCGCAAACGCCGCAGGTGCAGATGGCCGAACTTCGCGTCGATAAGCTCGATTTCGCCACTAACGTTGACAAAGTCGCGCAGCTCGGGCGAGAGATGCGCCGCGAACTACAGGGCAAACCGCTGCTGCTGACGCTGCGCACTAAAAACGAAGGCGGCAGCCTGTCGCCGGACGACGCCAGCTATATCGCCCTTTATCAGCAGTGGATCGAGGCAGGCTTCGCCGATCTTATCGATATCGAGATGCGCATCGGCGCGCCGGCGGTGGATCGGCTGGTGACGCAGGCGCACCGCCGTCACGTCGCGGTTATCCTCTCTTATCACGACTTCCAGGCGACGCCGGATAACGCTGACATGCTGCAGCGGTTGGCGTGGCAGGAGGCGCACGGCGCGGACATTCTGAAGATAGCGGTGATGCCGAAAACGCCGCACGACGTCAGCCGCCTGAGCGACGTGACCTGGCAGATGCGCCAGCGCAGCGACAGGCCGCTGCTGACCATGGCGATGGGCGGCCTGGGCGCGGTGACGCGCATGTCGGGTGAGATTTTCGGCAGCAATCTGACTTTCGGCACCCTGGACGAAGCGTCCGCGCCGGGTCAGCTTGAGGTGCAGGCGCTGGATCGGGCGATGAGCACGCTGCATAAGGCGAATGCGTCATCATTTTAAATTGCGATTCAGTAAAGACTAACGATTGTAGCGTGCCGTTATAGCCCTGACAAAGCGCTTGAAGTATCCCCAGGTTGGGGGTAATTTACTCTCAGGTTCGGGACAGGGAATATCATGGACGCTACTTTCATCGAGCTTGCCAGCTTTCAAAGATATCGGGCTGAGTACCTTACTGACGATCAGTTTCGGCAGTTTCAGAACATGTTACTGATGAATCCTGAAAAGGGCGATCTTATTCCTGATACAGGAGGCTTACGTAAGGTTCGCTTCAAGGACGAACGCAGAAACAAGGGAACGCGAGGCGGTATCAGGGTTATCTATTACTGGTCGCTCGGACATCGCCAGTTCATCCTGTTTACGCTCTATGACAAAGACCAAAATGACGATTTGTCCAGACAACAGTGCGATGCGCTTGCTGAGGCGCTTAACGTAATTAAGAAAGGGTTGAGAAATGGCTGAACGCGATATCTTTAGTGAACTGATGGCAGGTATGCAGGAGCTAAAAGATCATCAGGAAGGCAAAATAACGCTTAAATCCTATAAAGTTGAAAAACGCGCGCCTGCCACGATTGCACCTGAAGAGTTACGTCGCGTGCGTGAAAATCTTAATCTCTCTCAGGCTGTTTTCGCTCATTATCTTCACACAGGTGAGACCACCTATCAGAACTGGGAGCAGGGGCGCGCAAAGCCTAATGCTCAGGCTGTGTTGCTGATCCGTATGGTTCAGCAAAATCCCGACACGCTTAACGTACTCGCGCATCTCTGAACAGGGCGCCAGCCTGATTACCTGCCGAAGAAACACCAATAACGTCGAGCACCGCTCAAGCAACGGCGGTGCGCGATCTTCCTCTCTTTTTTCCAATACCCGTCAGCGCTGATAAAAGCGGTCGCAAAATCTCTTGCTGGCGCCCAGCCGCGTCGACAGGCGATAAGCGCTATCCTGCATTGCGCGGGCAACGTCGCGGTCGGTGCGTTCCGGCGTCAGACGTGATGAGGGGCCGGTAATAGCCAGCGCGGCGGCCAGCGTATCGCCCTCGCCGAATACCGGCAGCGAAAACGCGGCGATATGCGGATCGCGAATGCCGGACGTATAGAGCGGCAGCGCAGGCGGCTGGGCAAACAGCGGCTCGTGCAGACCCCAGTGGCGCAGCACCTGGCCGATAGCGGAGTTATCCAGCGGCAGCGAGCTGCCCGCCAGCCGCGTTTCGCGCAGCCCTTCCGACGACTCGGCGCGGAACAGGCAGAGCCGTTGCCCCTCCTCGATAACGTACCAGGAGGCGCTTTCGCCGGTGGCGGCCGCCAGCGCGTGCAGCTCCGGCTGGACAATGTTCGCCAGATGAAAAGATTGTTCATAGAGCTTGCCGAGATAGAGCAGACGCGGCCCAAGCGAGTAGCTGCCGTTCTCACGGCGGATGACATAATGCATTCGCTCCAGCGAATTCATCAGGCGATAGACCGTGGTTTTATGCTGACCCGAGGCCTGCGCCAGCGCGGTCAGCGTCAAGGACTCCTCGCCCGGTTTAAAGCAGTCGAGCAGCGCCAGCGCTTTCTCTACGGCAACTACGCCTTCATTTCCCATCCTGTTCCTCCTGATTTTGGCGCTACGGATTGTAACCTGCAATTTGTGATTTACATCGTGTTTACATCACAAATGAATCGTTAACAGTGGCTTTGCCAGAGGCTGGCTGGCTATAGTTGTTGTATATAGTAAAACATAGTTTTACAGAGTAAAACAACAGGAGCGACAGCCATGACCGATCATCCATCATCTCTATTAAAACGCGCTATTGCGCGCGTCGAGCCCGACCTCGTCAAACGCGCCGCAGAATTTCAGGCGGCGATACTCGCGGATGTGGCAGGACGACGCGGCACGCTGCACGGGCGAATTAAACCGCTAAACCCAGCCATGAAAGTCGCCGGGTCTGCGGTAACCGTGGAAGTGCGCCCCGGCGATAACCTGGCCATTCATGCGGCGCTGGCGATTGCCCAGCCGGGCGACGTTATCGTCGTCGACGGGAAAGGGGATCTTAGCTGCGCCCTGATCGGGGAGATCATGTCTGCCCAGGCGCACGCCGCCGGTATCGCCGGGATAATTATCGATGGCGCAGTGCGCGACAGCGATGCGCTGGCACAGGGCGCTTTTCCGGTTTTCTCCGCCGGGCTTAATCCCTGCGGTCCGACTAAATCCATTGCCGGGCGCGTTAATCAACCGGTATCGGTGGCGGGCGCGGCAATCCAGCCAGGGGATCTGATTATCGGCGACGCGGACGGCGTGGTAGTGCTGCCGCGGGAAGAGGTCGCAGCGCTGCTGGAGCTGGCGCAGAAAAAGCTGGATAGCGAAAATCGCCGGCTTCAGGCCATTCGTCAGGGCGATATTCGCGCGCCCTGGCTGGAAGAGGCGCTGCGCGCGGCGGGCATGCTGAACGACGGGGAGATGCTGTGATGAGCCATAAGCCGACCATTATCATTACCGGCAGCGATCTGGCGCAGGAGGCGGTCGATCTGCTGCACGCTTATCAGTTGGTCTATGCCGGCCGTCAGCCAGGCGAGGCGGATCTGATCGCCCTGTGCCAGCAGCATAATCCGCTCGCCATCATTGTGCGCTACGGCAAGATTAACGAGCGCGTGATGGCGGCCGCCCCGGCGTTGCGGGTGATTGCCAAACATGGCAGCGGAATCGACGTGATTGACCAGGCTGCGGCGGCGCAGCGCGGTATTCGCGTGCTGGCCGCGGTGGGCGCCAACGCCGCCGCCGTCGCGGAGCACACCTGGGCGCTGATCCTCGCCTGCGCCAAATCGGTAATTACGCTGGACAGGCGCATGCGCGAAGGGCACTGGGATAAAGCGCGGCATAAATCGCTGGAGCTGGAGGGACGCACGCTGGGGCTGATCGGACTGGGCGCGATCGGCGGCCGCGTGGCGAAAGCGGGCGCGGCCTTCGGCATGCAGGTCATCGCCTGTGATCCCTGGGCGAAACAGCTGCCTGACGGATGCGAATCGGTCGAGCTGGCGACGCTGCTGCGTCGGGCCGACGTAGTGTCGCTTCACTGTCCGCTGACCACCCAAAACCAGGGCATGATCGATCGCGCGGCGCTGGCGCAGTTCAAACCAGGCGCCATGCTGATCAACACCGCCCGCGGCGGTCTCATTGATGAAGAGGCGTTAGCGGAAGCGCTGCAGGACGGCACGCTGCGCTGCGCCGCGCTGGACAGTTTTGCGCAGGAGCCGCTGACCGCGCCGCACCGCTGGCAGCATCTGGACAACCTGATCCTCTCTCCCCATATCGGCGGCGTAAGCGATACCTCATACGTAAAAATGGGCTGCGCGGCGGCGCGCAATGTGCTGAGCGTGCTGCAGGAAGACGCCGCCGAGGCGCCTTCGCCGGTATAAATAGCAGGCAACAAAAAAGGCGCTTATCGCGCCTTTTTTTACGCCTGTCGATTGCTTATCGCGGCTGCGCCTCAGCCTCAACCCGCAGCTGCGACTTGCGGCCCATCACCAGCACCGTGATACCGCCCGCCGCGCAGAGCAACGCCAGCGGCATCATCGCCAGCGTATGGCTGCCGGTCGCCTGGTTGATCATGCCGTACACGTTCACCATCAGGCCGCCGCCGATCAAATTGGCGACGGCGCCGATAGCCGCCAGCCCGGCCGCCGCGGTCGAAGAGGATAACCAGCCTGAGGCCAGCGCCCAGAACGGACCTTTCATCGAATAGGCGCCGATCAACACCAGCGACAGGATCACCACGCTGCCGGTGAGGGACTGGCTGATAAAGGCGGAAAGCAGGCCGCCCGCAATCAGAAACAGCGTCAAAGCGGTATGCCAGCGTCGTTCGCCGGTGCGGTCTGAACTGCGGCCCCACACAATCATCAGCACCGATGCCAGCCCGTAAGGGATCGCGTTCACCAGGCCAGTGGTAAAGTTATCCAGCCCAAACGACTTCAACAGCTGCGGCGACCAGACGCTGAGCGTGGATCCGGCGGCGGAAGCGCCGGCGTAGATCAGCGCCATGACCCAGATATGCTTGTGGCGCAGCAGCTGCCACAGGGAAATATGGCCGATGGCTTTGCGTTGGGCATTTTCCGCCGCCAGAGTGGATGAGAGCCAGCTGCGCTGCTCGCTGGTGAGCCAGCTCGCGCTGTCCGGACGATTGCTCAGCACGAAAAAGGCCGCCACGCCCAGCAGCACCGCGGGAACGCCTTCGAGAATGAAGAGCCAGTGCCAGCCGCGCATGCCGAACCAGCCGTCCAGCGACAGGATCGCGCCGGAAATCGGCGACCCGATAAAGTTAGCTGCCGGGATCGCCACCATAAAGGTGGCGATAACGCGCGCGCGGTACTTCGCCGGGATCCAGTAGGTGAGATAGAGGATAACGCCGGGAAAGAAACCCGCTTCCGCGGCGCCCAGCAGAAAGCGCAGCAGATAAAGCATTTCGCTGCTCTCTACAAAAGCGGTGCAGACCGACACGATGCCCCAGGTAATCATGATGCGGGAGATCCAGATCTTTGCGCCGATCTTTTGCATCGCCAGGTTGCTCGGCACTTCAAACAGAAAGTAGCCGATAAAGAACAGGCTGCTGGCCAGGCCGAAAACCGCTTTCGACAACCCCAGATCCTCATTCATTTGCAGCGATGCCATGCCGATATTGCCCCGGTCGATGATCGCAATCAGGTAACAGACGATCAAAAAGGGCAGGATCCGCCAGACGACGCGCCTGACGGTTTGCCTTTCCAGCTCTGAGGGCGCAGATGAAGCGTGCATCTTTTCAGACATGATGTACCTCTTAACAGAAGTCGTCCCCGGCAAAGCGCGACCTTGCGGGAGTAGGTTGTTTTACTGTGTAAAACTGCTATGTACAGAGTACAACTCATTATCTCTGCATGTGCTTTTATCTGCAGTGGCATGTTGCAAGGTTGAGTGAGATGTCACAAAAAGATGGCGCGATGATAGCGGTTATGTGATGGCATTAAAATTCTGCCCATGATTGGGCAGGGGAAGGAAACAGGTAATGTTCCCCGGCGGGCGCCAGGGAACAGCATCAGAAGCTGTAGTTCAGACTGACCGACATATTGCGCGGCTCCCCGTAAACGGCAGAGCTGTCGAGGTAAGAGTAGTATTCGCGGTCGAACAGGTTATGAAGATTCGCCTGCACGGCCAGCTGCTTCGTCACCTGATAGCGGGCAAAGAGATCCACCAGCGGGTAGCTGCCCTGGTAGAGGCGCTGCGTCTCGCCGCTCGGTCCGGTGATATCCTGATAAACGCGGTTCTGCCAGTTTATCCCGCCGCCCAGCGTCAACTCCGGCAGCATCGGCAGGCGATAGCGGCTAAAGAGCTTGAGCTGCGTTTGCGGCGCAAAACTGTTGTAGCGACCGCTGCTGTCGCGCGCCACATAGCGCGTGGCGCTGAAGGTGAGTTGCAGATTGTCGGTGACTGCGCCATTCACCTCCAGCTCCGCGCCTTTACTCACCGCGCCTTGCGTCGCGCGGTAGGCCTGCTCGCTCGACCCGTTGACAAAGATGCCGTCAATCGCCTCGGCGGCGTTCTGCTGTTCGATGCGGAAAATAGCAAGATTGCTGGTCAGACGGCCATTCATCCAGTCCGCTTTCAGGCCGGTTTCATAGTTTTTCCCGGTAACAGGCGACAGCCAGGCGCCGTCGGCGCTGCGTTTGGTTTGCGGCGAGAAGATCGAGGTGTAGCTGGCGTAGGCGGAGAGACTCTCGCTCAGGTCGTACACCAGACCGCCGTAAGGCGTCACGTTGTTCTTGCGCATATCGCCGCTGCTGCCGTCGGTGCTGTACTGCGTATAGCGCGCGCCGACGATCAGCGACAGCGGATCGGCCAGCGAGAAACGCGCGGCGGTATAGGCGGATTTCTGCCGCACGATATCGTCGTTATTCAGATACCAGTCACCCCATTCAGGCTCGGCTAGGGAGCCGTCCCAGCTGCTGCTGAAGACGCCAAGCTGTTCGCTGCTGACCGGGCCGTTTGCGCTCCAGGAGGCGTTGTGCTGGCGGCTGTAGCTCAGCCCCGCCATCAGCTGATGCTGACGTCCCAGCAGCTCAAACGGGCCGCTGGCGTAGGCGTCCCAGGAGTCCAGCGTGCGTTTGCCGCGATCCTGGCTGCCGAAGCCGCTGGCGCCGAGTCCGGTTTCCTCGTCCGGATTATCCATAACGTAGAGCAGTTTGTCATTGAGGGTCTGTTCGCCATGGGTGCCGTTCAGCTGGAAGGTCCAGCCGTTGTCCCAGTTATGGGTGACGTTGGCAAATACCTTACGCGATTCCACTGCATAACTCGCCCAGTCGGTCGAGGTATTGGTGCTGCGGTCGTAGCGGGTGCGCGATCCGTTGCTGAACAGGCTCGGTAAGCCGCCCCAGGTGGGGTTGCCGGTATGCTGCTGCTGATAATCCCAGCCGAGCGACAGGGTGGTGTGGTCGCTCAGGTCGGCATCCACCACGCCATAGAGGAATTTTTTGGTTTTCTGGTAGCGATCGAGCCAGCTCTCCTGATTCTGGTAGCCGGCGATAACGCGGCCTCGCACGCTGCCGTCGGCGTTAAGCGGAGCGGAGAGATCCGCCACATAGCGCTGCGCGTTCCAGCTGCCGTAGCTGGCGCTGAGGTTGCCAGTAAAGGTTTTGCTGTCGGCGTGCTTGCGCACCATATTGACCGTAGCGCCTGGATCCCCCGCGCCGGTCATCAGGCCGTTGGCGCCGCGCACAATTTCGATGCGATCGTAAATCGCCGTATCTTCTGCAGCGTCGCCATAGTTCCAGGCGTCGCCCGTGGTGGTGGGGATGTTGTCATAGGAGAAGTCGGTGATCTGAAAGCCGCGCGAGTAGTAGTAGCTGCGCTCGCTGTCAACCTGCTGCGATGAGACGCCGGTGGCGTTGGTCAGCACATCATCTACCGTCTGAAGATCCTGATCGTCTATGCGCTGGCGGGTGACGACAGTAACCGACTGCGGCACGTCACGCGGCGTCAGCAGCATTTTGGTGCCGGCTCGCGTGGTGGTGACCTGATAATCCTGGCTGCTTTGTGCCGCGTCCGTCACGCTGCCGTCAACCACCAGCTGCTGAGGCGAAGCGTCGCTCTCTGCGGCCCAGGCGGAATGCGCGCCAGCGTGGATCGCCAGCGCCAGCAATGTGAGCGTGAAGGTTTTTATCGATCGTGGTGCGCGCGCTGCCGCGCCTGTTTCCCTGCCGCTGAAAGACATAATTTTTTCCATAAGGAAGTATTGTTATGGTGCCCTTGCTCGTCTCTGTCGCAACGAAGCGCAGAGAATATGGAACTGTAATGAGAACGTTAATGATAATCATTTGCTTTAATTCGGCGCACAGAAATTGCGTCGCATTTGTAATTAAATGTAAAAATAATATTAATCATGATGTTACAATTTGAATTGCATCATTTCAGCCGCAGCATCAGAACAAGCTGTTCATAAAGCAAACGTAATTACCTCTCTGAGCGGTACGGCGGCAGACGTCGTCCGGCCTGGCCACAGGCAACCGGATTGTCGACTTTAATGTTAATGAGTATGATTCTCATTCATTTTGCTATTCCCGCCTCGGCAGCGCCTGACGGGAGAAGCTTTTCCATTGATGGAGTCCTGCATGAAATCGCTATTCACCCCGCGCCAACGCGCGCTTGCCGTTGTCATTATCGCAGCGTCAGCTCTGACGGCCTGTCAGACACCGGCGCGCACTGCTGCGCCCGCCGCGACGGCTGTAGCTAAGCCCGCCGCCGCTAACCTGACGCAGCGCGAGCTGGGCGAGGGGCTTTACGAGATGGCTTACGCGCCTGCGGCAAACGCCCTGTTTGTCGCCAGCGCGCAGGGCTTTAATGCGGTAAACGGCGGCGTTATTTATCGTCTTGATCCCACTACGCTGGCGACCAAAGGCGTCACCCACACCGATCTGAAAAACTTCGGCATGGCGGTGGACAGCAGCGGAGATCGCTTTTACGCCACCAACACGCTTGACGGCGGCGTCTCGCAGGTGGATGTGCAGAGCGGCAAGGTGCTGCAGCGTCTGATGTTCAAAGGTAAAGATAAAGATGGCGATCCCATCGGTGCGCGAGAAGTGCTGTTCCACAACAACGAACTCTTCATCGGGGGCGTGGCCGATCCCGGCTTTATCTCTGTGGTGGATGCGAAGCGCATGACGCTGAAAAAGCGCATTCCCAACGCTGGAAAATGGGTGACCGGCATCATCTACTCGTCGCTGACCGACCGCGTCTATGCTGCCAACGGCGGCGGCGAAATTCTGGTGATCAATCCTCATACCCACCGTATCGAGAAACGTCTCTCGCCGCATGACGGCAAAGAGTATCTGTTCCTGAACCTGGCGGAGGATCCCGCTACCGGCCGCCTGTTCGTCACTGACGACTCAAAAGCGAAAGCCACGCTGGTGTTTGACGAGCGTTCCGGCAAAGTGATCAAACGTCTCGACGGCGATGCGCTGGGCATTAAGTTCAACCCGGCGCGCAATGAGATCTATATCAGCCAACGCGAGTCGAAGAAGGTGCTTCAGCTTGACGCCACCAGCTACGCAGTGAAAAACAGCTGGGCATTTAACAGCCATCCCAACAGCCTGCTGCTTTCCCCAGACGGCGGGGTGCTCTACGTCACGCTGAAGCAGGATTTCAACAAAGACAACTCCACGAAAGGGCCGGACAGCGTAGTGCGCATTGCGCTGCCGTAATGCGCCGCGCTAACGATAGAGCTTTAGATTGCCGGTCAGGCGGGTAACTGCTTTCTTCGGCCCCGCCAGCCCCAGTGCCACCAGTTCGATAGCGACTTCCTGTTGCAGGTAGTGGCCGCCGATCTCGACAGCTATGCCGATTTCGCCATGAGCGTTATGCGTCGCCTGCCGGGAATCAAAGAGATGCAGAGCATGTCCGAACCGACGCGGCCGGCCGTGTCGCTTTAGCCTTGAGTCATCCGGCGAAAGCGCGCCGCCTTGGCCCGGTTGCCGCAGAGTGCCATGCTGCACCAGCGGCGGCGATGCGCTTTGGTGCGGTCGTAAAACCACAGCGTGCAGTCGGGATGCTCGCACTCGCGCACCAGCGAGAAATCGCCGTTTACCAGTAGATCGGCAGCCTGTTCCGCCACCGGACCCAGCTGCTGCTCGGGCGTGGCCGTCGCGTAGACACGGCGATACTCATACTGGCCGTCGCGATTCAGCGTCAGCTCAAAGTGGCTGGAGGTGCTGCGAAGGAAGTGATTGAGCTGCTCCGGCTGCCATATCTCTTCTCTCTTTTTCCGCTGTACCGCCTGCAGGATAACGGCGCGCAGTTCACGCGCCGCCTTGAGCAATCCGCCAGCGTGCGCTTCACGCTCCCTCCCGGCTGACCCGCATCCCGCCGCCTCAAGCCAGCGCACCACATCCTCGTCACGCTGAAAAAAATCATGCGGCTCGCCATCGACCTGCGCCACGGTGTTCAGAAAATCGAGCGCCAGATGATCGCCAATCTGCAACGGCGCGGCGGGTAAGCTTTCGCTGTTTCTCTCTTTCATTTGATTTGGCTCTCCTGATAACCATTAAAGATTACTTTGAATGGTTACTCTCTGCAACGGTGACACACTCAGGTAACCGCTAAAAATAACTTTTAAAGGTTTAAATTCTGTGCCAGGGTATAAAACAACCTGTAAAAAACAACTTTAACGGTTACATAAGAGGTCGAAATGATCAGCAATCCGCTCTATCCAGTGCATTATCGCTATATCGACGCTGACGGCGTGCGCGTGTTCTACCGCGAGGCAGGCAATCCTGAACTCCCCACGCTGCTGCTGCTGCACGGCTATCCCAGCTCCTCGCATCAGTTTCGCGATCTGATTCCCTTGCTGAGCGACAGATTTCATCTGGTGGCGCCTGATCTGCCTGGCTTTGGTTTTACCGAAGTGCCGGACGCGCGCCGTTACGTCTATAGCTTCGACGCGCTGGGCGAAACGCTCGCCGCGTTCGTCGATGCATTACGGCTCGAACGCTACGCGCTTTACGTGTTCGACTATGGCGCGCCGAGCGGACTGCGGCTGGCGCTCGCTTATCCCGACAGGGTAACCGGCCTGGTGTCGCAAAACGGCAATGCTTATCTGGAAGGACTGGGCGACGCATGGGAGCCGATTCGCCGCTACTGGGCGCAGCCGACGCCGGAAAATCGCCAGGCCGTGCATGACAACGTGCTCAATCTGGCAGGGACCCGCTGGCAATATTTGCATGGCGTCAGCGACGAAACGCTGGTGGCGCCGGAAGGCTATATGCTCGATGCGCTGCTGATGGAGCGGCCCGGCAACAAAGCGATTCAGCTGGATCTCTTCCTGGACTACGCTAATAACCTGACGCGCTACCCGGCTTTTCAGCAGTTCTTCCGCGAAAAACAGCTGCCGACGCTGGTTATCTGGGGCAAACACGATCCCTTCTTTATTCCGCCGGGCGCGCAGGCTTATTTGCGGGATAACCCACAGGCGCAGGTCGAGCTGCTCGATACGGGCCATTTTGCGCTGGAAACCCATGCGGTCTATATCGCGCAGCGCATCAGACAGGTGATCGGCGGCGAAGCGGTTTAGATGGCGGATTTGCCGGGATAGCGTATGGTTAAACTTTGGCCGCACTATTTAAAGTGAATCATCAGGGGGGAAACATGGATTACGCTATCGCCAGCAATCTGGATGAGCTGAATGAACTGCTCAGCAGCGGGGAGCATAAATCAGTGGTTATCGGCTATGAGCTTTCTGCCGATGAGTTTTTTGGTATCGCGATGTACTGGGGCGATCGGGGCGCGAAAATCAAACGCGTCGACGGCAGTTTTCTGGTGAAGCTGGGGAAAAACGCCATTCCGCCGAACGACGAAATCTAGCATCTGGCTGAGTGATAACAGAGGGGCCGCGCTGAAGGCGGCCCATCTGGTAGCCTTACTGAATCTCCGGCCAGGCGACCGCCGGAATGCCGTTCAGCTGCGGGCGGGCAAACAAATAACCCTGGAAATTGCTGATGCCAGCGGCTTCCAGCCACATCCACTCTTCCGGCTTCTCGACCCCTTCAGCGATAACGCTGATCTCCAGCGAGGAGCAGCATTTAAGAATCGCATGCACGATCGCCTGTTTCGGCCCGCTTTTGTGCACGTCGATAATGAGATTACGGTCGATTTTAATTTTGTCCGGCTGGAAACGAGACAGTAGCGACAGCCCGGCAAAGCCGGCGCCGAAATCATCCAGCGCGATGCTGATGCCTGCCGCGCGCAGTTGCTTAACGGCGATGGTGAACTCATCAAGACGTGAAATCACCTCGTTTTCCGTCACCTCCACCACCACCTGTTCCGGCACCAGTCCATTCTGCTTGATCTGATCCAGCAAAATCTCTACCGCGTTCGGCACCACCACCAGCGACATCGGAAGTAAATTGACCGATAACGTCTGGCCCTGAATATCGAGCTTTTTCGCCAGCGCGAAGGCGACGCCTTTCGCTTTGATATCGGCAGCGTAAATCTCGTCGCCGGAGAACTGGGCGAAATAGTCGGTCGGCGCACTGCCGTCCGGCGTGCGGATCAGCGCCTCCAGCGAGACGATTTGCTGCATCAGCGGATCGATAATCGGCTGAAAGGCGAAGCTGCAGTCAGCGGCGTCCGGCGGCGCAATGGCTTTTTCCAGCGCCTCCTCTACGACAAAATGCAGGGTATCGGTCGGCGGGATTTCAAAGTAGTTGGCTTTTTCTCGCGCTTCGACGAAGGTGCGCAGGAACTGCAAGGCGCGGTCGTCATAGGTAAGCTGGTACTTTGAGGTACCTTTATTGAGCACCGCCTGCAGCACCGTCTCTTTGTCATACTTGCGCAGGTCGAACAGCTCCATGCCGACGTTGCCGAAGCGGCGCGACGGCGAATAGTCATACATCAGTTCAACTAAATTATGATGACGCTTATCCGCGCAAATGCGCTCATAAATGGCGCATACCGCTGCATCGGAACCCTCCAGAAGCTGAAAAAAATGGGTGCCGTCAAACAGCAAAATTCCGGTAACGTCGAAAGTCTCGTTCGTTGTATTGGCGCGTGTGGCTAAATTATCCAGCGTTTTTACAGGCACGTCGTCTGATAGATGGCTGCGATAGATTATTGTTGTCAGCATGGATAATTCCAGTCTTAGCTTTTGTGAGGCACACATTAACAGAGGTCGCGCAGGAATTGTCTAGCGCTTTTTTTTAGAAATAAAAAAAAGTTTGCGAGAAGGTGTTTTTTAAAAAACAGGTCATAACAGTTTTTCGTTTCGCTTAAATTCCCTTTCTTATTACGTTCCTCTTTTTCTTCGCCTATATTATTTATAAGCTATTGAAATTTTTCATTTTTTAGGGGAGTGAAATCATCTGCTTTCAGGTCAGATAAAGTTGCAAGAAAGATGCACGTTACCTCGGTACGCAGTAATGCGTAGCGCCTGCCGGCAGAGCCTGAAATACCCTCGCCCGGCATTAGCCGCTTCGCTTTAATAACCGCTTAATATTGCAAAAACGTTAACTATCGCCACGCTGCCAGTAAAGCGGCGAACCATACACCTCGACAAAGTAATCGATCACCGCGCGCACGCTGAGCGGCGGATGGCGCGTATTGGGATAGATCGCCGCAATTTGCTGCGGTACGGGATTGATCCCCGCTTCAAACTCCTCCAGCAGCCTCACCAGCTTGCCCGTGCGCAGATGATCGCCCGTCAGCCAGTCAGGAAAAAGCACCATCCCCATGCCGCCCAGCGCGGCGGTCAGCAAGGTTTCAGCGTTGTTCGACGACAGCAGCGGCATCACCGGATAGTGCACCCAGGGCGCGCCGTCGCGCCGGAACAGCCAGCGGTTGGCGCCTGCGGATCCGCGATAGACCAGACAGTGATGCTCGCTCAGCGCATCCGGACTGGCGATAACGCCATGCCTGGCGAGGTAGTCCGGCGCAGCGGCCAGATAGTAGCGCTGACTGCCCAGCACTCGCGCGTGAAATGAGGAGTCGGTGAGCGTGCCGATGCGAAAGATAAGATCGGTCGCGGTGCGGTGCGGGTCGACATAGTCGTCAGTTAGCGTCAGCTCAATCTCCAGCAGCGGATAGCGTGCAGACAGGCCCGCCAGCCAGGGCGCGATATGCCGCTGGCCGAAAAAAACAGGCGCATTAAGCCGCACCAGGCCTGACGGCTGAAGCGATCGCTCCTGCAATGCCTGACGCGCGTCGCTGAACTGGCTGTCGATGGCGCGCGCATAGTCAACAAACAGCCGGCCCGCTTCGGTCGGGATCACCGCGCGCGTGTTGCGGTAGAAGAGCTGCTGCCCCAGCGCATCCTCCAGCTGGAGAATAGTGCGCGACACCACGGAAGCGGATACCCCTTCGCGCCGCGCTACCACGGAAAAATTTTGCGCATCGTACACGCTAAGGAAAAAGCGCAGGGCGCGCAGATCAATCGAACCGGTACCGTCCATTAATGCAATTCCTGCAAAGGTGTTTGCTACACTATAGCGTTTTTCATCTTAATCGACTCCATTATGCTGTTTCGCTTCGATTTAAAGGAAGCGATTATGCAACTCATTTTTCTATTTCTGGTTATCGCCGGCGGGATGGGACTGTCGGTAGAGGCGGGGCTGCTCGGCCCATTGGGTCAGCAGGTTGGGGATCTCTGGGCAACGTTCAGCATTTTTGGCGTCGGCGCGGCGCTCACCTTTTTGCTGATGCTTTTTTTCAGCCCGCGCAATAGCCCGTCGTTTTTCGCCCAGCCGGGCTGGCAGCTGCTCGGCGGAATTTTAGGCCCTGGCTACGTGGTGATCCTGACGCTGGCGACGCCGGTGATCGGCATCGCCATGACAATGATCGGCATTCTCGCCGGTCAGGTATTTAAAAGCCTGGTGATTGACCACTTCGGCCTGCTGGGAACGCCGCATCGCAGAATCGATGGCAAGCGCATCATTGCGCTGGTGTTTATTGTTATCGCACTGGCGCTGGTCGCCCGAGGTTAATATGACGATTTTTATGATCTGTTTAGCGGTACTGGGCGGCGCGCTGCTGAGTATTCAGGCGGCGATTAACGGCCAGCTCGGCGCCAAAGTGGGCGTTTTCCGCTGCGCCTTTCTCACCTTCGCGCTGGGCGCAGTGGTAACGGCGCTGCTGATCTTCTTTTTTGAGCCGCCGCAGGCGCACAGCCTGATGGATGTGCCCAAGTGGCAGCTGCTGGGCGCGCTGTGCGGCGTTCCCTATATCGTGATTATGGTGCTGGCGGTGCAGCGCATCGGGACGGCCGCCGCTACCGTCGCGGTTATCTTCGGCCAGCTCGCCATGAGCATGCTGATCGATAATTTCGGCTGGTTAGGCAATACGGCAATCGCCTTCTCGCCAGGCAGGCTGGCGGCGGTGGTCTGCCTGGCGATTGCGCTGTTCTTTATCTACAGCAGCAACAAGCCGAAAAAAGCGAGTGCCTGACCGCGATGCCTGCGCCCTCTGCGCAGGCATTACTGATTGTCGCGTCTCGCATCCAGCCGGTTTTCAAATAACTGTTAAACTTACTGTTTGTGTTTAACAGGGGGAAATATGAAATTAGGCTTCGCGTGTAAATATCTGGATGCAGACGGCAAACAACATTTCCCGTTTAAGAGCACAACCCGTACCCGTTTTCTCAGATTGCCGCGCGATGAGCAGATTGCGCTGATCGCCAGCCTTGCCCGCCTGAACCTGACGAAT
>Ga0268256_1000919_pt1 | contig 20350 bp, 15 predicted proteins | sample AgamicAtAmrz_FD_200247 | JGI IMG/M metagenome (GOLD analysis project Ga0268256, IMG submission 200247) | Agave microbial communities from Guanajuato, Mexico - At.Am.rz (v2) (version 3) | ecosystem: Host-associated > Plants > Roots > Rhizosphere | place: Guanajato, Mexico | collected 2012-06-07
CGTTATCGAGCAACGAGTGCAGCAAGGTCGCCATGTCGTCACTCGTTTCAACCTTGCCGTCGTCCCGGTTCAGAACTTCGTTCACATAAGCACGGTCGAAGGAATATGCCTGCGGAGAAGCGCCGTTGACGGAGAATGTGAAGCTCACATCGATGCCGTCCGTGTCCTTGCCGTCCATGTGGACGATGAACGGCTTGAAGTTCAGTGCCAGTCCTGATCCGCGATAGCCGAAATCGGCGTCCGTCTTTAGCCCGCCGGTGCTTACCCCGCTGCTGGTGACAGCGGAGATTTCCACGTGGGAGCCGTATCCGTGTTGCTGACGCGTCGTGATGGTTATCAATGTGGGATTGTGGAGGCCCGTTGAAGCGTTGATGTAATTTCCAGCTACGGAGGCTCCGTGCGGATAGAGCTTCGCGTTCAGAACCTCCGCGAACTGGGTATTGGTCGAGATGACACCATCTAGCCCGGGGTTATAGACATCGATATCGGCCTTGGTGATTGTGACGGTTGTTGTGTACCCATCATAATAAGGCCCTGGAAGCTCCTGGTTTTCACCGATAACGCCGCTGTATCCGTCGGGGTTCGATGCTTCCCGGTCCAGGGTTATGGTGAAACTGATTTCCGCGCCGGGAGTGTTGAAATCGAGAGGTGTTCCATCCGGAAACTGCAACGAAACCCTCCCGGCGCTTCCGGAATTCCATTCGGGGAGCATGTAGCCCGAAGACCCGTCGATGCCCTCGTATTGGGTATAGTCACCACCGATATTCGATGGACCGGAGACGGAAACGAGGGATCGGATGCCGCCGATCGTCTTGATGTCGCGCGCGTCCGCCTGAAGAAGGCCACCACCCGTGCTGTTGAAGAGCGATATCCTCGACAGGTCGATATCCATTGTCTTGACGGCAACGCCTGACGAGGCTCGTACAAAGGAAGAAACGACCGATGATCTGTTCACCGCACTGTCGTAGATGTCACTGATATCGGTGGTCAGCCAATTTTGACCGCTGAAACTGGCTGACGTGGCAATGCCGATAACCTGTTCCTTCAGTTGGTCCAGTTCGGATTGGATTTTTGACTTATCGACCCCGTCCTCTTTGGCGGCGACGAGTTTGGCCGTGAACTGAACCAAAACATCAATGACAGCTTCCATGCCTGCGTAGGCCGTGTCGACTTTGGCCGCCCCAAGCCCGAGTGCATCCTGAACGGCGGAGATTGCCCCCTTGTCGGATCGCATCGTGGTGGAGATCGACCAATATGCTGCGTTATCGGCGGCTGTTGCGATCCGCAGCCCTGATGACACCTCATTCTGGGTCTTTTGCAATCCGCTGGATATCGATCGCAGGGTTTGTAGCGCCGACATGGCGGCTTGATTGGTCAGTATGCTGGTCATGGATGCCGTCTATCAGGTGTTCTGGCATCCTCATGAGCCGACGCCGACATGTCGCGGCTCCGTCCATCATGGTTCGACTATGTTAAACAGGGCGGAAAAATCGGAGGGTAGATTTACCCTGAAGGGGCAAAAAATCGGGCTATTGGTGTCGAACCAGATGATGATGAAAATCGCTCGGCTTCTCACTGCCGGCGGACACCATGCTTTTTTATTCGGGAACAGCGTGCCGTTTATCCGTCTTCGCAACGTACACAAGGCCAACGTAAACTTTGACGATTCAAAGTATTGTAAGCAGTTCATTGGTACGCTGCTTCTGACTTAAAGTCAGGAGAATTAAATGCACGATGTGTTGTGGCGTATATGGAAAAAGATTGGCAGGAATACCAAGGTAGACAATATCGAAAACGTTTCAGCGACCGTCGGCGAACCGACTGACGAGCTTGGGGTAGGACATTTTCAACGGCATCTTCAATCGCTTTACGGTCATGTTGCGATCGAGCTTCCTGGTCAGTGCCTAAACATCTCTTTTAACTTAATCGATGACGTCGCGCCGTTATTAAAACGCTATTTTCCATCCCGAACCGCTGCCGAGCCCACGATCTCAATCGGAAATTTCAGGGTTGCTAGCGAAGCGGACCCTCGACTTGATATAGGATTGGCGCGAAACTTCGCCGACCACCCGCTGGCGGACCGCTTCGCGACGAATGATTTTCACGCTTGGATCACCTTTGACGAAATGATCGTAGATTTTACGTTATTATATTCGCTTGCAGGTGAGTGTGGCCTGACAAAGGATGTGGTTTTGGTGTCGCCCAACAACATCACCACGGCATACGGTCCGCGCCTCGAATTTATTCCGTACAGGCACTACAGCAAGCGTGCGCTCCTTCGTCTCGCAGGTCTCTGATGGTGCGTGAATTTTGAGGCATAATCGGTCCCGATGTGGGGGTGCCCAGTCTCGATGCTGCAAAAATGAATACAAAATCGCTCACGTTTGGGATGCGGCCTTCCGACAGAACTCCATCTTCGCGGATGTCGCCAGATAATGTTACTGTCATGAAAAAGCACTCGAGAACTATATAGCGATGGTGCTCCGGATGGCTTAGGCAGTCAACGCTGTCGTCAAGTGTTTCTGGCAAACTCAAGAGTTGACGCCGACGTGCCGCAGTTCGGGGAGCATGGTTCAATTCAGGTCGGCAAAATTTCTCGCCACTGAAATGAACTTATAGTTGATTTTGATACCAATAAATAAAGAAAAGGCAGGTTATTCGACACCTTGATGCTGGTTTCCTGTGGACCTTGAGTCAGCACCTCTAAAAAATAATTCGAGATCGTTGACATAGCGCAATTCGTTCTCTATTTGTTCCGTTATGCAAAAAATGACCCGCTTCATACGAATAGGTTGATCCCATTTCGCTGCGACAATCGCGGCGACGATCGGCCATGTTTAGTCTGAGGTTTTCAATATGGGTATCGCACAGCGCGCGAGATCGGTTCGCGCCAGCCGTCATTCAGCGTCCATCCGCACATTCGCTCCCGCCGCCACGATCAAATGCGACGGACCATCCATTTTTCGGTCCCAGGTGGCGCGTGACACAGCGTGCCTGCTGGATGTCAATCCTGCCGTCGTTTCGTGGCACTGCATGCCTGTTTCCCTGGATTGTGGCAACGTAGCTCACGTGCCCGATTTCGGCATCGTCAACTACGATGGTGGAAGGATGCTTATCGACAGTCCGGACAGGGCGTTGCCTATCGACGCCAACGGAATTGCGGCAGCTGCCGAAACAGCGGGCTCACATTATCGCCGCCTGCTTGCTGATGAAGTATACGAGGGCACACGCCTTCAGAATGCAAAGGACCTGCTCAGATACGGCGGTGCGGTTCTGGCGCTCGGTGATCGGCTGCGGATGCTGGCTGTCCTCGAAGAGCATGGCAACCTGACAATCGCCGAATGCCTGACAGTTTTCGTCGAAACCAAGCCAGTTGCCGGATTGGCCCAGATGATCTTGCGCGGTTTCGTCGAGGTCGATCTCGATACGGAATTACTCGGCCCGGAGACGATGGTGCGGAGAATACGGACCTGACCGTCCCGTCAGCGTCACCATTATTCTCCGTGTTCCGAGGTATCCAATGCAGTCCTATACAGCCAATCTTATGGGCAACCGCGATCCGTACTACAGCTCGAAATACGAGCTGACTCTGCCGACCCATCTTGCGATCATCGCAATGTCGCGATCAATCCGACGTTTTCTGAAAAGGCGGTCGTCGTTCGTGGCAGCTTTCATCATGCCGCCGAGCGCGGACGTTCATGCTTACAAGATGGCCGCGAAGTGGTTGCTTGAGGGGACGGTGCCGGAGAGTGGCGAACGCGGCAACAACTACGTCCTCGTCGTAGACGAAGAAACTGATCTTGCCGACGATTTCGAGGCCTTCAGGAAACTGCGAGAACTAAAGCGGGCGATTATTCTTCTCCGGGACGACGAGCTTCTGTCGGACGAGGTCCGCATCGTCGCTGATATCGTGGTCTCCTTGGCCCTGCCGGCACCGACCGATTACCAGATCGCGGGCCAACGGATGGGGTTCGGGAAAATTACGGAAGCGGACGCCGATTTTTTGGCGCATCAATCCCCTAAACGTACCGAACTTGGTTTGCGACGCGGACGATCCATCGCTGCCAGCCTTGGACGTCTTCGCCGATATCCGCAACCCGAAAAGGAAACACGTTCTTCTGACGCTTCATCGTCAGGTCCTACCCTGCACGAATTGTCTGGATACGGCGACGCCAAAGCCTGGGGCCTCGAGCTCGCCGAGGACTTGGCGGCATGGAAGGTTGGGAGACTTTCCTGGCACGATGCCGATCGCGGCGTCTTGCTTTCGGGTCCTCCGGGATCGGGCAAGACGTCCTATGCGGCGGCCCTGGCAAGAACCTGTAACGTTCCCCTAATCCTCGGGTCGGCGGCTCGATGGCAGGCGACAGGTCACCTCGGCGATTTGCTGAAGGCAATGCGCAAAGCCTTTACCGAGGCTGCGCGGCAGGCACCGTCGATCCTCCTGATTGATGAATTCGATAGTTTCACCAGCCGCGACGACAGAACGGGCAGTAGCAACGACAACTACCATCGTCAGGTGGTCAACGCCCTTTTGGAACTTTTGGACGGTGCGCAATCAAACGAAGGCGTCATCGTGATCGGTGCGACGAACTATCCCGATGTCATCGACCCCGCGCTTCTTCGAGCAGGACGCCTAGAGCGCCATTTCGTTATTCCGCTTCCAGATGAGGCGGCGCGTCATGACATCTTCCGTTTCTATCTCGGGAGGGACCTTATCGACGACAATATCGGTGAGATTGTTTCCTTGAGCGGAGGCTGGTCGGGAGCGGACATCGAGCGTTGTGTCCGCGATGCCCGCCGCACAGCGCGACGGGCGACGCGTCCAGTAGTCCTCGCTGACCTCATTGCCGCAATGCCGCCAGTTCTAACGGTTCCGATGGCAGTGCAACGTTGCGTAGCCGCGCACGAGCTTGGCCATGCCATCCTCGGTGTGTTGTTGGAGACGGACCCATTGGTGTCGGTCTCGATCCAGAGAGCTATTCAGGTTGGCAACCGGTCCCAATCTCTGGGTCACACGGAGTTTGAGGAGCGGCTTTTTAGCCGGAAGACATCCACATACTTCAGAGATAAAGTTGCGACGCTGCTTGGGGGCATTGCTGCTGAGGAGATTTTGTTTGGTGAATATGGGAACGGAGCCGGTGGTGATCCGACGGCCGACCTCAACCGCGCGACAGATTTGGCAACGATGATGGAAACCAGGTGGGGGCTTGGAAACAAAATGTCTGTCGAACCTGGCGATAGCCCACGAGAACTGTCGGCACACCGTCATCGTTATAAGGGTCTTCACAAGACAGTTGAAGCGACACTGCAGACGGAGTTTCGGCGGGCAAAATCCTTTCTTGAGGAACACAGGAGTGCTCTTCTTGATCTCCACGCTCAACTTTTGCGGGAAGGCAGCCTATCGGCTCGAAGAGTCCGATCTGTCGTAGAAAGCAACAGAGATTTTACTTTATCTCATGAAATCAAAGCCACTGGACACGAACTCGGGTAGGAAGGTTTGCGGCATTCCGTAAGTATTGCCGGGCGAGCCCGCGTGGTACGGGACATGCCATTCTGCTTCGAGAGGATGAAAAACGCCAGGCAGTGGAAAGTACCTGTCGATCAGCATGAAATCCTTCACGTTGAAGGAAGCAATCGGCATCTCGTGGGTGATCGACAGGGCGGCGAAAAGAAGATCATGCCCAAGCTTCTCTTTCTTTTGCTTTGGGTTCGGCATGTACAGATGCCGCAGTGGACCGACGGTCGTCATTTCAGCGTAGAGACCGGCGGCTTCGGGGGTGAGTTCGGCAAATCGGAAGTCGACGGCAAGGATGTCTTCGATCCAGTCGTGGAGGCGCTTCGCTTTTTGTGGATCATCTCGAGCGGCCAGGTGGGCACCCCGCCTTAACTCTGCTATCACGGGAAACGAGAGCGCTTGCGACTTGGCTCCAATGGCTTTCATCCACGACCGCAATCCAGGTGGAGGACGTTGCAAGCCGGCATTGCTGAGTATGTTAGTGTCCAGCAAAAAAATGGGGTCTGCCATTTTTTGTCCCCGCGATGTATATGAAGCCGCGCGGAGTCTTAAATAAACTTTGCCTTGTTTTGGTAAATATCGGGTTAAGAAATCTCATAATCGATAATTGGAGGAAAGGGACGATGTCACGGAACTGGACGATCGATGAGGTTTCGGCCGACTTACCGGGCCTATTGGAGGCGGCGCGAAGGTCGTCGCAATATATTGTTGTCCCCGATGGCAGTTTTGAACTGTCCTTCAAGAGGGCTGGGCGCAAATCACTGGACGATATCCTTGATAAGGAAGGGCCGCTGAGGCCGGGAGACATTGAACCACAAGCTTAATCGATATCTCCGAAAAGGGCCGTCGGGCCGTATGAGCGACTGTTGGTCATCGCGCGCCCGCGGAGTTAAAGCCCTTCGTAAACGGTGCCGGCTTGGCTTTTAAGAGACGAGACGCTACCGGAACCAGGTGAACGATCACGATCGATATCTAATATGCGGATGCTTGCTCATGCTATAATCGACTTTGCAGCAGGCGTACGCATAATAAGTCAATTGAGCAATCATCATGAGTGAAATTTCTCTTCCACCAATTATTGATGATGGGGAACACTACGTTATTCCGTCGTGGATGTTTCAATATTTTCTTCCGGAAATGAGGGAGCGAGCAGAGGCAATACAAGACCGCATATTGTCAATTGTACAATCCGTTGAGAGGGAAATTGAGCAACTCAACCTTCTCGGCAGCGCACTCCCGACGATGGTTAGCCTCCGCTATATCCACTATCGTCTAGCGAATACAAAATTCGATCTTTCAACCGAAAGCATGTTGGAAACCGATATGCTGATGTCGGTTTTTGCGGTGACGTATAAACGCTTGATCGATGGTGTCTCTGGAACCGGAGTCTCCCGCAAGAAACTTCCCGAACACCTGCGGCCGGTACATGATTTCCTCATAGGCGTCCGCAATAAGCGTTTTGCACACAACGATGGTCATCCGTCTATCTCTAGTAATGTTGAGATTTCGTTCGTTGATGAGAGGTTCAGCGTGAAGTTAAACCACCAAATGGGCATCCATATACAAGGTGCCAACGAGTGGGAGGAGTTGGTAGTTTTTCTCGATGGTCTGATGCACAGTCGCTTACAAAAACAGTTGGAAGTCCTGAGAAAAAAGACTGGTTACGAATGGATAGTTCCCGGAGGTGATACTCCTCCTTGGGCAGAGGACGTAGCGTAACCTGTGTTCTGCTCCCACGTTGTCTCGCCGACCTTAGTTGGTCGCTTTTCCATGGACAAGCAACGGGAGTTTCTCCATGGAGTCTACGTTGGAGTTTTCACGACTAGGAAGCCTTGACGTGAGGTCTGGATAAAAGAAGTGAAATGATGTGAAATCCATCCGTAAGCCCACGTTGAAGGCCGGCTTGCGGTGAAACGGGAGCGCTCCACTGAGATTGCGAGCACGGCTAGCATTCACGTGAGCGAGCTGGCGCATGGAACTTTGTCGGATCGAGGCGTCGGGCGCGGCTGGACATTCCTACTCGAACGTGGATAGCTCAAACGAGAAACTTTCAGACAGCACCGATTTAACCAGGCCCTTTAAGTGAATGGTGACACTCTAGTACTACTTTTGCGAGAGTTATCTGGTTGCTGTAAAGAGGGTATAGGTTGGGGTACGGTTTCGAAATATTAAACATGGTTTTGGCGTGTCTTTTTGTGACATTGCTTGTCGAGCAACGGCGCGTCGCATTCTTGCTGTTTTTCACATATTATGCCCTGCTAAAATTTGCGGTACATGACGTCGGTTCTCTTTCGAACATTTCTATCCATTACGAAATTTTTGCGATCCTGATTTATATGGCAATTATCTATGCCTCTCGGAAGGTGTGCCTCAAACTTCAACTTGCGGGCAGCTTGAGAGTGTTTGGTTTGTTGTGGGATGACAACAGGGTGGTCCTGATCTCAAAGCTTTGGGCTTCCACAGTAGTCGCAACCTCGACGATGGGATTATTGCGTTACTACGGTTCATATTTGCCGTCCGAGGATTTTTACTTGTCGTGGTCGGTCAATGTGATTTTCTTCAGCGTAATCGGGCTTGTGGCTGCTTTGGTGAGCTTACGGCTTCCACATAATGAGGAGTTCCTCAGCCGACTTGGTATTCTTTTCACCGGAACTGAAAATATCGACAACGAATTCCGCCAATCCGCCCTCCTTCATATTTCGGATGAGGTTAAGAGACTTGGACTGGCGCTTTCCAGTATTGAACGCGTCATTACCATAGAGGCCTATGATCCGGATTTTGATGCATACAGGGCGAATGTTAAGATAAGCACCAGTATGGTGAGCCTCTTCGGAGACGTAGACGCTCAAGACGATGTGCAGTTCACAGTCACTCCTGACGAATTTGCGCATAGCAAAAAGAAACCAAATCCTGCAGGGCAGATAATTTCATTATTTGTCAACGGTGAAGAGAAGATACGCGGAAACCCGCTTCCGATATTAATTGGAAGAAGCAGTGGCTTTCCAGAGAAATTTTCGGTTGGGCGAGATGGTCAATCTTTCACCTTCGAGTATTGGTGCTGGTTTGAGACAGAACAACCTTTCACTTATCAGACGAAGCGGTTCTGCCGGGATTTCAGTGTAAAGATTATCAATCGAATTCTCGCTGGTGCGGTCACAAGCGTAGTTGTAAAACGTCCCAAGGCACCTAACGGCAGCCAAGTTGATATCAAAAATCTGTCTTACGGAGACGAGTGGGACGTCAATGTTATTCGCGACATGGAACCAAAAACAGTGACTGAGTTGTTTACGCTTCAGCGTCCCACAGCGGCAGGGTGCAACTCTTGTCCTACTAAAATTGATAATGAAATGGAAGCACGGGAAAACGCTTGATAAAATTCGCCGGTAGCATAATATGAAACCAACAGCCTTCGGGCTCGTTGATACTAAATGAAGCGTAGCGAAGTGAGCGCTAAGCGAAATACTAATGGGGTCAACAATGTCCAGAAGCCACGAGACGAGTGTTTAATTTGATGCGATACCTTGGTAAGGGCCGCTTCGCGGCCCTTATTTGTCTGTAGCTGTCCTTCACATTGAAACCGACTACAACCGCTCGGAATATCCTCACTTGGTCATCCGCATGGCTTTGGCGGTCAAGTCTCATAAGCAATAGTGGCAATCAATAGTCCTCGCCCATCCTTTTTTATGCTGACTACCGAGTGAGCTAGACAGCTTTCTCCAAATAACGACAGAACGCATTTGCAAGCTGAATTTGTCGTGGCGTTTTACATTCAGGGTCAAATATCCGAGGCGAGGCAACTAAAATAGCAAGACATTTGGCTCGCGAGACAGCGACGTTGAAACGGTTCGCGCTGTACAGAAACTCCATGCCACGAGGAGCATCGCTGTAGCTTGAGGTGGCCATAGAGTAGATTGCGATAGGTGCTTCCTGCCCCTGAAATTTATCAACTGTTCCTACCCTGTAACCTGGTAGTCGTTTCTGTATCTCGAGCACTTGTGCGTTATACGGAGTGATGATGAGAATGTCATTTTCCGACAGAAAGTGCTCTTTTCCCTGGCGGTCTCTCCATTTCGACTGAGTGGACATCAAGGTCTCGGCGATATTGACGATTTCATCGGCCTCTTCACTCGAGGAGCTGGTGTTTCCTTTGTGGTGGACGCCAACATATCTGAGGCCTGACCCACTGAAATTCCCATCGGACAGCAACACTTGTCGCTTACAGCCCTCGACGCTCGAAAGTTTGGAGTCGTAGAACAGTTCCGAGTTGAACTCGCATATCGATGGATGCATTCGCCAGCTGTCGGCTAGGAACAAGCCCTCGTCAGGACCAATTGTCTGTTTCCCGTTCAGAACATGTTCAAGCGACGAAACGCCAACACCGTCCGGATGCGTTCCCTGCGTGGGTTGATCGAGTTGTTGCGGATCACCGAGCAAGACGAGACGCTCTGCTGCATGTGAAATAGCAAGGACGTTAGCTAGCGACATCTGAGCAGCCTCATCAACGAACAAGACGTCGAGGACCTCGAAAGCTTCCTCGCGAGCCCACAAAAAGCTTGTCGCACCGGCCACGTTACATTGTCCCGAGCTTAACGAGCCGAATAGGTCCGCATTATCCTTTGCTAACGATATTCGATCTGTTGCCTTATCTCCATTGTCGGAACCTGGTTTTTGGACGCATTGAAGGTTCACACCCATTTCAACGCTGGCTTCGACCACTTTATCCAAAAGGTTTCGGATAACCTTGTGGCTGTTTGCCGTGATCCCGACCTTTTTCCCGTCCTTTACGAACTGACAGATCATCCGTGCGCCAGTGTGTGACTTCCCCGTGCCAGGAGGACCTTGAATAGGAAGCACACCAGATTCCATGTGTTGAGCGATCCTCACCGCAGCATCAAGTGTAGACTCGCCTTCATCTAAAAGTTGACCGCATGATAGGGTGGGTGGCCGTCGAAGCAGCAGATCGCGAGCAGCCTGGAATGGACCATCGCCCGAAATTCCCGCCGCGGCCACACAGTCTCCAATCCTAAGAAGCGCTGCGGCCTGTTCTTTCCCTTGAATGAGTTCGTGCATAAAGACGGCAGATGGATGTGTGGTAAGTGTCGCTTTTGTCTTCTTGATATCGATCGTGCCATTCTCGGAGGAAATTTCGATCACCTTGCCAAAATTACCTCCGCCAACTTGCTGAATCGATTTTCCTGGCCGGACATCACTGTCCTGCGATACGAAGGAATAACGGTGGATAGGAATTTTCGAACTTCCGTCCGGTATCTCATCCAGGAAGGTCAGGCCAGAAAGCGCAGATTTTTCGTCCAACAACTCCTCAACGCTCAGGTCTGAAAGTCTGAAATATTCCCACCAAGCCGCTTTCTCCTCGCGTCGATGCCAGTCAAGTATGTTTGCCAAAATCCATTGGGCTTGCTGCTCCTCATTCCGTTCAGTTGGGTCTACAGGGATGCCGTCGAGAAGCTTCGCGGTAAGTGCTGCAACACGCGCTTGTTGCTCGGAAATCTCGGCACTGGCTGCTCCATCCGCGACCGAGGGGCGTAATATCTCAGTGCCACTGGCGATTAACGTTTCACGCTGCCCCTCTAGCCAGTCCCTTAGCGACATTGTCGAAATGCAGTCATCGCGGTTATAAAGCGCGACAATGTCCTTTTCCGCCTCACTGATCGATGTAACATCATCGAGCTCGATAGCGGCTTGAAGCGACATAAGTGATACGTTGGCGTCCCTCAAAGGAACTGCGCGAACATATCCGTAGAACTGCTCGAGGCGTTTGATCGAATAGCTTTCAACGCTGGCTCGTAGTGCGTTTCTAACGACGCTGTAGAGGTCAACGAACACATTCCCACGCAACAGTTGGTCGACCTCGCTCTCTCGAGATGCGTATCGACCCATGAGACGTTTCAAGGCTGCCGGTTCATACGGCGCAAAGTGGTATATGTGGAGGTCAGGGTAACTTTTGAGTCGTTCGATTACGAAATCGACGAAATGCTCGAAGATTTCGTTCTCGGATGCTCGATCAAATGCCCAGTCAGAGACATGCATTGTCTCGTCGGCTGAGCCTTTAAAGCTATAGCCAAACAGATACTCTAGTCCGTGTTCCCCGACAAATGGATCACCTTCGATGTCAAAGAATATATCCCCGTCACTCGGCTCGGGGAGTGCCGCAAAGCCAAAGCCTGGCAACGCTGGCAGAAGTTCAAATTTTTGAACTCCTTGGCATCGTGCTTCAAACTGAATCCTGGCTTGCTCTCTGCTCCTCTCAAACGACTGTAGAGTCCCGCGTTGGGGCTTCCAGTCCATTTCTAGCTCGACAGTCGCGAGCCTACCAAGTGTGTCTATGCCGATCTCGCGAAGTTCCGCTATTTGATTTGTCGTAATACCCGCGACGTAGCTCAGATGATCGTCATCCCGGCGGCGTTTCTCACACACATCGAACCAACGACAAATATCGCAGTGCGTGGTCGGCTCAGGATAAGTGGTATCAGCCCCTAACTTGCAGACCATTTCTAGCGCCGATTTGGCCTTTCGGTAGTACGCTCCGTAATCAGCTATCCGAAACACTTGTGGGGTGTAATCGGACCAGGGCACGACAACATAAGCGTTCTCCGGTTGAGCTTTTTGGGTGATTGCCAAAAGATCGGAATAGAGACAGAGCTGAAGGACCGTGCCGCCTTTTGTCTCACGGGCAAGCTTGGTGTCGTAAACTTCGTATGACCAAGAGCCAAAGCGGCTCGGCGTTTCAACGCGGCGCAAGACATCTGATCGTCCCGCCCACTGTCCTGCTCGAAGAGCTCCTTGAATGATAACATCAACACCGCGGTTCATCGCATTGATGGTTGCTGCGACGTTGGCGTCTTCAATGCTCACTCCCTCGATGGTTTCGGCCGTAAGGCCAAGCCGGTTCAGGCGCTCGATAAAAGCTTGTTCGTGGCGGAGGCCGCGCTCGCGGAGTACGTCAAGAAACGGGTCGTAGTTAGAAGGCTTGCCGAGTTCGCCGGAAACGACTTTGAGGTCGAGGGTGGTCAACTGACCGCAATTGAGAAACCCGACCAAATCCGATGCACTGAGCTCGATTTGACTAACTCTGTCCCTCATATTGCCCCTCCAACCTTTTTCCGTAATTTGTGGACGTTATCCGTTTAGCCACCGACGTTGCCCAGTATGCTGGCAAACTGTGACAGGCTGTAGTTGTGGGCGTCTCGCGTCGAATGTCTACGTCTTCCTGCTCGTTCAACCCCGATTGAGACAGTTGTAGCTGTTCTACCAAAAGCTGCTATACGGAATCCATTCAATGGTGCTAATATTTGTGGAAAGCCAGTCTTAAAACCACTTTGACGTGGCTATGTAATCTCGCTCTTACCCCTTGGTTCCACAAGTACTCCGTGTATAGTGTCATCAATACCGGGGGTGGCGAATTTGCGACGTCTAGCTTTGATTTCAGTGGCGCTGGGATTGCTGTTGCATCCCTTAGCTGGGGATGTCCTTTCCCAGAGCCGAACTCCCAGGGACATCCAGCAGGCCCTGGCTGACAGAGGCTACACTGTCGGGACGGTGGACGGTGTATGGGGACGCCGCTCGATTGCAGCACTTAAAGCATTCCAAACGAGTGCTGGCTTACCCTCCACAGGTGTTATCGATGAGGTAACGCTGAACGTCCTTCTCACGCCTTCGCACAATTCTGTGGCAGGTGCTGGTGCAACGGCAGAAAGTTCTCCTCCTTCTTTCGGTGTAGCGCCCAAGGTCGATCGAGCGACGCTACCGCCCATTCATGTCTCGCCAGCCAATACGAATTCCGCCACTATCGAGACCCGGTCGGATACGCAGACGATACCGAGATCGGATGTTGAGCAGGTCGGGGAGTTGACACCGACGGTGCAGTCTAATGCTCCACCCACGATCGTGTCACCTGATACTCTGCCCGCTCCGCTCCGGGTCGGCAAAGAACCGTCGGTATCTGGAAACAGCAAAGCAGCCTCCACTTTTGGAAAGATCGCATTCTGGGGAGGTCTCTTATTTATCGTAATTGCATGGAGGCGTGGGAGGTCTAAACGCCTCGCAGGTCAAAAAGCCGTTCAGCCGGCGAGTACCCCCGCCGTAGACATTACTGCTGCCTATCCTCAACGGTTTGTTCCCTCCAAACAGGCCGCCGCTGCAATAGCCAGAACAGATAATGACACCTTGGTGGAGATTATCGCTCCGCGTCGTCCAGAATCTGGAACGACAATCACACAGCCCATGTCGCTTGCTGCCCACAACAAACTGGTTAACGACTGGGTGGCAAGGAATAGCATTCCAAACAACGAGAAGAGCGGTCGTCAACCAGCGAGTTCTGATGCGAGAAGCAGTTCGGCATGGGTGTCACCTGGGACTCCGATCACGGTTGGGCAATTCAAAATCACGAAAGGCCTTATCTACGTTGGCTCATCGCTACCCAGACAGGGAGGTTGGAGTGATCAAGAAAACTGTTTGATTGACCCAAGGCAGAAAGTTGCAAAGTCGGGTGATCCAAGTGGCGAGACGATGGGGTACTGGCCATCCTATGCTCAGCTCACGCCTTCAGCTAGATATTCTTATCTTGAATGGTTAGCCGGAGACCGATCAAATCCCGACACGTACATCGGATACGTCTTTCTCTATTTCTACGGTCTTGAGCGTCGGGTGATGTTAGAGCCGTCAGCGCCAGGAAACGACGCGGTCGTAGCCGAGGTTCACAGACTGCTTGAAATCGCTACGCCAGCGAGTTGTTATCTGCGCAACAGCTTAGAAACGGTGAGCAGTCAGCTTCGTTTATCGCAAGCCTGCAGCGAAATGGTTACGAAGTTCCAACAGCGATCAAGATCGCGATAGGGGTTCGGGTCCGTGATCAGAGGCCGATCGAGCCAGAGCTGCTGTTGCGCTTTGTTATGACCCATCCTGAGACCCGAGTGCGTACTCCAGCTAAACGCGTTCCAGAAATTCTCAAGACGCTTTTCATCGCTGCTACGGAGAAACACTTTCCCAACGGTTACGTGATGAAACCAGGCCGAACGAAGGCGTTAAAGAAACGGTATCGTGCCTGTAGTGGTACCTTCGAAGTCGATGTAGACATACTTGGCGGGGCCATTCCCGATGTTACTGATCGCGCTGAACCTATTAATACCGCGAGAAAAATATTCGATGAGTGTACCGATGCACTCGATGAGTTCAGTCGAGCGCTCGGTCGTCTACCGGGAATGACGCCCAACCTGTCGGCAATTTCGAAACTGCCTTTGTCCTTGCGTCGAAGTGAGGCTGAAAAACTTGACGCGTTACCCGTTGCAGTTCTGGATAAAATGGCAAAGCAACAGACGCTGGCGACAGTGGCACAAATTGCCGAGATCACCGGAATTGGTCTCGGAGGCCCGCCAACAAAATCGAAACTACGCGAAATCTCACAGCTGTGTGCCTCGTTTAATTTGGGCGTGACTTTCGATCCCGCGTTTGCTTTCAAAGTCGCGGCAGCAGAGGACAAGGCCATCTTGTTTCCTCTGAAATCCGATCAGCTTACAGAAGTAACAGCTCGTTTTAGGGAGCTTCAGCTTAGCCTTATGTTGAGCATGCTGGTTGGGCATGCAGACGGTCACTTCCATGAAAGCGAGCGCAACGCCATTCTTGGCCAGATACAACAAGCAGTAGGTTTGACTGAAGATGACCGACTTCGCTTGGTAGCCGAGGTGCGACTTAATGAAACAAATCCTCAAAGGCTCGAGGATTGGATGAAACGTCTCAAAGACGTCCCGCCCGATACGCGTGAGGCGATTGTGGCCGAGCTAATCGTCATGGCTACGGCGGACGGCGAACTTCATGCTGAAGAAATCCGGAAGCTCGAGACAATATTCCGGCGCATGGGGCTGCCGGTAGATGACCTATACGATAGGCTACACGGTTCTAATCGGGCTTGGAAAGACACAAAGGATGCCACCGTGTCTCGCGACGTCACTGCTGGCACGAAGAGCCAGACAATTGACTTTTCGCGGCTGCAGAGCATTCGTTCTGAGACACTGGTGACCTCCAGCGTTCTTGCCGATATTTTCAGTGAAGAAGAGGAAGACGTTCCCGCCGCGACGGATAAGATTCCAAAGGATGAGACCTCGTCCAGCGAACTCTTTGACGGTTTGGAGCAACGGTTTGGACTTCTTCTGTCAGAGCTTGTCTCACGGCAGTCTTGGTCAGCCCCTGACTTCGAGCATTTAGTGCGAGATGCCGGCCTGATGCCTGGGGCCGCAAAGGAAGCGATCAACGAATGGGCGCTCGATCGTTTTGATGACCTCCTTCTCGAGGGAGACGATCCCGTCTACATCAACGTTCATCTACTGCCATCTACATCCGAAAAACAATCTGACGAAGTTATGGAAAGCTTGCCTGCATGACCGTTAAACCGCCCGCCATTAAACCGCGTGACCGCGATACAATCATCAATGCTTTACGGGCAGGTGTTGTCCCGCGGCTCGGGTTACAGCACATCCAAGTCGGACGGCAACGAGAGATCGAGGCGGTTATACGCGATATCACTCGTATAGGGCAGGGTGGAGCAAGCATCCGTTTTATTATTGGGTCGTACGGCGCAGGTAAAACTTTCTTCCTTTTCCTCGTTCGGCAGATTGCTCTTCAAAGTAAGCTCGCAGTTTGTCAGGCAGACCTTTCTCCGGATCGTCGCATTCATGCCTCAAACGGCCAAGCGCGCTCTCTCTATGCCGAGTTAGCCAGAAGTCTCTCAACCCGAACTGCTCCTGACGGTGGGGCAATAAGAAATATTCTCGAGAGCTATATACAGAAGGCGGCGGAACGAGCAGTTGCATCCGGTATTCCGGTAGAAGTTGCTGTCAAAGATGGCCTTGGCGACATCAGGGAGATGGTAGGGGGATACGACTTCGCTGCGGTCGTCGCTGCCTATGCCCGGGGATACGAGGAAGGCAACAGTACCTTACAAGATAATGCTTTGCGGTGGCTGAGAGGGGAATATACCACGAAAACTGAGGCTCGAGCCGATCTAGGGGTGCGGACCATCATTGACGACGCAGCATTCTACGATGGGCTTCGTCTCCTTGCACGGTTCCTTCGGATAGCTGGCTTTGGTGGACTGCTTGTCTCGTTGGACGAACTGGTCAACCTATACAAATTGCAAAACGCCCAGGCTCGAAAACAAAACTACGAGCAGATATTGCGAATCCTCAATGATGTCTTGCAAGGCACCACGGAGGGGATCGGGTTCATCCTCGGCGGAACGCCGGAATTTTTGCTCGACACACGGCGCGGTCTTTACTCGTATGAGGCCCTTCAAAGCAGGCTAGCCGAGAATAGCTTTGCCGTCGGCGGGCTGGCTGACTACTCGGGTCCCGTCATCAATTTACCCAGCCTCACTCCTGAAGAATTGTTTCACCTGCTTGAGCGCTTGCGAGATGTGTTTGCGGGAGGTGACGCCGATAAGTATTTAGTCCCAGACGAAGCGCTGATAGCGTTCATGGACCACTGCTCCAACACAATTGGAGACGCATATTTCCGTACTCCACGTAATACCGTCAAAGCGTTTGTCGATTTGCTTGCAGTTCTCGAGCAGAATCCGGATGTGCAATGGAATGATATTTTGACAGAGGTCTCGGTGCCCGAGGACCGGCAAGGCTCGAACGACCAGGATGTCATCGAAGATTCTGACGAAGGTGATGATGAACTTGTCACGTTCCGCCTTTGATAACCTTAGCCCCCTGGTTCAGAGGTGGATTTGGCAACAGAAATGGCAACGGCTTCGCGATGTCCAGGAAAAGGCCATACCTGCGGTCTTGAACGGCGGTGACGTTGTCATTTCTGCACGGACAGCTGCTGGAAAGACGGAGGCGGCTATGTTGCCGTTGCTCACGCGAGTTTTAGCCAAGGAAAATAGGGACGGCTTCTCCGTACTATATGTCAGCCCCCTCAAGGCGCTCATCAACGACCAGTACCGACGGTTGGAAAGTCTATGCGAAGCATGCGACATCCAACTTCATCGATGGCATGGCGACGTGTCAGCTGACGCCAAGTCGAAGGCACGCAAGCGACCAAGCGGCATAGTCTTGATCACGCCCGAGTCGCTTGAGGCTATGCTAGTTCGACGAGGTAGGGAAATTCGTTTCTTATTCTCATCGCTTGATGCGGTTGTAATCGACGAGTTGCACGCTTTCATCGGCAGCGAGCGCGGCATGCAATTGCAATCCATTCTGACCCGTATCGAAGTGGCCTGCGGCCGGGATCGCATCGATCGCATAGGTTTATCAGCAACCCTTGGAGACATGTATCTCGCCGCTGATGCGTTAAGACCTTCTGAGGGCGGGCAGGTCATTCTAATAGAAGGCGATGATGAGGGAAACGGCGTAAAACTGCAAATACGGGGTTACTATAGTCGAGAGCCTAAGTCCGGTGCCGTTGTGAGTGATCGCGACTATCAACTGACGGCTTCTGAGGAAGACGGGGATGAAGCCGAAGTTCACGGAATACCCGATAGATTAGCGACCGACATATTTCGATTTCTCCGGGGCAAACGAAATCTGATTTTCGGTGGATCACGCCAACGGGTGGAGCTATTCGCGGATCGACTTCGCAGAATGTGCGAGGACCACCGAGTCCCCAACGAGTTTTTCCCGCACCACGGTAGCCTCTCGAAGGAGGAGAGAGAGGATGTCGAGCTGAGGCTAAGGGATGATCCGAGACCAACGACTGCGGTTGCGACAACCACACTCGAGTTAGGCATCGATATAGGCGATGTTGAAAGTGTTGCGCAGATTGGGCCTGGCTTTTCTGTCTCATCCCTTCGGCAACGTCTTGGTCGCTCTGGTCGGCGCGCCGGAAACCCGGCAATCATGCGTCTTTTCGTTATTGAACCACCGCCCGGACGTGGAGGTCATCCCCTCGACAGGCTGAACCTCAGTTTGATTCAGTCCATTGCGATGATCGAGTGCTTAAAGGTGGGATGGTGTGAACCCCCATCTCCGGCTGGCCTTCATCTTTCAACCTTACTCCACCAGGTGCTCGCTTTGGTCGTCCAGACGGGCGGCGTTCAGCCAGCTACTGTATGGAGGTTGCTCTGTGAGCGAGGCCCCTTCAAAACTATTGATCGGGCGCTTTTTGTTGATTTGTTGAAGTGCATGGGGTCAGAGGACAACAAGCTTATCGAACAATCGCCTGATGGGCTGCTAATGATTGGGGCCAATGGCGAAAAGATCACAGAGTCGTACGAGTTCTACCCGGTATTCGTAACTCAGCGGGAGTACCGAATACTCAATGACAATCGTGTACTAGGTACTTACCCCCTAGATTCGGGCCTGAGAGCCGGGGAGACGCTGATCTTTTCCGGAAGAAGATGGCAGGTCATCACGGTTGACGACGCGAGCCGTGTGATAACCGTAAAGGCGGCCAAAGGCGGAAAACCACCCAGATTTAGTGGAACGGGCGGCGTGATTCACGACCACGTCGTTTTCGAGATGCGTAATGTTCTTCATGGGAGCGAACAGTATCCTTACATTGACAGCTTGGCTCAAGACCTGCTGAATGATGCAAGAGCAGCATATAAGGAGCTCGGATTAGAAAGCACGAAGGTGATCCCGTTCGGTGAAGGGGTCATTCTGTTGCCCTGGATAGGAACCCGAAAACTAAAAACACTCTCTCTGGCATTGCAGGCTGCGGATTTTCAGACCGCTGAAATCAGTCATGCTATTGAACTCACAGAGTGCACCGTAGACGGTGTACTCACACACCTGCGGAACCTGGCTGCAGGCAAAGTGCCCTCAGCTACCACTTTGATGAGTGGAGTGTCTCAGCCGAACGTAGCGAAATTTGATCACTTTCTTTCCCTCGAATTGATGACGGCTCTAACGATCAAGGAACGACTTGAACTCAATGCCTTGCCTGAGATAGCCGCTCATGCTGTCACCGAGAGTTAATCCGCTCGATCCAGCCATACACATTCGGGAGCAATATCTTGCCGGCGTCGGGGCGTTCTATCTCACGTCGCGAACGCGTAGCTGCCCTCTGCCAAGGCTTTCGCGCATCCAAGCGCTTGCTGGCGATATGCCGTCATAAGAGGCGTACGCGTGCTACCCCCGAGGACGGGATCAGCCCGGCGTCTCTGGTGCTCGCGCACAAGCCGCGAGCGTCGTTTGGGATTTGTCCGCGACATCGGGGATATCGAAGTCACGATGACGTCGACATGGCCACCTTCCGAGACGGCGAGCATTCCTATCCCCAGCCGTCGACAAAGATCGCGATAACGCTTGTCTGTTTCCCTCCATTTGCCGCGGGCAGACATTTTCACTGCGATCCACACCTCTCGCCCGATATCGATGCTCGATCAACCGCCTGAAGGATCAACTCAAGGTTAAACGCCAGCTTTAGTTCGCAAACCACAATGACGGATGGATCATCGTCACGTATGCCCATGAGGTCGCATCCGCTGATCTCCCCTTCACCATATAGCCGGCCTGTTCAAGAAAGGCTTTCACAAGTTGATAAAGGGAGGTTCCATGGCGGCACTCAGAAAAAGAATCGTCTGCCGACAATACATGGAAGACCACTGGGATCACCATTCACCTTGGCATACCGATTTTGGGACAAATGGAAGGTAGCTAGAGAGGCACTTGGCCGAATTGTGCCCTTTCTCGATTGAGGACACACCTATCGGAGCATTTTGACCTGACCAAGTGAAATAGCGACAAACCTACGGAGCGCAATCACGCGCCTTGCATTTTCGATAGCAAATAAAACAGGAAAATGGCGTCCACGAGAGGATTCGAACCTCCGACCCCAGGATTCATACCGCTTCGGCTTTCGCCGCCGTCCCGCCGT
>Ga0268256_1000921_pt1 | contig 20306 bp, 17 predicted proteins | sample AgamicAtAmrz_FD_200247 | JGI IMG/M metagenome (GOLD analysis project Ga0268256, IMG submission 200247) | Agave microbial communities from Guanajuato, Mexico - At.Am.rz (v2) (version 3) | ecosystem: Host-associated > Plants > Roots > Rhizosphere | place: Guanajato, Mexico | collected 2012-06-07
CTGCTCGGCGCGATTCTCGCGTACATCCTGCAACCGGGCGTTGCGTGGATGGTGCGCCGGCGCGTGCCGCGCGCGCTCGCAGCCTTGCTGATGATGCTGCTGTTCACGCTGCTGATGACGCTGCTCGCGCTGCTGGTGTTCGCCGTGATCCAGAAAGAAGGGCCGCAGTTGCGCCAGCAGGTGCCGTTGCTCTTTACCCATGTCAACGCATGGCTGCAACCCAAGCTCGCGCTGCTCGGCCTCGCGGATTCGCTCGACTTCGCAAGCGTGCGCGATCTCGTGATGGGACAGCTCGAAGGCAGCGCGCAGACCGTCGCGCGCTATGCGTGGACCTCCATTGTGACGAGCAGCAACGTCATGATGGCGGTGGTCGGCAACCTGATCATGGTGCCGCTCGTGCTGTTCTATCTGCTGTACGACTGGAACCGCATGCTGCTGCGCGTGCAAAGCGTGGTGCCGCGGCGCTGGCTCGACAAGACGCTGCAACTCGCGCGCGACATGGACCAGATGCTCTCGCAATACCTGCGCGGCCAGTTGCTCGTAATGGGCGTGCTGGCCGTGTTCTACGCGGCCGCGCTGTCTATTGCCGGCTTCGAGATCGCGCTGCCGGTGGGCATTTTCACGGGGCTCGCGGTGTTCATTCCGTACGTCGGCTTCGCGACCGGTCTTGCGCTCGCGCTGCTCGCGGCGTTGCTGCAGTTCGGCAACTGGTACGGCTTCGGCGCCGTCGCGCTGATTTACGGCGTGGGGCAGATCGTCGAGAGCTTTTTCCTCACGCCGCGTCTGGTTGGCGAGCGCATCGGACTGCATCCGCTCGCGGTCATTTTCGCGTTGCTCGCGTTCGGTCAGCTGTTCGGCTTTTTCGGCGTGCTGCTCGCATTGCCGGTAAGCGCGATTCTCTCCGTGGCGGTGCGCGAGCTACGGCAAAGCTATCTGCAAAGCACGCTGTACAACAACTGATTTTTTGCTTCGCTGTTCCGGCTCGTGCGGCGCTTTGCGGCGCAAGCCCTACTTTCGGCATTAACCTACTGTGCTTCGTCAACTGACGCTCGATCTCGGCACTCCGCCGCCATCGACATTCGACAATTTTTTCGCCGGCGCGAACGCCGAGCTGGTGACGCGCCTGCGCGAGCTCGACAGCGCGCTCGCCGCCGGGCCGCTCGCCGACCGGACCTTCTACGTATGGGGCGAAGCGGGCAGCGGCCGCACACATCTGTTGCAGGCGCTGGTGCACGAAGCGCCGCCAGGCCATGCGCGCTTCGCGGGTCCGCAAAGCAGCCTCGCCGCGTTCGGTTTCGATCCGCGCGTGGCGCTTTATGCGATCGACGATTGCGACGCTCTTTCCGCCGCACAGCAAATCGCCGTGTTCAACCTCTTCAACGAGGTGCGCGCGCACCCCACGAGTGCGCTCGTCGCCACCGGCAACGCGCCGCCCATCGGCATGACGGTGCGCGAGGACCTGCGCACGCGGCTCGGCTGGGGCCTCGTGTTCCATCTCGCGCCGCTGCCCGACGAGGCCAAGGCGGCGGTTCTGAAGCGCGCGGCGCGCGAGCGCGGCATCATGCTCGCCGACGACGTGCCGGCCTATCTGCTCACGCATTTTCGCCGCGACATGCCGAGCCTGATGGCGCTCCTCGACGCACTCGACCGTTTTTCGCTGGAACAGAAGCGCGCGGTCACGCTGCCGCTTTTGCGCACGATGCTGGCTTCCCCCGCCCAGGAGGCGCCCGCCGCGTCGTCCGCCGCTTCAAGTAAAATAGACCCCCATGGCTAATCTCGCACTCTTCGACCTCGACCACACGCTCATTCCTACTGACAGCGACCACGAATGGGGTCGCTTCATGGTGAAACACGGCATGGTCGACGCCGAGAATTTCGCCCGTGAAAACGACCGCTTCTACGCCGACTACAAGGCCGGCAAGCTCGACATTCACGCGTACCTGATCGCCATGCTCACGCCGCTCGCCAAATACACGCGCGCGCAACTCGCCGACTTCCACGCGCAGTACATGCATGAGGTGATCACTCCGGCCATCCTTCCGGCGGCGGTCGAACTGGTCAAGCGGCACCGCGAAGCCGGCGACCTGTGCTGCGTGGTCACGGCCACCAACGAATTCATCACCCGTCCCATCGCAAGCGCATTCGGCGTGGACACGCTGATCGCCTGCGAAGCCGAAACCGTCGACGGTCAGCCGCATTCGGCTTACACCGGCCGCCCCACCGGCACGCCGAGCTACAAGGAAGGCAAGATCGTGCGCACCGAGGCATGGCTCGCGTCGCTCGGCAAGAACTGGAGCGACTTCGAGCACAGCTATTTCTACAGCGACTCGCACAACGACATTCCGCTGCTCGAAAAGGTCACCGACCCGATCGCGACCAATCCCGACGACACATTGCGTGCCCATGCAGAGGCCAAAGGCTGGCGCATCCTCGAACTCTTTCAACCCACGTGATCAAAAAACTCATTCGCAAGCTATTCGGGCAGGACACAGCATCCGCCGAAGACACGCTGCCGGCTGAAGCCGACGCAGACGAAGCCGGCAGCGCACCGGCACGCAACGCAGCAGGCGCCGCCGGAGCAGGCCGCGCGCGCCGCAAGCCGGCCCGCGGCGGCGCGCCCGCCAAGGCGGTGCGCGACCCGGACGTGCCGGTCATCATTCCGCACGACGTGCATGGCATCGACCCCGCGCTGATCTCGCGCAACGCCATTCGGGTGACCGAAGGACTCCAACAGGCCGGGCACCGGGCGTTTATCGTCGGCGGTGCGGTGCGCGACCTGCTGCTTGGCATCAAGCCGAAAGATTTCGACGTCGCGACCGACGCCACGCCGGAACAGGTGCAGAAGCTGTTTCGCCGCGCGCGCATCATCGGCCGGCGGTTTCAGATCGTACACGTGCAGTTCGGCCAGGAGATCATTGAAACTTCGACGTTCCGCGCGCTGGTCGATCCGCCCGCGGCGGACGCTGCGCCGCCGCGGCGCCTGAAGCGCGACGAACTCGACCGCCGCACGCACGCCGTTGATGCGAGCGGCCGCGTGCTGCGCGACAACGTCTGGGGCGAGCAACACGAAGACGCCACGCGCCGCGACTTCACGATCAACGCGATGTATTACGATCCGGCCACGGAGACCGTGCTCGACTATCACAACGGCATGGCCGACGTGCGTGCGCGTCTGCTGCGCATGATCGGCGATCCGGCCACGCGCTATCGCGAAGACCCGGTGCGCATGCTGCGCGTGGTGCGTTTTGCCGCCAAGCTCGACTTCGAAATAGACGCGGCGACGCGCGAGCCGATCGCGAGCATGGCCGATCTGATCAACAACGTGCCGGCCGCGCGTCTGTTCGACGAGATGCTCAAGCTCATGCTCTCCGGTCACGCTCTCGCGTGCCTGAAGCGCCTGCGTCAGGAAGGTCTGCATCACGGGCTTCTGCCCCTGCTCGACGTGGTGCTCGAACAGCCCACCGGCGAAAAATTCATCACGCTCGCGCTCAACAATACCGACGCGCGCGTGCGAGCCGGCAAGCCGGTATCGCCGGGTTTTCTTTTCGCCACACTTTTGTGGCACGACGTACAGCAGCGCTGGCAGAAGTTCGAAGCGAACGGCGAATACCCGGTGCCCGCGCTGCATCGCGCGATGGACGAAGTGCTCGACATGCAAACCGAGAAACTCGCCATCCACAAGCGGTTCTCGTCGGATATGCGCGAGATCTGGGGCTTGCAGCTGCGCCTCGAGAAACGCTCGGGAAGAAGCGCGCTGAAGCTGCTGGAACACCAAAGATTTAGAGCGGGGTATGATTTCCTCCTGTTGCGCTGCGAGTCGGGCGAACTCGACGAGTCGGTCGGAGCGTGGTGGACGGAGTTCATAGAAGGAGACGCCGCGGCGCGTGAAGCACTGCTCACGCAAGGCGGGAAGGACCGAAGCCCCAGAAAACGACGGCGGCGCGGCGGTGGCGCCAGAAACCGCAAATCGGGCGACGGAATGGAGGGCGGCACGCCAGCCGAACGCGCGGATACCGAAGCGGGCCACGACAGCCCGCACGAAGATTGACGCAGCGTTTCGCTGAAGCCGTCGAACGTTAGTTGCAGGAAGTTATGCCATGACGGTTGCTTATCTCGGCCTCGGCGCGAATCTCGGGGACGCGCGCCAGACCCTGAAAGACGCGGTGGTGTGCCTCGCACAACAGCACACCATCACCGTGCTCGCCAAGTCGAGCCTGTATCGCACTGCCCCGATCGACGCGGGCGGCGACGACTATTTCAACTGCGTCGTGAAGATCGACACGACGCTGCCCGTACGGCATCTGCTCGCGCTGTGCCATAAGATCGAGCATCAGTTCGGCCGGGAGCGGCCCTTTCGCAACGCACCGCGAACACTCGATCTCGACATCCTGCTCTACGGCGATCAATCCATCGACGAAGCCGACCTGATCGTTCCGCATCCCCGCCTCGTGGAACGCGCGTTTGCGCTGGTGCCGCTCGTCGAAATCGACGCCGCGCTCGTCATTCCGCGGCACGGCCGCGCCGACGCGCTGCTTGACGGCGTGCGCGCGCAACGCATCGAGAAAATCAAAGGGCCCTGCCAGTGCCCGACGCTCAACGCACTCAATGCCGGCAAGGGCCGCTGCGAATGAATTCACCGCCACTCACAGTGACCGCGCCGCAATTGCGGCCTCCGTTCGGCTATCTCGCGATTGAAGGGCCGATCGGCGTCGGCAAGACATCGCTTGCCCGGCGCCTCGCCCAACGCTGGTCGATGCAGGAATTGTTCGAGCGGCCCCAGGACAATCCCTTCCTCGAACGTTTTTATCGCGACACCGCGCGTTATGCGCTGCCCGCCCAGCTTCATTTTGCGTTGCAACGCGCGCAACAGGCGCAGGAAGTGAGCGCCGCGCACATGGAGGGCACGCCGCTCATCGCGGATTTCATGACGCAGAAGAACGACATCTTCGCGCGCCTCACGCTCCAGGAAGACGAGTGGCATCTGTACCGTGCGCTTGCCGCGCGGCTCGAGGTGAGCGCGCCCGCGCCGGACTTCGTCGTGTATCTGCAGGCGAGCCCGGAGGTGCTGTTCTCGCGAATCCAGAAACGCGCGGTGCCTATGGAGCTACAGATTTCCGATGCGTATCTGCACGCGCTGTGCGACGCGTACAACCAGTTTTTCTACCACTACGACCGCACGCCGGTGCTCACGGTCAACGCCGAACATCTGAATCCGCTCGACTCCGACGCGGACCTTGCGCTGCTCGCCGAACGCATCGAAACCATGCGCGGACGCAAGGAATTCTTTGTCAAAGGCACGTCGCTCTAAGCAGCGCACGCCTCTCTTTCAACGGATTGACCCATGACCTATTTGCAGGAAACGAGCCGCAACGCGATCACCGTGCCGAAACTGCAGGCCATGCGTGACGCCGGCGAGAAAATCGCCATGCTCACCTGCTACGACGCCAGCTTCGCGGCGCTACTCGATCGCGCGGGCGTCGACGTTCTGCTGATCGGCGATTCGCTGGGCAATGTGTTGCAAGGGCAGACCACCACACTGCCGGTTTCGCTCGCGGACATTGCGTACCACACGGCCAGTGTGGCGCGTGCGCGGCCTGCGGCGCTGATCGTCGCCGACCTGCCGTTCGGCACTTACGGCACGCGTGAAGAAGCCTACAGAAGCTCGGTCGAACTGATGCGCGCCGGCGCGCAGATGGTGAAGCTCGAAGGCGGCGAGTGGCTGGCCGACACGGTGCGCTTTCTGGTCGAACGCTCGATTCCCGTATGCGCGCACGTTGGCCTGACGCCGCAGTCGGTCCACGCGTTCGGCGGCTTCAAGGTGCAAGGCAAGACAGAGCAGGGTGCGAGCCAGTTGCTGCGCGACGCGCTGGCGATGCAGGCGGCGGGCGCCCAGCTCATCGTGATGGAAGCCATACCCACGCTGCTTGCGAGCGAGGTCACGAAGCAGTTGCGGATTCCCACCATCGGCATCGGCGCGGGGCTCGATTGCTCGGGTCAGGTGCTCGTGCTGCACGACATGCTGGGGATTTTTCCCGGCAAGCGCCCGCGCTTTGTGAAGGACTTCATGCACGGGCAGCCGAGCATCCTCGCGGCGGTGGAAGCCTATGTGCGCGCAGTAAAGGATGGGACGTTTCCTGGGCCTGAGCACACTTTTTAAGCACAGGTCGGCGGCGCGGATATTGGGTGACCAAGGGCCGCGATGTCGGTCGGCGCGCCGGTCGTGCCGCGCAAGCGACGACGGTGGCGAAGGCGCAGGCTGGATGGTGCTACGGTTCGTGAGCTAAATAGCGTGAGCGTGCTCACAGCGCTCACCGCTCGCGCCCTTGCATATCGAGCACTTATCGCTCTGCCGTCTCGTTATACAAGCGGCCGCGGCCCGGTTCGCGCTCTAATGAACCAGCCGCGCCGGCATCGCCCCACGCAGCGCATTGCAGATCATTAGCGCTTGCGCATTCAACACGTCCGCCTGTGTCAGCACTTTTTCAGCTGCTTGCAGGCTCGTGTCTTCCTCGAGCAGAACGCCTCGCATCACGCCCGGCAGCACGCCCGAGTCGAGCGGCGGCGTCCACCAGTGTCCGTCAAGCTTCACGAATACGTTCGACCGGCCGCCCTCCGTCAATTCACCGCGTTCGTTGAAGAACAGCATGTCGAAGGCGCCTCTTGCCTCGGCTTCGCGCCAGCCGCGGTCGTATTCGGCGCGGCGCGTGGTCTTGTGGCGCAGCAGCGGATCGCCGGCTTGCAAGGTCGCGAAACCATGCTCTGTGGCAAGCAACACGCCGACGCTCGACTCGGCCAACGGCGTCAACACTGCGGCCGTGACTTGGGTCGCGCCGCTCTTGCCTAGCGCGAGGCGCATCCGGTGCGGCGTGAGCGGCGGCAACGACGCGCATTTTTCCGCGATTTGCGCGCGGACAGCTTGCTCGTCGAACGCAAAGCCAAAGGTCGCAGCGCTAGCCGACAATCTTGAGAGATGGCGCGACAGATGACGCACGCCTGCCTCCTGCGTCGCGTACATGGTTTCGAAAAGCTCGAAGCCGGGCTCCGCGCCGGTCAGAAAGCGCGCTTTCAATCGACACTCCGCATATTCGTCCTCGGCGACGCTGTCCAGCACAATGCCTGCGCCTATGCCCATCGTGCCGCGCAGCAAGCCGCTTTGCACGCTTGGCTCCAAAGTCAGCGTGCGAATCGCAACGGACATGCAGAAGTCGCCGCAAGCCTGCTCTCCAGCGCCTGCCTGCCCCGGCTCGGCCGCCGCGTCGAGCCAGCCTATCGCGCCGGTATAAAGCCCGCGCGGTGTGCTCTCGATCGCGTCGATCAACTGCATCGTCCGATGCTTCGGCGCGCCGGTGATCGAGCCGCAGGGAAAGAGCGCCCGCAATATCGCGGCGAACGACGTGCCAGGCCGCAGCGCGGCCTGCACTGTCGACGTCATCTGCCAGACCGATGCATAGGGCTCGACGGAAAACAACGCGGGCACCTTGACGGTGCCCGTCTGCGCGACGCGCGACAGATCGTTGCGCAACAGATCTACGATCATCACGTTTTCGGCGCGATTCTTGGGATCGCTGCGCAGGAATTCGGCAGCGGCACGGTCCGCCGCCGGATCTGCGCAACGCGGCGCCGTGCCTTTCATAGGACGCGCACGCAAGGTCGCACCCTGCTTTTCGACGAACAGCTCCGGCGAACACGACAGCACCCACGCGCCGCCGGGCAGCGCGATCAGTGCGCCATAGCGAACCGGCTGACGCGCTCTCAAGCGCCGATACAGCGCGGCAGGCGTGCCGAACACGTCGAAGCTCAGCCGGTATGTGTAGTTGACCTGATACGAATCGCCCGCGCGCAGGGCCGCGTGAATGGCGCCGATGGCCGCATTGAACTCCTGCGGCTCCACGCTTTCGCGCACATTGGCCGTGCCCGCCGCCGACGGTTCGGCAAGCCCGCCGTCCTGCTGGACGAGCCACGCGTCGACCTCGTCGCGCGAGAGCTTTTCGCAGCGCTCGAACAACAAAAAACGCAGCGTGGCATTGCCATGCTGCGTTTTTATAGACGGAGCGAACGCTCCGCCGAGTAGATGCCGGCCGAACTCATAGTCGGCAAGCACAACGGCGAAGAGGCCCGAGCGCGCGTCCGCCTGTGCGGCCTCGCATACGGCCTCGAGCTGCGCGGCGTCGGCACACACGTGCTCATGCACGAAACCCGTGTACAGACGGCTCGAGCGGCGCGCCGCCGACGCGTCGCAGTCATCCAGCAATGCAAACACCGCGCCGCGCTCATCTGCCGTCATGCTTGCCGCCAACTTCAAACCGCAGTTAATCGAAGAAGCTCTTCACCCGGTCGAACCAGCTCTTGCTTTGCGGGCTATGCCGCGCACCGCCTTCCACCAACGCCTTTTCGAACTGCTTGAGCAGGTCGCGCTGCGATTCCGTCAGCTTGACTGGCGTTTCGACCTGCACGTGCACGTAAAGATCGCCGGCAATGCTCGAACGCAGACCCTTGATGCCCTTGCCGCGCAACCGGAAAGTCTTGCCCGACTGCGTGCCTTCCGGCACCGTGAAGCTCGCGCGGCCCGCCAGCGTGGGCACTTCGATTTCGCCGCCCAATGCCGCCGTGGTGAACGGAATCGGCATCTGGCAATGCAGGTCGTCGCCGTCGCGCTCGAAGACCGAATGCTGCTTGATGTGGATCTCGACGTACAGATCGCCCGCCGGTCCGCCGTTGATGCCCGGCTCGCCGTTGCCGGCGGAACGGATACGCATGCCGTCGTCGATACCTGCCGGAATCTTTACTTCCAGCGTCTTGGTTTCCTTCACCTTGCCCGCGCCGTGGCAGTGAGCACACGGCTCAGGAATATAGGTGCCGGTGCCGTGACACTTCGGACACGTTTGCTGGATGCTGAAGAAACCTTGCGACATGCGCACCGCGCCGGAGCCGCTACAGGTCGGACACGTTTCCGGCTTGGTGCCGGGCTTCGCGCCCGAGCCGTGACAGACTTCGCACGAGACCCAGCTCGGCACGCGGATTTGCGTGTCGTATCCGTGCGCCGCCTGTTCCAGCGTGATCTCCATGCTGTAGCGCAGGTCGGCGCCGCGATACACCTGCGGGCCCGCACGGCCGCCGCGTGCCGCGCCGCCGGCTGCCTGGCCGAAGATGTCGCCGAAAATATCGCCGAATGCATCCGCAAAACCGCCGAAGCCCTGCGCGCCGGCGCCGCCCATGTTCGGGTCGACGCCCGCATGACCATACTGGTCGTATGCGGCACGCTTTTGCGAGTCCGAGAGCATTTCGTAGGCTTCCTTCACCTCCTTGAAATGCTCTTCCGCATCCTTGTTGCCCGGATTGCGGTCGGGGTGGTGCTTCATCGCGAGTTTGCGATAAGCCTTCTTGATTTCGTCGTCGCTCGCGTTCTTTGCGACGCCCAGAACCTCGTAGTAATCCCGTTTCGCCATATCGGTTCAACGCCCCCCGCGAGAGTGCCGCGCGGTGGCTCCTCTTGAATGCTGGAGTCTCACGACTCGTCCGGACGCTGTTTCATGCCGCATGAATGCAGCAAAAAACAACGCCCTCCATAAAACAAATGTGCCCGGAGAGCCCAAAAGGCTCGCCAGGCGTGATAACCGCTCTTGCACGTTGCCGCGCCGGATGGGGCGCGGTTCCTTGTGCAGCCGGGCCGCACACTTGATCCGTGTGCGGCTTTACGGTCGGAATGCGACCTGGCTTTAGTCCTTCTTGACTTCCTTGAACTCGGCGTCGACCACATCGTCCTGCTGCTGGCTCGCGCCACCAGCCGAAGCGCCCGAGCCCGCGCTCGCACCCGCCGCGCCTGCTGCCGCGGCTTGCGCACCTTGCGCAGCCTGCATGTCGGCGTACATCTTCTCGCCCATCTTCTGCGAGGCCGTTGCGACTGCTTCGATTTTGGCTTCGATCGCGGCCTTGTCGCTCGAACCGCTCTTCAGCGTATCTTCGAGGTCCTTCAGCGCGCTCTCGATCTTTTCCTTCTCGCCGGCTTCCAGCTTGTCGCCGTATTCGGTGAGCGCCTTCTTCGTGCTGTGCACCAGCGCGTCGCCCTGGTTGCGGGCATCGGCCAGCTCACGCAGCTTGTGATCTTCTTCCGCGTTCGCTTCGGCGTCCTTCACCATCTTCTCGATTTCGGCTTCGGACAGACCCGAGTTCGCCTTGATCGTGATGCGGTTTTCCTTGCCGGTTGCCTTGTCTTTCGCGCCGACGTGCAGAATGCCGTTCGCGTCGATGTCGAAGCTCACCTCGATCTGCGGCGTGCCGCGCGGTGCCGGCGGAATGCCTTCCAGGTTGAACTCGCCCAGCAGCTTGTTGCCCGCCGCCATTTCGCGTTCGCCCTGATACACCTTGATCGTCACGGCGCTCTGATTGTCGTCGGCCGTCGAATAGACCTGCGAGTGCTTGGTCGGGATCGTGGTGTTCTTGTTGATCATCTTCGTCATCACGCCGCCGAGCGTTTCGATGCCGAGCGACAGCGGGGTCACGTCGAGCAGCAGAACGTCCTTGCGGTCGCCCGACAGAACCTGACCTTGAATCGCGGCACCCACGGCCACGGCTTCGTCCGGGTTCACGTCACGGCGCGGATCCTTGCCGAAGAACTCCTTCACCTTTTCCTGCACCTTCGGCATACGGGTCATACCGCCGACCAGAATCACGTCGTCGATCTCGCCGACCTTCACGCCTGCGTCCTTAATCGCCATACGGCACGGTTCGATCGTGCGTTCGATCAGTTCCTCGACCAGCGCTTCGAGCTTGGCGCGCGTGATCTTCAAGTTCAGGTGCTTCGGACCCGACGCGTCAGCCGTGATGTACGGCAGGTTGATTTCGGTCTGCTGGCTCGACGACAGCTCGATCTTGGCCTTTTCAGCCGATTCCTTCAGGCGCTGCAGCGCGAGCACGTCTTTCGACAGATCGACGCCCTGCTCCTTCTTGAACTCGCTGATGATGTAGTCGATGATGCGCTGGTCGAAGTCTTCACCGCCGAGGAACGTGTCGCCGTTGGTGGACAGCACTTCGAACTGCTTCTCGCCGTCGACGTCCGCGATTTCGATGATCGAAATGTCGAACGTACCGCCGCCCAGGTCATACACCGCGATCTTGCGGTCGCCCTTCTCGTTCTTGTCCAGACCGAATGCCAGAGCGGCTGCGGTCGGTTCGTTGATGATGCGCTTGACTTCCAGACCGGCAATGCGGCCTGCGTCCTTGGTTGCCTGGCGCTGGCTGTCGTTGAAGTACGCGGGAACCGTAATCACAGCTTCGGTGACCGGCTCGCCGAGGTAGTCTTCAGCGGTCTTCTTCATCTTGCGCAGCACTTCCGCGGAGATTTGCGGCGGAGCGAGCTTCTGTTCGCGCACTTCGATCCATGCGTCGCCGTTGTCGGCCTTCATGATCTTGTACGGCATGAGGCCGATGTCCTTCTGGACTTCTTTCTCTTCAAAGCGGCGGCCGATCAGGCGCTTGACCGCGTACAGCGTGTTCTTCGGGTTGGTGACCGACTGACGCTTGGCAGGCGCGCCGACGAGAATCTCGCCGTCTTCCATGTACGCAATGATCGACGGCGTGGTGCGCGCGCCTTCCGAGTTCTCGATCACCTTGACCGAATTGCCTTCCATGATCGCCACGCACGAGTTGGTCGTGCCGAGGTCGATACCGATGATTTTGCCCATTTTTACTAATCTCCTGACTTTGATCGCTGCGGCAAGCGCCCCGTCCGCCGTTCGGCCGTAAGGCGCTGCGCCCCTGAATTCATACCTGCACTCAACATAAGTGCGTCCGCACCGTTTTCAAGACCTCTTTTACGATGCGGTCTTTAATTTTTTTCAATCGTGCGGCGCGCCGCCCTTGCTCGTGCCTGAAGCCGCCGAACCAACCTGTGGGCCGCCTGCCCGGATTTTGTCCCGCGCGGCCGCCACCGCGGCCTGAAACTGCGCGAGGCCATGCCAGCCGGTCGCCCGCCCAAGCCGCTTGCCACGATGAAAGAAAAACCATGTGGGCACGCCGTGCAGCATGAAGCGCCGGCCGAGTTCACGGTGTTCGTAGACATTGCTGTGAAACCACCGCAGACCGAGCGCCCGGATTGCCTCCGGTTGCGCCAGCATCGCCTTCTTGGCAATTTCGCAATTGAAGCAGTCAAGCCCCCAGAAGAACACGACCGCGAGTACGTCGCCCGCTTCAGCAAGGCCGGCGTCGAACGAATCCGCGTCCAGTTCCTTCATGTCAAATACCGAAAACGCAGTAGCGTCCACCGGAACATTGGCCATGATGAGGTTCGCCTGGTGTCGAATAGCGAAACGCCTGCGAGGCGCCTTACACGGGCTTGCGGACCTACTTGGGCGCCGCCACGGTCACGAGCGCCGGACGCAGCACGCGGTCCGCGATGACGAAGCCTTTTTGCAGCACCGCAACCACGGTGTTCGGCTCCTGATCCGCAGGGACCATCGAAATGGCCTGATGGCGATGCGGGTCGAACTTCTCGCCCACCGGATTGAGCGCGACGACGCGGCCCTTCTCCAACGCGCCGGTGAGCTGGCGCAGCGTGAGCTCGACGCCTTCGCGCACTTTCGCGAGGTCGTCGGACGAATGGGCGACGGCTGCCTCCAGACTGTCGACGACCGGCAGCAGGTGTTCCGCGAAGTTCTCGATAGCAAACTTATGCGCCTTCGCGACGTCTTCCTGCGCGCGGCGGCGCACGTTTTCGGTTTCGGCCTTGGCCCGCAGGAAGCTCTCCTGCAGTTCGGCGATTTTGGCCTGCGCTTCAGCCAACGCCGCTTCCGCACCCGTTGCCGGCGCGTCCGTGGCCACGCTCGCTGCGGCTTCCTGCTCCGGAGTGGCCGCCTCGGCGGCCGGGCGCGCGGCTTCTTCCGCGGGCGTGGGATTCTGGCTCGTCGGGTTCTCTTGCGTGTTTTCCATGTCGCTGAAAGTCGTTAAGAATTAAAGGCCAACGGCGGCGGCGCGTATGCTGCCGCGATTTGTGCGTTGCAAAATTGCGACAAGGATGCAGGCGCGCCACCGCGTATCGGAACGGCAGTTGGGGCCGCGAACGCCCATTTCAAGCGCCTGCCGGCAAATTTTCAAAGCGCCGGCGAAGCGCGGAAATGACCGGTTACAACCATTAGTGCGGTGCAATCAGATTCAGATTGAGCGGCGCGAGCAACTGACCTATGCTCCAGTTACGCGGCGGAAAAACCTCGTTAACCCTAATCTGACGTAAGCCTTTCCGCGCCTTTGCAATTTCCACCTGGCTAGCTCGTTTCTTTCCTGCACCATCCCAGAAGGGGGTACCGTGAAGCTGACCTTTGCAATCTCGGTGGTCGCGCTGGTACTCGTTGCGGGCACCACGACCATCTGTATGTCCGGGGCGGTCAACGATCACACCACCGAATACGGCGGCGTGAACGCGACCATGGAACAACTGTTCAATCCCCACCTGAAAATCTGTCGATAATGCGGCGGTCGCGCTTGGTCGGGCGGCCGTGCAACGTCTCGGCCGGCTCGCGGTACGTCTTGCGGCGTTCATGCTCCGCCTGGCGCTTTTCCCGGCTTTCGTCGGTTTCGGCATAAAGCGTCTGCGCGACGGTGGCCGGCCCACGAACGTCGCATACGCCCAGCACCTGAACCTGCCACACCAGGCGCTCAATCTCGATCTCCACCAGGTCGCCGACTCGCACGTCTTTGGCAGGCTTCACATTAGCCCCGCCGATGCGCACCCGGCCCTTCTCGACAGCATCCGCCGCAAGCGAGCGCGTCTTGAAGAAGCGCGCCGCCCAAAGCCATTTGTCGATGCGCAGTTTCGCGCCCGGTTCGGTTGAAATCCTGTAGTTCATTGGTCAGGTCAAGCCGCTGTGTTATGCGCCGGAATATGCGGAACCGCGACCGCCTGCACGGGCCAGCCTTGCAGGTTCTGCGCGACGATTTCGCCAAGCGCGGCAATCCACGCCTGCGACGCGTTTACGCACGGAATGCGATGAAACTCCTTGCCGCCGGCATGCAGGAACTCATCGCGCACTTCCATGCCGATTTCCTCGATCGTCTCCAGGCAGTCGGCGGTAAAGCCCGGACAAAACACGTCAGCACGCCGCACGCCTGCCGCCCCCAATTCCTTCAAGGTGGGCGCAGTGTAGGGCTGCAACCATTCGGCCTTGCCGAAACGCGACTGGAATGTGATGCGGCATTCGACCGGCGTCAGCCCCAATGCCTGCATGAGCAGCGCGCCCGTTGCCTGACACTGGTCGTGATAAGGATCGCCGAGATCCAGCGTGCGTTTGGGCACGCCGTGAAAGCTCAATACCAGCTTGTCGCCTGCGGCGAAATCCGGTTGGCCATGAAGATGCCAGTAATGATGCACCTGCGCGGCGAGCGCCGAAATATACGCGGGATGGTCGGCATATTGACGCACCGTGCGAATTTCCGGCTGGTTGCGCATGCGCTTGAGGGCCGCGAAGGCGTCGTCGAACGCCGTGGCCGTGGTCGACGACGAATATTGCGGATACATAGGCACGAGCAGCACCCGCTCGGCGCCCGCCAGTTTCAGCTGATTGAGCATGGCGGGAATGCCGGGCGTGCCGTAACGCATTGCGTAGTCAACCAGCACCGTGTAGTCGTTCAGTTGCAGCAGGTGACGCAAGCCTTCCACCTGCTTTTCCGTATAGACGCGCAGCGGCGAGCCCTCGGGCAGCCACACCGCCGCATATTTCTTCGCGGACGCCCGCCCTCTGAACGGCAGGATCAGCAAGCGCAGAATGATTTGCCAGGCGAGCGCGGGAATTTCCACCACGCGCGGATCGGACAGGAACTGGGCGAGATAGCGGCGAACCGCGCGCGGCGTGGGCGCGTCGGGCGTGCCGAGATTGATCAGCAGTACGGCGACGCGGTGCGACGTGGCGTTCTGGGAGGGTCGCTCGAGATCGAAGCGCATAGGCTGGCAGAGATGCCCCGCTCTGGGCGGGAAATGGAACGAGGTGGATTCATTATAGCGGCGTGCTTTGCGGCCGCTTGCCTTAGGCGCCCCTGGCCGTTCGGCCAATTGGCAAGCGTCGCGAGCTCGCGCATGATGTGCCGCATAGACCGCCGCAGCGACCAGGCGCTATTGTTGACTGAGCGTAAGGGAAAGCAGTCTCGCGGTAATGTCCACGATGGGAATGACGCGGTTGTACGCCATGCGCGTCGGGCCGATTACGCCGAGCGTGCCGACTATCTTGCCGTTCACTTCGTACGGCGCGGTCACAACGCTCATTTCCTCGATAGGCACGAGGTTGGATTCGCCGCCTATGAAAATCTGCACGCCGGCGGCATGGCTCGACACATCCAGCAACTGAAGGAGGCTCGTCTTTTGGTCGAATACGTCGAACAGCTTGCGCAGGCGCGCCATGTCCGAGGAAAGGTCGGCGACTTCCAGCAGTTTGCGCTCGCCCGAAATGAGCACCGTTTCCCCGGTGTCGGGCTCCTCGGTGCTCGCGGTAACGGCCGCGTGCATCAACGTGGTCATGTCGCCGCGCAACTGGTCGATTTCCTCGCGCAGGCGGCGCCGCACCTCGTCGAAAGAAAGCCCTGCGAAGTGCGCGTTGATGTAGTTGGACGCCTCCACCAGTTCAGAGGGCGAGAAGTCGCGCTGCGTCGCCATCATGCGGTTCTGCACGTCGCCTTCGGGCGTCACGATGATAAGCAGGATGCGCTTGTCCGACAGGCGCATGAATTCGATCTGCTTGAACACGTGGCTGCGCCGCGGCGTGAGCACCACACCGGCGAACTGCGACAGATTCGAGAGCACGGTCGCCGCCGCCGCGACGATTTTCTGTGGTTCACCGGCCTGCAGCGTAGTCTTGACGGTGCGGGCGACCGCCTCTTCGTCCGCGGCCGATTCGACCGTCAACATGGTGTCGACGAAGAGCCGATAGCCGCGCGGCGTGGGAATGCGGCCGGCGGAAGTATGCGGACTGACCACAAGCCCCAGATCCTCGAGATCCGACATGACGTTGCGGATGGTTGCCGGGCTCAGCTCCAGGCCGGAATAGCGCGACAACGTGCGCGAGCCGACCGGCTGACCTTCGGCAATGTAGCGCTCGATCAGGGTTTTCAGGAGGGTTTGTGCACGAGGATCTAGCATGGCGAAAAATTTTAGCTCAATGATGCGACTACCGCGAGCGCCAACGGCGCTCATCGCCGGCGGGTTGGCGGCCGCCCGGCGGGACCGCGCCTTGCGCTCGTTGCAAAGCCTCGCACAGCGAACCGTGCGGCGCGCCGTTCTGTCCGTTGCGGGCGGCCCGAACGGCAAGCTGGCGCTGCAGTTTGCCCCACGCGCATGTCATCAAGGCTTCACCATTCTAACGATAATCCCGAACTGCGCTCACGGCCCGCTGCCGTTGGCCGGCCGCCGGGTCGCGGCGCGGTTCTTTTCAGGCCCTACCTATGGTGTAATGCCGGCATGCAAGTAACCAGCCAGTTCAAGACGGTCGCGCTCGTCGGGCGCAACAATACGCCGGGCATCCGCGAGCCCCTGACCACGCTCGCCTCGTGCATCGCGAGGCGCGGCTTTGAAGTCGTGTTCGAAGTGGACACCGCGGCGGAAATCGGCGTAACCGACTATCCGGCGCTGCGCCCCGCCGAGATCGGCGCGCGCGCCGACGTGGCAATCGTGCTTGGCGGCGACGGCACGATGCTCGGCATAGGCCGTCAACTGGCGCCGTACCGCACGCCGCTCATCGGCATCAACCACGGCCGGCTGGGCTTCATTACCGACATCCCGATCTCGCACATGAGCGAGATCGTGCCGCAAATGCTGGCAGGCAACTTCGAGCGGGAAGAGCGCGTGCTGCTCGAAGCGCGCATCATGCGCCAGGGCAACCCGATCTACCACGCGCTCGCCTTCAACGACGTGGTGGTCAACCGCAGCGGTTTCTCGGGCATGGCGGAGCTGCGCGTCTCAGTAGACGGCCGCTTCATGTACAACCAGCGCTCCGACGGACTGATCGTCGCCACGCCTACCGGCTCGACCGCCTACGCGCTGTCTTCGCAGGGACCGATCCTGCACCCGCAGTTGCAGGGCATTGTGCTCGTGCCCATTGCTCCGCATGCGCTGTCGAACCGCCCCATCGTGCTGCCGGACGACTCCAAAGTCAGCATCCAGATCGTTTCCGGGCGCGAGGTCAACGTCAATTTCGACATGCAGTCGTTCACGTCGCTCGAACTGAACGACGCAATCGAAGTGCGCCGCTCGCGTCATACGGTGCCGATGCTGCACCCGGTCGGCTACAGCTATTACGCCACGCTGCGCAAGAAGCTTCACTGGAACGAATACCCGTCGCACGAGGAAGACGCCAAGCTCTGAGCGGCGCGCATGCCGACCGCAGGCGTCGCTCGCGAAACCCGTGCTCCGGAAACCCGAATACCAGGCTCATAGACAGCCCAAAGACAGCCCTCACACAGCCCAAAGACAGCTCACACACGACCTCCATGCTTCGCCACCTCTCGATACGCGACTTCGTCATCGTCGCCGCGCTCGATCTCGAATTCGACAGCGGCTTCACCGTTTTCTCCGGCGAGACCGGCGCCGGCAAGTCGATCCTGATCGACGCACTGGCTCTCGCACTGGGTGCGCGCGCCGACGCGAGCGTCGTGCGGACCGGCGAGAGCCGCGCCGACATTACCGCCGAGTTCGATACCCACGCGCTCGTCGACCAGTGGCTCGACGAGCAGGCGCTGAGCGCCTCGGCAGCCGACGGCCAGCACGGCGGCACGGTGATGCTGCGCCGCGTGGTGGACGCAAACGGACGCTCCCGCGCGTTCATCAACGGCACGGCGGCGACACTCGCGCAACTGCGCGAGGTGGGCGAAATGCTGGTGGATATTCACGGCCAGCACGCGCACCAGTTGCTGATGCGGCCGGACGCGCAGCGCGAACTCTTCGACACGCACGCGGGCCTCACCGAGCTTTCCGCGAGCGTCACGCGTGCGTGGCGCACGTGGCGCGAGAAGGTGCAGGCGGTCGAGCATGCGCAAACGCGCGACCGCGAGTTGCAACTGGAACGCGAGCGGCTCGCCTGGCAGCTTGCCGAACTCGACAAGCTCGCGCCGCAGCCGGGCGAATGGGAAGAAGTGAACGCGGAGCACCGGCGGCTTTCGCACTCGGCCAATCTGATAGACGGGGTGCAAGGCGCGCTGAACGCGCTCTCCGAATCCGACGAGGCAATGATCACGCATCTCGCGTCGATCGTCTCGAAAGTGCGCGACCTCGCGGAAATCGATCCGGCCTTGAACGATGTGCTTGCGGCGCTCGAGCCCGCCGAGATCCAACTGCAGGAAGCCGCGTACTCGCTCAGCCATTACGCACAGAAGCTCGAACTCGACCCCGACCGGCTCGCACAAGTCGAAAAGCGCCTCGACGCGTTGCATTCGGCGGCACGCAAGTTCCGCCTGCAACCGGAGACACTGCCCGAGGAACACGAAACGCGCCGCGCGCAACTGGCGGCGCTCGACGCCGCCGCGGATCTCGACAGCCTGCACGCAGCCGAAGCCAGGGCACGCGAAGACTTCCTCGCTGAAGCAAAGAAGCTTTCGAAGGCGCGCGCCAAAGCCGGCAAGGCGCTAGGCGCCGCGGTCACCACGGGCATGCAGGAACTGTCGATGAAAGGCGGCAGCTTCGAAGTGGCGCTCGTGCCCCTGCCCGAAGGCGGCGCGCATGGGCTGGAGCAGGTCGAGTTCCGCGTCGCCGGTCATGCCGGCGTGCCGCTGCGGCCGTTGGCGAAAGTCGCGTCCGGCGGGGAACTGGCGCGTATCAGCCTCGCGCTCGCCGTGATCGCAAGTGCCGCGAGCCCGACGCCCACGCTGATCTTCGACGAAGTGGATACCGGAATCGGCGGCGGCGTGGCCGAAGTAGTCGGACGGCTGTTACATCAGCTCGGCGAGGCCCGCCAGGTGCTTTGCGTGACGCACTTGCCGCAGGTTGCCGCGCGCGGCGATCACCATTTCCAGGTCGCCAAGACCGGCAACGGCAAGGGCGGAACGGTGAGCAGCGTGGTGCCGCTCGACAAGGCAAGCCGCGTGGAAGAAGTCGCGCGCATGCTGGGCGGCCTCGAGATCACGCCGACCACCCGCAAGCACGCGAAGGAAATGCTCGCCGCCTAAGCGGCGCCGGGCTGGTTGCCGAAGACCCGCTCCCACAGCCCGAGCACCGCATCGCGCTCGGCCGCCACCAGCGCCGGTTCCACGCGCGCCTTTTCCATTCCGTCGAGCCGCAGCTTGTGCTGCAGCTTGCGGTAAGTGCGATAGGCGGCGCCCACCGTCTCCGCTTCGGCCTCGCTCATCAGCCCGAGGCGCGACACCTCGCGCAACAGCGCAATGTTCCCCGTATTGCGGATCAGCTCGGGATCGCGCGCTGCGTGCAACAGCACCCAATACTGCACGGCGAATTCGATGTCCACCATGCCGCCCCGATCGTGCTTCAGGTCGAACAGCGTCGTATGGTTCGGATGCCCGGCTTCGACGCGCTCGCGCATCTCGACGATCTCGCGCGCCAGTTGTGCGGCGTCGCGCGGCGTGGTCAGCACCTGTTCGCGAATCGCCTCGAACTGCGCGCCGATCTGCGCGTCGCCGGCGCAGTAACGCGCGCGCGTCAGCGCCTGGTGCTCCCACACCCACGCGGTGTTGGCCGCGTCGCCCTCGCGCAGCTGATAGCGGCGAAACGCGTCCAGATCGGTGACGAGCAGGCCCGACTCGCCGTTCGGCCGCAGCCGCAGGTCGATGTCGAAAAGGGTCCCCGCGCCGGTCGCGGTCGTGAGCCAAGTGATCAGCCGGCGCGTGTAGGTGGAATAGATGTCCGACGCGGCGTCGTCGGGGTCGTCGTAGAGAAAGATGACGTCGAGGTCGGACGCGTAGCCCAGTTCCTTGCCGCCCAGCTTGCCGTAGGCGATCACCGCAAAGCGCGGCGCGTCTCGATGGCGCTTGGGCAACTGGTTCCACACGGCTTCCAGCGTGACGTCGAGCACCGCGTCGGCGAGTTCGGACAGGCGGTCGCTTACGTGCTCGACGCTGAGCTTGCCGGCGAGATCGATCAGCAGAATACGGAACACCTCGGCCTGGTGCGCGTGACGCAGCAGGTCCATCTGCTGCTCGACGCCGTCCGCCGCCGCGAGCCGCAAGCGCAGCGTGCGTTTGAACTCGGGCCAGTCGAACGGCGTGTCGAGTGCTTCGTCGTCGAGCAGTTCGTCGAGTAGCTGCGGATGGCGGATCAGATAACCCGCCGCCCAGCGCGACGCACCGAGCACCGACAACACACGATGCAGCGCTTGCGGATATTC
>Ga0268256_1000925_pt1 | contig 20272 bp, 16 predicted proteins | sample AgamicAtAmrz_FD_200247 | JGI IMG/M metagenome (GOLD analysis project Ga0268256, IMG submission 200247) | Agave microbial communities from Guanajuato, Mexico - At.Am.rz (v2) (version 3) | ecosystem: Host-associated > Plants > Roots > Rhizosphere | place: Guanajato, Mexico | collected 2012-06-07
CACGTTATACTTCCCGCACATTTTCAACGGTTAACCAGGCCGTTTCAGATTCCCTCCGCAGTAACAGGCAAAACGAATTCATGCGACTCGACAAATTCATCTCTCAGCAACTGGAAATCAGCCGCGCTATCGCTCATCGCGAGATCCGTGGCCAGCGTGTCACCGTCAACGGTGAAGTGGTGCGCGACACCGCGTTTAAACTGCTGCCCGACCACGAAGTCGCCTACGACGGCAACGTGCTGCAGATGCTCACCGGCCCACGCTACTTTATGCTGAACAAACCGCAGGGCTACGTCTGCTCAACCGACGATCCCGATCATCCGACTATCCTCTATTTCATCGAAGAGCCAATGTCATTCAAACTGCACGCGGCAGGGCGTCTTGATATTGACACCACCGGGCTGGTGCTGCTGACAGATGACGGCCAGTGGTCACACCGCATTACCTCGCCACGTCATCACTGCGAGAAAACCTACCGCGTCACCCTGGAATCGCCGATCGGTGACGATACGGCCGCGCAGTTTACCGCGGGCGTGCAGCTCCACAATGAGAAGGACCTGACGAAACCGGCACAGCTGGAGGTGATTACCCCCACAGACGTGCGGCTGACCCTGAGCGAAGGCCGCTATCACCAGGTGAAACGGATGTTTGCGGCCGTCGGTAACCGGGTCATTGAGCTGCATCGCGAACGTATCGGTGACATTGTGCTGGACGACGATCTGGAACCGGGCGAATACCGGGCGCTGACGGAAGACGAGATCGCCAGCATCGGTCTGCCAAAAGAGCTGCAGGCAAAATAACCGGACGGGCCAGGCGGCCCGTACCTGATTCATTTGTGCAGGAGAGGGTGTGCGTAAGGAAAAGAATTCGCCAACAGGACTGGTTGTCATCCTTGGTCTGTTAGCCATGCTGATGCCATTGTCGATCGACATGTATCTGCCTGCGATGCCGCAGATTGCGCGCGAGTTCGGCGTGTCAGCCGGTAGCGTGCAGATGTCGCTTAACCTTTACATCTTTGGCTTCGCGATTGGCCAGCTTATCTATGGGCCACTGGCAGACAGCTATGGGCGTAAGCCGGTGATTGCACTCGGCACCCTGATCTTCGCCTGTGCCGCCGCGGCCTGTGCGCTGTCGCAGAGCATCGACCAGCTGATTCTGATGCGTTTCCTGCACGGGCTGTCGGCTGCCGCAGCCAGTGTGGTGATTAATGCCCTGATGCGTGACAGTTACTCGAAAGAGGACTTCTCGCGCATGATGTCCTTTGTGATGCTGATTACCACCATTGCGCCGCTGCTGGCCCCGATTATCGGCGGCTGGCTGCTGGTGCTCTGGAGCTGGCATGCCATCTTCTGGGCACTTGCGGGCGCGGCACTGGTGACGACCGTGCTGGTCACCACGCAGATCCGCGAAACCCTGAAGCCGGAGCAGCGACAGCGGTTTCACCTGCGCACCACGCTGGGCAATTTCGTGACGCTGTTCCGCCACAAGCGGGCGTTCAGTTATATGCTGGCGAGCGGCTTCTCTTTTGCCGGGCTGTTTACCTTTCTCAATGCCGGCCCCTTCGTTTACATCGAGCTGAATCACGTTTCACCGCAAAACTTTGGCTACTACTTTGGTCTTAACGTGGTGTTTCTGTTTCTGCTGACGCTGATTAACAGCCGCGCCGTGCGCCGCTTTGGCCCGGTAGCGATGTTCCGGCTGGGCCTGCTGATTCAGTTCTGTATGGGGATCTGGCTGCTGATTGTCAGCGCCTTCAGCCTCGGTTTCCTGCCGCTGGTGATGGGGATCGCGCTGTTTATCGGCTGTGTGTCGATGGTCTCATCGAATGCGATGGCGGTGATTCTGGATGAATTTCCGCACATGGCGGGCACGGCCTCGTCCCTGGCGGGCACGCTGCGTTTTGGCGTCGGTGCTTTTGTGGGGGCGTTACTGTCGCTGGTAAGTTTTAACAGCGCCTGGCCGATGGTCGGCACTATCGCGCTCTGTGCAACAATCTCTCTGCTGCTCTTTTTCTACGCTTCACGTTCCCGCACTGCGCCCCGTTAATCGGGCGCAGTGGTTTTCCCGCCGTTATCCGCAGTGATGCACATCTCGCCGGTTTTGTTTCTTACTTGTGAAAACTTTTAGTTAAAAAAGTAACCACAATGCGTCTAAAATGATTGTTAACGGCGTGTGAACGCGGTACATATAGGCTGAAGTGCGATGTAAGTCGCAAAAAATGCGCTTCTGCAATCCGCATGGACGGGGCAGTCATCCCTGTCCTGACTCTGCGGGGATCAACCCGTTTTCAGCCGGGCAGGTCGGTGTTGCGACATAAACTCATCGGGGAGAGTAACCTATGCTGCAACTTTCAATTGTGCATCGTCTGCCACAGCGTTTTCGCTGGGCCAGCGATCACCACAGTGCCATTGAATCCGATGACACAACGCTGGATGAGCAGGATTTCGTGGCGTTGCGTCTGATCAGCCATGACGGCACTCCGGCGTGGGAGATCCTGCAGCAGCTGAAAGAGGTGCTGGCGGATATTCAGGTCGATTGCAAAGTGGCCGAGTGCGAAGGGCAGCCCTGCCTGTTTATTCAGCGTCGCGACGAAAGCGCCACTAACTGCTGCCTGAAGAATCAGGGCGTGGCGATTGCGGAAACCTTTATCGCAGGGTGAGTTGCGCCGACTGCAGCAGCTCGCGGGTATAAACAGCCGTCGGTGACGCAAACAACGTTTCACACTCTCCCTGTTCCACTACCTCCCCCTGACGCAGCACAATAAGCTGGTGACACAGGGCGCGAACCACATCCAGGTCGTGACTGATAAACAGATAGCTGAGCTGACGCTGCTGCTGTAAGCGGCGTAACAGCGTCAGAATCTGCTTCTGCACCGTGCGATCCAGCGATGAGGTGGGTTCATCCAGTATCAGCAGCTCCGGCTCCAGAATCAGTGCCCGCGCGATAGCAATACGCTGTCGCTGACCACCAGAGAATTCGGCCGGATAACGATGCCGGCTTTCCGCTTCCAGTCCCACTTCTTCCATCACCGCAATCACCCGCTGCGCCTGCTGCGCACTGTTCAGTTCGGGCTGATGCACCGCCAGACCTTCAGCAATAATCTGCTGCACCGTCATACGCGGATTGAGCGAGGAATTGGGATCCTGAAACACCACCTGAATGCGCTGACGCAGTGGCAGAAGTTGCCGGCGCGACAGCTGATGCAGCGGCTGGCCGTCAAACCAGACGTCGCCACGTGAGGCAATCAGCCGCAACAGCGCCAGGCCGGTGGTGCTTTTACCTGACCCGGACTCGCCAACCAGACCCAGACTTTCGCCCCGCCGAAGGCTGAAACTCAGCCCGGAAAGCACCTGCTTTTCGCCGGTCTGCCGCCGGAACAGCCCGCGCCGCTGCGCAAAACTGACCTGAAGCTGTTCGACCCGAAGAATGACCGGCGCGTCTGCGGGTAGCGGCAGCGCTTTTCCTTCCGGCTCGGCAGCCAGCAACTGCTGGCTGTAAGGATGTTGCGGCTGGTTCAGCAGAATCTGGCTGCGATTCTGTTCCACGATGTGCCCCTGACGCATCACGCTGACGTTATCCGCCAGCTGGCGCACGATATTCAGGTTATGGGTGATAAACAGCATGCCCATATTCAGCTCCCGCTGCAGTTCACGCAGCAGCGACAGAATCTGCGACTGTACCGTCACATCCAGTGCAGTGGTCGGCTCATCGGCAATCAGCAACTGCGGCTCGGTCAGCAGCGCCATGGCGATCATCACCCGCTGGCGTTCCCCGCCGGAAAGCTGGTGGGGGAAATCGTTGAGCCGGGTGTCAGGCTCACGGATACCGACCCGATCAAGCACGCTGAGAATCTCACCACGTGCCGCCGGACGACGCAGCCCGCGATGCAGCGACAGCACTTCATACAGCTGCTTCTCCACGGTGTGCAGCGGATTCAGCGATACCATCGGCTCCTGAAAAATCATCGCAATCTGGTTGCCGCGAATCGCGCGCAGACGCTGTTCGCGGGCGCGCAGCAGATCTTCACCGTTAAACAGAATCTCTCCACGGGGGTAAACCACCGCCGCCTCATGCAGCAGTCGCATCACCGACAGCGCCGTAACGCTCTTCCCGGAACCCGACTCGCCCACCAGCGCTAGCGTTTCGCCCGCGTCAATGCGCAGTGAAACGTCATTCACGACCTGGCGAAGCTGCTCGCCCTGACGAAAGGCGACCGAGAGATGATTGATGGCAAGCAGTGGCGTTGTCATTCAGGCTCCTTTGCCCGGATCAAAAGCGTCACGCACCGCTTCGCCGATAAAAATCAGCAGCGAGAGCAGGATCGCCAGGGTGAAAAAGCCCGCCAGGCCCAGCCAGGGCGCCTGCAGATTATTTTTGCCCTGCAGCAGTAACTCGCCCAGCGAGGGCGAACCCAGCGGCAGACCAAAGCCGAGGAAGTCGAGGGAGGTGAGCGTGGTAATCGATCCGCACAAAATAAAGGGCAGAAAGGTCAGGGTAGCCACCATCGCGTTAGGCAGCATGTGACGCAGCATAATCCGGCCATCGCTGACGCCAAGCGCCTGTGCTGCGCGGATGTAATCAAAGTTTCGGGTTCGCAGAAACTCGGCCCGGACCACGCTCACCAGACTCATCCAGCCGAACGCGACGGTGACCAGCAGCAGCCACCAGAAACCGGGCTGAATGACGCTGGAGAGGAGGATCAGCAGAAACAACGACGGCATGCCGGACCAGACCTCAATCATCCGCTGCCCAATCAGGTCAATTCTGCCGCCGAAATAACCCTGCACCGCGCCAATCACAATTCCGATGATGCTGGAGATAAGTGTCAGCAGCACGCCGAACAGCAGGGAGATGCGCGTACCATAGAGCAGCCGGGCCAGTACGTCGCCACCATTGGCGTCCGTGCCGAGCCAGTTCTGCGCAGAGGGCGGAGAGGGGAACGGCACCTCGGTGGCAAAATTGATGGTGCTGTCGCTGAAGCGAATCGGAGCCCATAAAGCCCAGCCGTTCTGCGCAATGCGCTGCCGCAGCCAGGGATCCTGATAATCCGCCGCTGTCGCCAGTACGCCGCCATAGTCGGTTTCGCTGTAGTCAAACAGCAGCGGCACAGTCCAGCGCTGCTGGTAATGCACCAGTAGCGGCTTGTCATTGGCGATCAGTTCGGCACACAGCGACAGCAGAAAAATAACCAGAAAGATCCACAGTGACCAGTAGCCGCGCCGGTTATGGCGAAAGCGCTGCCAGCGCTGTTGATTCAGCGGAGAGAGCGTCATGAGCGGCTCCCGAAATCGATGCGCGGATCGACCAGCGTATAGGTCAGATCGCTGAGAATGTTCATCAGCAAACCGATCAGCGTAAAAATATAGAGCGTGCCAAACATCACCGGATAATCACGTTGCAGCGTCGCATCATAGCCGAGCAGGCCGAGTCCGTTGAGCGAGAACATCACTTCGATCAGCACCGAACTGGTAAAAAACATGCTGATAAACGTGGCGGGAAAGCTGGCGATGACCAGCAGCATCGCATTACGAAATACATGGTGATAGAGAATACGGCGTTCCGGCACGCCTTTGGCGCGCGCGGTCACCACATAGAGCTTGCGGATCTCATCCAGAAAGGCGTTTTTCGTCAGCATGGTCAGTGTGGCAAAGCCGCCAATCACCGTTGCCAGTACCGGAAGGGCGATATGCCAGAAGTAATCCAGCACTTTGCCATACCAGGGCAGGGTGTCGTGCTGCGCAGACGTAAGCCCGCGCAACGGGAACCAGTCGAGATAGCTGCCACCGGCAAACAGTACGATGAGCATGATGCCGAACAGAAAAGCCGGAATGGAATAGCCAATGATAATAAACGCGCTGCTCCAGACATCAAAGGCGCTGCCGTTGCGCACCGCTTTGCGGATCCCCAGCGGGATCGACACCAGATAGATGATCAGCGTGCTCCATAATCCCAGGCTGATGGAGACCGGCAGGCTCTCCTTAATCAGCCCGATCACCGAGGCGCTGCGAAACAGGCTGTCACCAAAATCAAAACGCAGGTAGTTCCACAGCATCTCGCCGTAGCGCTGCCAGAGCGGTTTATCGAAGCCGTAACGCTTTTTGATCTCCGCAATCACTTCGGGATCCAGCCCGCGTGCGCCACGGTACTGATTATCGGCGGGATTAAGATGACTGACGCTGGCGCGTGAACTGGCGCTCTCCGCGCCGCTGCCGGGCAGGCCGGTTGTCTGACCAAACTGAATGTTAGCCAGTGCCTGATCGACCGGGCCGCCGGGTGCGATTTGCACGATAAAGAAGTTAAGCGTGATGATCGCCCATAAGGTCGGGATAATCAGCAGCAATCTGCGCAGAAAGTATGCGGCCAACGGTCATCTCCTTAGCGTTTGCTGGCCGGCAGGCGTCCGGCTTTGTGTGTGTCGTACCACCAGTTTTCCAGCCCGGTGCTGTAGGCAGGCTTGCGGGCAGGGTGAGAAAACTTATCCCAGTACGCCAGCCGCTGTTCAGCGTTGTACCACATCGGGATCATATACGCATTCCACAGCAGTACCCGATCCAGCACCTGAGCCAGCGGCCGCAGCGCGGCAGGGTCGGCCTGATGCGCGACAATCTGTTTCACAAAGTGATCAACGATTGGGTCTTTGACCCGCGCAGTATTCCACGACGAGGTGATGTAGTCGGATTGCCAGAGGATCTGCAGACTGGAGGTCGGAATCGGCATCGCCCCATAAACGGTGGCAATCATGTCGTAATCGCCCTCACGCAGGCGACGCAGATACTGCGAGCTGTCGATCTGCCGCAGGTTCAGCGTAATGCCGAGCCGCGCAAGGTTGTGCTGCAACGGTAACGCCCATTCGGTACTGGTGCCACCGCGCAGCAGCAGTTCGACCGTAAATGGCTGACCGGTTTTATCGTTAATCAGTCGGCGATTTTTAATCTGCCAGCCCGCCTGTTTCAGCAGCTCAAACGCGCTTAACAGACCGGCGCGGTCATAGCCGCTGCCATTGGTTTTGTGCGGCAGATAAGGCTGGCTGAACAGCGCAGGTGGCAGCTGCGCGCGCCAGGGTTCAAGCAGCGCCAGCTGCTGTGCATCCGGCACGCCGTGGGCAGCATACTCTGTATTCTGGAAGTAGCTGCTGGCACGCTGCCAGGCACCGTAATAGAGCGCTTTGTTCATCCACTCGAAATCGAACATCAGTGACAACGCCTGGCGCACGCGGCGATCGTGGAATAGCGGTTTTTCATTGTTGAATGCCAGCCAGCGGGTATCGATAGCGGCTTCATTGGACGCGGTTTCCTTAACAATGCTGCCATTGTCGAAATTGCGACCGCGATACTGGGTCGCCCATTTCTTCGCCGACGTCTCTTCACGCCAGTCGTATGCACCCGCTTTAAAGGCTTCGAACGCCACATTGTCATCCAGATAGTAGTCATAGCGCATGCGATCAAAATTAAAGCGTCCGCGATTCACCGGCAGGTCGGCAGCCCAGTAATCTTTTACCCGGCTGAACTCAATAAACTGGCCCAGCTTCCAGCGCGTGATGCGATAAGGCCCACTGGAAAGCGGTGGTGCGCTTAACGGCTCGTTAAACTTCTTATCGCGCCAGAACGACTCAGGGATAACCGGTAGCGTCAGTAACCCAAGCAGCAGATCTTTATCCGGTTTCTGTGCCCCGATGCGGACCGTGAGATCGTTCAGCGCCCTGACGGTCACGCCACGGTAGGCGACGCGGAATTGAGGCACGCCCTCGGTCATGAACTTCTGAAAGGTGAACGCTACGTCGCGAGCGGTGACTGGCGTGCCGTCATGGAACCGGGCGCGGGGGTTCAGGCGGATCTCAATCCAGGTAAAATCGCTGGCGTAGCGGGCTGATTCAGCAATCAGTGGATAATAACTGCCCGGTTCATCGTCTGAGCTGGTGTACAGGCCGTCATAAAGCGTGCCGGTGTTGATGCCCGGATTGCCGCGTGAGGCGTAGCGGTTGAAGTTGTCGTAAGTGCCCACTACCGCCAGGGTAATACTGCCGCCTTTTGGCGCGCGGGGGTCAGCGTAATCGTAATGGCTGAAGCCGGGCGGATATTTCGCTTCGCCAGCCTGTGTGAAGGCGAACGTTTGCAGGACCGATGCAGCCAGCAGCGGGGCGCTGAAGAGGCCGCACAGTAGCAGAAATCCAAAGCGAAATAGCATGTTCTCTCCTGTTAAATGTCCGGCGCGATTCGGGCCAGAGAGTCTCAGACGTTATGACGCCGGAAATAGTCTATCAGCGTTTCCGGTCGCAGCGGACGACTGAAGATGTAACCCTGCAGATGGGTCACGCCACGATGGATCAGCCAGGCGGCCTGTTCGCCGGTTTCTACCCCTTCCGCCACACTTTTCAGATTCAGCTTCTTCGCCAGCTGCAGCACGGTGTCCAGCACCGGCGAGGTCAGAGTTTCTGTGCCGATGCTCTGGACAAAACCGCGATCGATTTTCAGGTAATCAAACGCATAACGTTCCAGATAGATCAGCGCACTGTGGCCGGTGCCAAAATCATCAATGGCAATGTTGATATGCTGCTGATGCAGCCAGTCAAACAGTTCCCCGACGTTTTCATCGCGCACCATGGCGCGCTCGGTAATCTCAAACACGTAATTAAAGTGAGCCGCAGGCATGGTATCAAGCCAGCGCAGCACATCCTGCCGAAAACAGCTGTCAGCCAGATGCAGCGGAGAGATGTTGAGGCTGAGGCAGGCATGACGGGGAATGGTATGACACAGCTGGTGCGCATCACGTGAAACCAGCTGAAACAGATGCCGGGTCAGAGGAATAATCAGGTTCTGTGACTCGGCATACTGAATAAACACATCGGGCGGGATTGGGCCTTCAGTCGGATGGGTCCAGCGCAGTAACGCTTCCATACCATAAGGCTGACCATCATGGGAGGTGACCAGCGGCTGATATTCAACGTGAAACTCGCCGCGCTTCATGCCCCGAATCAGCTCTTTACCCGGACGCTGATAAACAGATAACAGCAGCCAGCAGCCGCCGGAAACCAGCAGTGACAGCAGCAGGCTGCACAGCAGGATATTCTGATAATCACTGAACGCCAGAACAGAACCGAACAACACAAACTTCAGCGGATAGCCTGTCAGCGCCTGCTGATAGAGCGGCGGCGGCAGACTTTTATTTTTCATCACGCCAGGCTGCCAGCTGGTTAAGGCACTCTTTTGCGCCATCAGCGCCATACCGGTAATTTCCGGATGCCCGGAGACCGGCAGCTGGTAGGGAGCCAGACTGATATTCAGCGTCGCGAAGACACCTGACTGCTTACTGCCAGGATTTTTAATCCACAATCCCAGCGCCGGTTTATTTGGCTGAAGCGGCGTGCCTGACATCAACTGCAGATCGATGTCACGTGAGACATCACTATCAGGTGCGATCACATTAAGCGGCAGGCTAAAACTACCGGTGGCCGAGGAGCAAAAGGCATTGCCGTCGTTAACCAGCAGGATGGCGCGGAGATTACCGGCAAACGCGGCGCGCGAGGTCAGTTCACGATTAATGGTATGACAGGCAGTGTGGGTGAACGGAAGCAGGGGACTGAGGGTGCTGTTGAGCAGGCTGGAAAGCGTTTGTTGTAATGCTGTGCGGCTGTTCTCCAGCAGTTGCTGATGCTGCCGTTCGCGCTTCTGCCAGGTCTGGTGAAATGACAGGGCGGCAAACAGAAGAAAGAATACGCCACCGGCCATCGCACTACTCCATGCGATTCGGCGAGGATAGGTGGCATGGCGCCTTAGCGCCCCCGACAGTGGCATGAGGAACTTCCCCTGATCAAATTATTATTATGTTATTGCACACGACTGCTTCGGTTTAAGCGACCGAGAATATAACGAGAGTGTCCGAAATGTCTCGTTATTAATCTGAAATACAATGCTTTTATCTGATAAAACGACTGCCGCTAAGAATAAGGCACGAAAAAAAACGCTGCGTGAGCAGCGTTTCATGTTCTCTGGCTGAGAGAAGATCGAAGGTGATAATCAGGTCGGGTTACGACTTAATACACGGCGTCCTTCACGGTAACGCTTTTTCCAGTAGTCATCATTGAGACTGGAGATCATGACGCCACTGCTGGTGGAGGCATGAACGAAATTGTCGTTACCCAGATAAATACCCACATGACGACCAGTCGAACCGGCACGGAACATCACCAGATCGCCAGGGCGCAGTTTACTGCGGGTAATCTCTTTACCGGTGTCCTGCTGCTCAGAGGTCGAGCGCGGTAATTCTAAGCCAAACTGATCGCGGAAGGTGCGTTGTACAAAGGCGGAACAATCGATCCCGCGTTTGGTATCGCCACCGAGGCGATAGCGCACACCTTTCCAGACGGCGTATTGTTCCATGATGCGCGACTTAACGTCGACGTTACGCACCATTTCTTCAAACTCATCCTGAGACGCCTGAAGTAAAAAACCATTGTGGTTGTTAACTTCATGATTCTCGTTATTCGCGTTTTGACTGCTATGGGTACTGCTACAAGCTGAGAGGAGTGTGGCCAGCGCCAGTGCGGGCACGATCCGCAAGATATATCTCAGTATTGGTTGAGACTTGACCATTATTCAGGTTTTCCTTCGATTTCCTTACGACAAAATTGTCGCCAGCCAGATGACAAAACAGGGAGATTAATAAGCGAAACAGCCTAAGACAAATCCTTAATTACTAAAATGTGTTAATGGACACATTTTAACGGTAAAAAATCCGAATTTTCTGCCGCTGTAGCCTCACTGCGACTGAGGTTAACTGATTACAGACGCCGTGGCGAGTGCTTTTAATCAATTTCATATAGGTTTTTTTGATGTGAAATCAAACCGTAACACACTGACTACTTTAGCAACAATTGTGGTGAAATGATGATGAGAACAGGCAGTGAAAGGGGCGTCAATTCAGGGCATAGCCTCTGTTTTTGGATTTTTCTTTATTGACAGAGGATATTGGTGGCTATTTAACCTGTCAGCAGGGTCATAACCTTTTCTTTTCGTGAATTTAATTAGCAGGCTAATAGTGGTGGGCTGTTTTTTATAAGCGCGGACGGTTAAGACCAGGGCGATTAAATCGTCCGCGCTTAACATTTACGTCACGGTCTTATATTTACCCGGTAATTTGCGATAAAACCAGTTAACCAGCACGTCACTGGCCGGCGTTAATAGCCACCAGCTCAGCCCCACTAATATCACTGACATTGAACCGACGGCAATATCGGTAAACCAGTGTGCACCCGCCATGACGCGCGGCAGCGAAAATATCACCACAATAGCGGCGGCAATTAAAAAACGGCTGAAACCAAAATAACGCCACATAAAGCAGGCGAAAATAATCAGCATCATACCGTGGTCGCCTGGGAAGCTGTCTTTTGAGGCATCTTTAGCAGGGATACCGGTCAGTTCGCTGACGCGATGCACATTCTCAAAGAACAGCGTCGGACTGGAGTGTTTCACCGGCAACAGGTGGCCCAACTGGTTAAGCACTACGGCGGTGAGCAGCATAGTAATGCCGATAGCCAGCATCCGCCGCCGCGCCTGTGGCGTTTCACGTCGCCAGATCGACAGATAAAGCAGGCCCATGGCCAGCAATGACACGGCATCAAAACCACGAAAATTGGTGATGGCGACGATCAGTGCGAACAGCGGATGGCTCACCATCTGATTGTTGAAGCCATAGAATATAGTTTTATCAATGCCGAACCAGAAACCATGTTCTGGCGGCAGATACCACGAAAGAAAGAGCACTACGCCCAGTGCATTAAGCAGCAGGATAGTAATAAGGCGGGTTGCGCGCATAATCAGAACTCATTTAAAAAAATAACCGCCGACAATACCTGTCTTAGCGTAAACGGCACTTCAACAACGCCGATTGTAGCCGATTCCAGTCAGCCTGCTGAGAATGGATGATCTCAATGCGGCTATCGGGTGGCGGTGTGGTGAGGGTTTCACTCTGCAACTCTTTTGCCTGGCAGTTAATACGCATTGTGCCTTCTGACGTGCGCATCACACCTTTAACACGATCGACCGCTGCCTGCCGCACCCACTCCAGCAGCGCGACGCTGTCGAACAGCGTATCAGCATCAAACAGCCAGCCGCAGGCGCTATAGCCCTGGCCGTGGTTCAGCGAACGGCGCCAGCGTGCCGCGCCATCCAGTCGTAACGCTGCCAGACCGCTGGTGCGATTTGCCTGATGATGATGATGCGGCAGAGGGATATCGCGGGGCTGATACGGCATATCCAGCAGGGAAAGGGGGACCTGACCAAATTCTGTCTGTATTAATGGACGCGGAGGCTGCATCTGCTGTTGCCAGTCAGCCAGGCGCTGACGGTCCGCTTCATCCCAGCAATCACGCTTGTTGGCGATGACAATATCGGCAGCCGAGAGCTGATCGCGGAAATTTTCATTGGCAACGATGCGAGGATCGGCCAGCTGACGCGCATCCAGCAGCGTCAGGGTAGCATTCAGTTGCAGCCACGTCTGATAAACCGGTGCGCTTAACATCTGCAACACCTGACGCGGATGACCCAGGCCGGTTGGCTCGATCAGCAGCCGATCGGGCTTGCTCTTTAGCAGCATATTCAGCCCGACCTGCATCGGCAGGCCATTCACGCAGCAGAGGCAGCCGCCGGGTATCTCTTTCAGCGTGGCGCCGCGATCGGCCAGCAGGGCACCGTCGATCCCGATCTCACCAAATTCGTTGACCAGCACTGCCCACTTTTCCCCTGCGGGTCTGGCGGCAAGCAGATGGCAGAGCAGCGTGGTTTTGCCGCTACCCAGAAAGCCGGTGATCAGGTTAACGCGTGTCATAAGACCAACTCCTGCCAGAGAATAGCGTGATAATGTAATACTATAACATTATCACGATAGGCAGCAGGCGACAGGTTAGTCTGCACGACCCATGTAGCGGCGTTCAGCGATATGGATACGGATGCGATCACCGTTGCTGAGGTATTCCGGCACCTGGATAGAGAGACCCGTGCTCATACCGGCTGGTTTGGTTCGGGCACTGGCAGAGGCGCCTTTAATGCCGGGTGAGGTATCCACGATTTCCATGTCTACGGTTTGTGGCAGTTCCAGTGCCAGCACCTGACCTTCCATCGTCAGTACGTGAATGCCAGGGATGCCGCCTTCAGGGATAAACAGTAGCTCTTCTTCAATCTGCTCCTGTTTAAAGGAGTAGGGGGTGTAATCCTCATCATCCATGAAGATATATTCGTCACCATCTATATAAGAGAAGGTCACGCTGCGACGGCTGAGCGAAATCGCATCAATAATCTCGTCGCCCTTGAAGCGCTCTTCGACTTTTAAACCGGTGCGGACATCGGTAAAGCGCATTTTATACAGGGTGGCGGCACCGCGTGCGCTGGGGCTCTGGACATCAATGTCCTTAACCAGCAGCAGTTTACCGTTGTGCGTGACGGCCATCCCTTTTTTGATTTCATTGGCTTTTGGCATTGCTGTTCTCGCTATCTTGAGAGTGAAGTGCGCGCAACGTTACTCGCGCCGGTGAAAACTGGCAATATCGCGGGTGCGAAATTTTGTGTCAGGCCGGGGCTTTCATGGCAATTAGCGCGGTGGACTGCTATTGTCGGCGCGACTTTCTCTGCCGGAGCACAGCATGCAATGCCGTAGCCAATGCGGTGCCTGTTGCACGGCGCCCTCAATCTCTTCACCAATTCCCGGCATGCCCGACGGCAAGCCCGCCAACACGCCCTGCGTTCAGCTTGATGAGACGCTGCGCTGCAAACTGTTTGGATCACCGCTGCGCCCGGCCGTTTGTGCAGGCCTGCAACCTGCACACAGCATGTGCGGCAACTCACGCGATCAGGCGATGACTTATTTGCTGCAACTCGAAGCGGATACCGCGCCCTGAGGCGCTGACGCTGCTGAAGTTTTCGGTCCACTCCTCTCTGCTTTACAGCAACCGCGTCAGCCTGTTCATCATCCGGTTTCTTAAACTTTCCCGAAATGTGCGTAACGTCAAAAATCTGTTACGCCATTTGCGCATTTTCTTGCCTACGGAAAGTTGCTGTACCACAATCCCTGAAACGTTTCAGCGGTGACTGCGCCATCTGTTTTCAACAGCATGGCGTAAAAACATCCCCACTGGCTGAAACGATTCAATCTCAGCAAGCGAGGAGAATTATGTTCCAGCTCGAATTGCAGGCCATCCATACCGGAGCCAGCGCCCAGAACAAAGAAGAGGCCATTCGTCAGGTTGCTGCCGCGTTAACCGCTGCAGGCAATGTGACGGAAGGCTACGTCAACGGCATGCTGGCGCGCGAACAGCAGACCTCAACCTTCCTCGGCAACGGCATCGCCATCCCTCATGGCACCACCGATACCCGCGATCTGGTGCTGAAAACCGGTGTTCAGGTGTTCCAGTTCCCGCAGGGCATTGCCTGGGGCGAGGATCAGACCGCCTATGTCGCTATCGGGATTGCTGCTAAGTCAGATGAACATCTGGCGCTGCTGCGTCAGCTGACGCACGTTCTGAGCGATGATTCTATTGCCGAACAGCTTAAAACCGCCTCTGCTGAAGATCTTCGTGCGTTGCTGATGGGCGAGAAACAAGCCGCCGAGTTCAGCTTCGACACTTCATTAATTACGCTGAACGTCGCCGCCAGCGATCTGATTACCCTGCAGGCAATGAACGCCGGTCGGCTGCAGTCCGCGGGCGTGGTGGATGCCAGCTACGTCGCAGACGTGGTTTCAACGACGCCGCTGAATCTGGGGCAGGGCATCTGGCTCAGCGACAGCAGCCTCGGCAACCTGCGCAGCGGCGTGGCTATCAGTCGCGCTGAACATGCCTTCGACCATCAGGGCGAACAGGCTGCACTGTTAATCAGCGTGTCGGCGACCGATGAGCGTCCGCTGGAAGTGCTGGGTTACCTCAGCGCATTACTGCAGCAGGGCAAAGCCGATCGTCTGCTGAAAGCCGATGCGGCAGGCGTCTACGCGCTCCTGACCAGCGAAGTGGATGAGCAGGCTGAGGTGCTGACCGCCGAATACACCATCCGTAACGAACATGGCCTGCATGCCCGTCCGGGCACCGCGCTGGTCAGCGTGATCAAGCAGTTCAACAGCGACATCACCGTGACCAACCTCGACGGCAGCGGCAAACCTGCGAACGGCCGCAGCCTGATGAAAGTGGTTGCGCTGGGCGTGAAGAAAGGCCATCGCCTGCGCTTCACTGCCAGCGGTGATGATGCACAGCAGGCGCTGAACGCAATTGAAGAAGCGATCACCAGCGGTCTGGGCGAGGGGGCATCATGAGCAGACGCGTTGCCACCATCACGCTGAATCCGGCGTATGACCTGGTGGGATATACCCCTGAAATTGAACGCGGCGAAGTGAACCTGGTGAAAACCACCGGGCTGCATGCTGCGGGCAAGGGCATCAACGTCGCCAAAGTCCTGAAAGACCTGGGTATCGATGTCACCGTGGGTGGCTTCCTGGGTAAAGAGAATCAGGACGGCTTCCAGCAGTTGTTCAGCGAGCTGGGCATTGCTAACCGTTTCCAGGTGGTTCCAGGCCGTACCCGTATCAACGTTAAACTCACCGAACAGACCGGGGACGTCACCGATCTGAACTTCTCCGGTTTTCAGGTCACGGGTCAGGACTGGGATCGTTTTACCACCGACTCGCTGACCTGGCTGGGCCAGTTCGATATGGTCTGTGTCAGCGGCAGCCTGCCGGAAGGTGTCGATCACGATGCCTTTACCCGCTGGATGACCGAACTGCGCACCCACTGCCCATGCATCATCTTTGACAGCAGCCGCGAGGCACTGGTGGCAGGCCTGAAAGCCGCACCGTGGCTGGTTAAACCGAACCGTCGTGAGCTGGAAATCTGGGCCGGTCGCAAACTGCCAACCCTGCAGGATGTCATTGGTGCTGCCCACGAACTGCGTGAGCAGGGCATCGCCCATGTGGTGATTTCGCTGGGCGCAGAAGGCGCACTGTGGGTCAACGCCTCAGGTGAATGGATTGCTAAACCGCCAGTGTGTGAAGTTGTCAGCACCGTGGGTGCAGGTGATTCCATGGTTGGCGGCCTGATTTATGGCCTGCTGATGCGCGAATCCAGCGAACACACGCTGCGTCTTGCGACTGCCGTGGCGGCAATGGCTGTCAGCCAGAGCAATGTCGGCGTTTCCGATCGTACTCAGTTGGCCGCAATGATGGCGCGCGTCGACTTACAACCCGTTAACTGACAGCAGGAGAGCGATAATGAAAACGCTGCTGATTAAAGACCCTGTACTGGGACTGGCTTCCGCTTATATGGCGCAACAACGTCTGGCTGCGGCCGCACCTGCTGCGGGCCTGACTCTGACTGATAACCCTGCCGACGCTGAACTGGCGATCGTGCTGGGCAAAAACGTGCCGGACGATGCGGCGCTGAACGGTAAAGCGGTCTGGCTGGGCGATATCCAGCTGGCAGTCCGTGAACCGGAAACTTTCCTGAACCGGGCGAAAGCCGAAGCCAAAACCTGGCATTCAACCGCTGTGGTGGCCACACCGGCTGGCGCTTCTGCTGCGGCACCCGCTCAGAGTGGCGCGCCGAAACGCGTGGTTGCCGTTACCGCCTGTCCGACCGGCGTGGCGCACACCTTTATGGCTGCCGAGGCGATTCAGGCTGAAGCGACCCGCCGCGGCTGGTGGGTGAAAGTTGAAACCCGCGGTTCCGTGGGTGCCGGTAATGCGATTACCCCGGAAGAAGTGGCTGCTGCCGATCTGGTGATCGTCGCTGCTGATATCGAAGTGGATCTGGCGAAATTTGCCGGTAAGCCGATGTACCGCACCTCAACCGGTCTGGCGCTGAAGAAAACCGCGCAGGAACTGGATAAAGCGGTAGCAGAAGCGAAGCCGTATAAAGCGGCAGCGGCCGGACAGAGCAATACCAGTGAAGAAGAGAAGAAAGGCGGCGCCGGAGCTTATCGTCACCTGCTGACCGGTGTTTCTTACATGCTGCCGATGGTGGTCGCGGGTGGTCTGAGCATCGCCCTGTCGTTCGCTTTTGGTATTACAGCCTTTAAAGAGCAGGGCACACTGGCTGCTGCACTGATGCAAATCGGTGGGGGCAGTGCCTTTGCCCTGATGGTTCCGGTGCTGGCCGGCTTTATCGCCTTCTCCATCGCTGACCGTCCGGGTCTGACGCCTGGTCTGATTGGCGGTATGATCGCCACCAGCATTAACGCAGGTTTCTTAGGCGGTATCATCGCGGGCTTCATTGCCGGTTATGCGGCGAAGCTGATCAGCGGCAAAGTTAAACTGCCGCAGAGTATGGAAGCGCTGAAACCGATACTGATTATTCCGCTGTTTGCCAGCCTGATCACCGGTCTGCTGATGATCTACGTGGTGGGTAAACCGGTTGCAGGCATCATGAATGGCCTGACGCACTGGCTGGCCAACATGGGTACGGCGAATGCGGTCCTGCTGGGTGCGATTCTGGGCGGCATGATGTGTACCGATATGGGTGGTCCGGTGAACAAAGTGGCTTACGCATTTGGCGTTGGCTTACTGAGTTCGCAGACGTATGCACCGATGGCCGCCATCATGGCCGCCGGTATGGTGCCACCGCTGGCGATGGGTCTGGCTACGCTGGTTGCCCGTCGTAAATTCAACAAAGGTCAGCAGGAAGGTGGTAAAGCGGCACTGGTTCTGGGTCTCTGCTTTATCTCTGAAGGTGCGATTCCGTTCGCTGCCCGTGACCCAATGCGCGTTCTGCCTTGCTGTATAGTCGGCGGCGCGGTTACCGGCGCGATCTCCATGGCGATTGGCGCGAAACTGATGGCACCGCACGGTGGGCTGTTTGTCCTGCTGATCCCTGGCGCAATCACCCCGGTTCTCGGCTATCTGATGGCGATTATCATCGGCACCGCGATTGCAGGTCTGAGCTATGCGGTTCTGAAACGTCCGGAAGAGCAGCTGGCGAAAGCCTGATGTGCAGAAGTGCCTAATCTGCTGAAGTAAAAATAACAGGGAGCCGGATGGCTCCCTGTTATTTTTGACAAAGTCGGGCACGGTGGCGGTGAGACCGAGCTGGCACTGGGAACACGGTCAGATCGGAAAGACGCAAAAGCCGCCATCCGTGGCACGCTCGGCCCGCGCGATTACGCACCTCATCCCTGAGGTGCGCCCGTAAACGGGCCAACGCGTTGCGTTGTTCAAAAACGCTCCCGGCGTTTTTAGCCGGGCGGCGGGACGCTTTCCTCCTCTGACCCTGTTCCCTGCGCATTGAGCTAATACGTTGCTGCCAGGTTGAACCGCCTTTCGGTTTGTCAGCGGTCTGAGGGAGCCATCTGGCTCCCTTTTACTATCCCTGCTGCTCGGCTTTCAGCCAGGCAATCTCATCTTTCCAGATATCGGGATTAATGGTTTCCAGAATCAACGGAATGCCATCAAACCGGGGATCTTTCATCAGCCAGCTAAACGCCGTTTTGCCGATATTCCCTTCACCCAGACTGTGATGGCGGTCAACGCGACTGTCAAAGGCGCTTTTGGCATCATTCAGGTGCATGCCGCGCAGATAGTTAAAGCCGACAATGCGCTCAAACTCTGCAAACGTCGCTTCACAGTCCGCTTCGGTACGCAGGTCATAACCGCCAGCAAATGCATGGCAGGTATCAATGCAGACGCCGACACGCGACTTATCTTCGACGTGATCAATAATGGTGGCGAGATGCTCGAAGCGAAAACCCAGGTTACTGCCCTGACCGGCGGTATTCTCAATCACGGCGGTCACGTTCTGCGTCTGATCGAGCGCGATGTTAATCGACTCCGCAATCCGCTTCAGGCACGCTTCTTCTTCAATCTGATGCAGATGGCTGCCGGGATGGAAGTTGAGCAGCGTCAGGCCGAGCTGATCACAACGTTTCAGTTCATCAATAAAAGCCGCGCGGGATTTCTCCAGCGCCTCTTCAACCGGATGACCAAGGTTAATCAGAAAACTGTCGTGCGGCAGGATTTGCTGCGGACTGAATTTGTACGTCTCGCAGGCGGCGCGAAAAGCATCAATCACCTCGGTGGAGAGCGGGGCGGCCTTCCACTGACGCTGATTTTTAGTAAAGAGGGCGAAGGCGGTGGCTTCTATTTCATGAGCGCGGATCACGGCCTGATCCACGCCACCTGCCGCACTCACGTGTGCGCCAATATATTTCATGCCTTACTCCTGGGGGCTATGCACGGGTGAAGCGGCATGATACCCGATGCCGCTAGCCCATGAAATGTTGCACCAGCAGATTGATGGTGCCGCCGCCCGCGATTAACCAGCCAAATACCAGTGCGCCCAGCAGCAGCGGTTTAACGCCAGCCTCACGCAGCGCGCCAAAACGGGTGGTTAAGCCCAGGGCGGCCATCGCCATTGCCAGCAGCAGACCCGCCAGCGCATTCAGCGTGGTCACCACCGCAGCAGGCAGCAGCTGCAGCGAGTTAAACAGCGCGACCGCGATAAACAGCAGGGCGAACCAGGGAAAGGTCACCGGCTGACGCGCCTGGCTCGCGTTGCGTTTGCCGCGGATTACCGCACTCAGGCAGAGCAGGAACGGCGCCAGCATCATTACCCGCAGCATTTTGGCAATCACGGCGCTGTTCTCAGCCTCCGGGCTGATACTGTGTCCGGCGGCTACCACCTGCGCGACTTCATGAATAGTGGAACCGGTGAAGACCCCAAACTGTGCGGCACTCAGCCCCGGAAACAGGTGATGCGCCAGCGGCCACAGCAGCGGATAGATAAAGATCGCCAGCGTGCCGAACAGCACCACGGTCGCGATAGCCACCGCAACTTTCGATGGCGCGGCTTTCACTACCGGCTCGGTCGCCAGTACGGCCGCAGCGCCGCAGATACTGCTGCCCGCGCCAATCAGCCAGACGGTATCGCGATCCAGCTTCAGCAGCCGCATACCCAGCAGGCAGGTCACAAAGAAGGTGCTGCTCAGCGTCAGCGCATCAATCAGAATGCCGCTGAAACCGACGTCAGCGATCTGTTGTAAGGTAATGCGGAAGCCAAACAGAATGATCCCCAGCCGCAGCAGCTTCTGTTTAGCCAGCGCCACGCCGCTGTCGCAGCGCGAGGCCATCGGTGTATAGACGCTGTTGCCGACCAGGATGCCCAGCATAATTGCCAGGGTCAGTGAACCCAGCCCTGCTGCTGCAATCGCCGGTTGCTGCGCCAGCCAGCTGGCAGCCCCGGCAACCGCGGCAGTCAGCAGCAGACCAGGGAACCAGAGCGCAACGGGATGATGCATTTTAGGGATGCTCA
>Ga0268256_1000928_pt1 | contig 20233 bp, 22 predicted proteins | sample AgamicAtAmrz_FD_200247 | JGI IMG/M metagenome (GOLD analysis project Ga0268256, IMG submission 200247) | Agave microbial communities from Guanajuato, Mexico - At.Am.rz (v2) (version 3) | ecosystem: Host-associated > Plants > Roots > Rhizosphere | place: Guanajato, Mexico | collected 2012-06-07
GCAATCGATTTCGCTCGCGCAGGAACAGATTGACCAGATCATTGTCGGCGGTACCGCGCCGAACGCCCTCAAGCTCGGCGGAAAAGAAGCCGCATGGTACGCGTCAGCGCAGGCCGTGCAGGATGCCATGCAGGATGCCTCGGAAGCTGTGGATACCAAGCTCGCCGACTATCTGCGCGCCGATCAGAAAAACGTTGCTGATGGCATTGCTCCGCTGGGCCCTGACAGCAAGGTTCCGCTGGCTAATCTTCCGGCGCTGACCGCAACCGCCACGGTCGGCGCAGCCATCGCAGGAGCGAATGGCCTTGCAACGCCGGATGACGGCGATGCATTGGCGGGCACGAAATCTGGCACGTCCACCATGTTCAGGTGGACATGGGGGAATATCAAGGCCGCGCTTACCGCTCTTTTCGACGGGCGATATTTGAAGCTGGTCGGTGGTACCCTCACGGGGGATATCACCATCAACAAGGCCTATCCGTCTGTGCGCTTGCTGTATCCCGGCATTAGGGACTGGACGTTGCAGGTTCGTGAAGAAGGCGGCTTCCATGTTTGGGACAACTCGGGCGGCGGCAGACGCTTCTCGGTCAACTTTGACGGTGCTGTATGGACGTCACAGTTTGGCGACTTGAACAACCGCATCGAGGACCGCGCCGCCGCCCACGCCGATTCCCGCGCATGGGCGGTTGCGAATGACCGCGTGGCGAACCTCAATTCCCGATGGGTGTCACGCGGAACGGTGAACGCCTACAGCCAAAATACATGGTGGGAGGCCCCGGCTGGAGCGGCGCTCACCGGCGGCTACTCCGTAGGTAGCTTCCAAATCCAATACTTCTACTACCGCTACTTCCAACTGTTCGATCCGGTGCGCGGCTGGATCACGGCACATAATGCTTGAGGTAAACACATGGAAATCGTCAACTTCGGACACTTCAAGCTAACCAGCACGACCGGCATCCAGTTCTTTGCCAATGAGGACGGCCAAGACTGGTACGACCTGCGGCGCGGCCTCACAACGTGGGACGAGCAGGGTAACTTCCTGACCGCCATCTATGGCGCATGGGCGATGGTCGACCCGGTATCCCTGAAGATTACCAACGTCGAGCAGGACCCATCCCGCATGGTGCCAAATGACAAGATCGTTTTGGGCATTGATGCCGATGCGGGCGATATCGCGGAAGGGTTGCTTTACCAGGGTGGCGGCCTGTTAGCGGCTCCGCCCGAGCCTCCTGTCTTCAATCCCATCACCCGCCGCCAGTTGCGGCTGACGCTGGTTCGAAACGGCATATCCCTTGCCGCTGTAGAGACAGCTATCGCCGCGATGCCCGATGGGTTGGAAAAGGAAGAAGCTGAGATCGAATGGGCTGACGCGACCGAATTTGAGCGCACCCACCCAACGCTAATGCTGATTGCCGCCGCGCTCGATCTGGCTGAACAGCAGGTTGACGCGATGTGGCGACAGGCCGAAATCGCTTAGCAGAAACTCATCCTGATCTGTAAGACCGCGCTTCGCCTTCGGGCGGAGCGTTTCCGCATTTCCGGGCATGAGCCGGAACCCTCCCTTCACAATCTGGAAACTTCAAAGGAGTCCATAATGGCTGACCTGGCCTATGCGCATGGCGTGACATTGACCGAAAGCACGGAAACCCCGTCGCTTCTCCGTGTCCAGCGCCAAGGCATCACTTTCATCAACGGAACGGCACCTGACGCCGATCCGGCCGCTTTCCCGCTTAATACCCCGACGCTCATCACGTCTCTGACGCAAGCGACCGGCCTCGGCGCTGACGGCACCCTGCTCGAAGACGTGAAGACGGTGTTTGGCGAAGGCGGATCGTGGTGCATCATCAACCGCGTGGAACACAGTGCCGATCCTGCGGAACTGCAAGCGAACCTGATCGGCGATGCTGTTGCCCGTACCGGTCTTTATGCGGCGCTCCGGGCCAAGGGTATCACGAGCTACCAGCCGCGCGTCATCATTACGGCCGGCAACACTGGCGCTTGGGTGGAAGCTGGCGTCGTGTCTGTTTCCGTTGTCGCTGAAGGGTCCAAGCTGACCGAGCCGCCAACTGTGAAGGCCACGGGCGGCGGGAATGATCAGGGCAAGGAGCTACCCGAACTGGAAGCCGTCATGGGTGAGGGCACCAACGCGGATAAGGTTGTGGCCGTCCGCGTCGTCAAGCCCGGCAAGAAGCTCTCGGAACCGCCTGTCATCACCTTTGAGGGCGGCGGCGCTGATGGTGCCAAGGTTCTGCCGCAGGCGACGGCGAATGTCGGCGACGTTGCAAACCCGTTTGTTTCTGCGCTGAATGCCATCACCCCGAAAATCCGCGCTCGCGCTTACATCAGCGGCCCGAACACGACCAACGCCGAGGCCCTGCGCTTCCGTCGCACGATCAATGGCGGCCGCATCCTGCCGATTGATCCGAAGGTCATCAAGAACGTGAATGGCGTTCCGGTGACAAAGCCCGTTGCGGCTGTGTTCGCCGGCGTGCGCTCTCGCGTCGTGGCATCCAGTGAGGGAGTGTCCGGTTCGGTTTCGAACAAGATCATCCGTACCATCGACGGCGTTGCCCGCACGATCATGTATCCGGATGATGCCAATTACCTGAACGAAAATCAGGTGGCGACGATCATCAACGAGCGTGGCGGCTTCCGCACTTGGGGTAGCCGTCTCGCCATTGATGATCCGATCTGGCAATTCGATAGCGTCCGCGCCACGGCCGACATGATCAACGAGTCGCTGGAGGATATCTATTTCGCTTACGTGGATCGCAAATTCACAAAGGCGAATATGAAGATGATGATTGAGGACGGTAACGCCGCGCTCCGCGTCTTCAAGAACAACGATGACATTCTCGGCGGCAGGTGCTGGTTCCCGGCGCTCAATGATCCGACCTTGATGGCAAACGGCAAAATCTTCCTGCACGTCGAGTTCGAGCCTGTTGGCATCATGGAGCAAATCCACATCACCACTCACCGCAACATTCTCTACTACCGGCTTCTGCTGGATGAAGTGAATGGGCTTATCGAAACCGGCCCGCTCTCGGTTGCCGCATAAGGAGTAGCCAGACATGGCAGAAAAAACCCTTCCCCGTTATATCCTTCGCGACTGCATGCTGTGGGCAGACCGCGAAAGCCAGCTCGGACAGATCGGCGAAATCACGCCGCCCGTGCCGGAAGCCAAGCGCGAGGGGATGCGCAACGCCGGCATGATCAAGGAACGCAACGTGCACCTTGGTTACAATGCGCTGGAATTCAGCTTCAAGATGCCGGGCCTTGATCCGCAAATCCTGAAGCTCTTCGGCCTGAAGCCCGGCGCTGACACGCCTTTCCTCGTTACCGGCGCGCACGTCGATGAAGATGGCACCACGCACAGCGCCGTCATGTCCATTCGCGGCAAGCTCTACAAGCCCGATCCGGGCACCTGGAAGGGTGGCGATCTCGCGGCGAACGATTACGCCGTGGACGTGAATTACTACAAGCTCGAAATCGACGGCGAGGAAATCTACGAAATGGATGATTTCGAATTCAAAGTCGGCGGTGTTTCGCAAAACGCCGACATTCGTACCGCGCTCTTGCTCTAAGGGCGCGTCACTCCCCTCCCGAATTTTTCCTTTCATTCGGCCCGCTTCGTGCGGGCCATTTCTTTGAGGTTCCACCATGACCGAGACTGTAACCGTTGCCCTCGCCAAGCCCGTCACCAATGGCGAAACCACAATCACCGAGCTGACCTTCCGCGAGCCGACTGTGGGCGACCTGATCATCGGCGACCAGATGACCGGCCAGCTTTCCAAGATGACCGCGATCCTCGCCTCGATCTCTGACACGCCCCTGCCGGCGTTCAAGAAGATTGGTGCGAAGGACTTTTCCAAGATCGTCACCGCGACGGCCGGCCTCTTGGGAAACGAGAAGAAGAAGGACACGACTGGCGGCTGATCGCCGTCTTCGTCTCCGAACGTCACTCCACATCGCTTGAAGCCATTGAGCGATGGTCACCTAAAAAGCTGCTGGCCTATTTCGAAAAGTCCTGTGAGCTTTCCAAGATCATGAGGCAATAAAATGTCTGTCGTGCAAAGCACCCTGCGCATCTCCCTTCTGGAAGATGTCGTCGCAAAATCCGCCCCGATCTTCCGCACTCTCGACCGGCTGCAAGGCCAGCAGATGAAGGCGTTTGCCCCGATGCGCGGGCTGATCGGGCAGGCCGTCGCGCTGGGTGCCGGCTACCTCGGCGCGACCGAAGGTATTTCGGCGACGGCCGGCGCTGCCATCGAGTTCGAAACCGCTTTTGCTGATGTGAAAAAGGTTGTCGAGGCGACGGACGAACAGTTTGAAAACATGCGCCGTAGCATCCGGCGCATGTCTGGCGAAATTCCTTTGGCCGCAACCGACATTGCAGCCCTGTTCGCGGCGGCCGGCGAGTCCGGTGTTGCGACTGAGGATCTACAAAGTTTCGCAGAAATGGCCGCCCGCGTGGGTGTTGCCTTCGATATGACGGCGGCCGACGCCGGCGAAAGCCTCGCCAAGCTGAAAACCCAGCTCGGTTTGAACGTCGCCGAAACTGGCGATATGGCCGACGCCATCAACCATCTGTCGAACAACATGGCGTCCAAGGCCAAGGATGTCACCGAATTCATGCTGCGCGTTGGCGCCATCGGCGAGATGAGCGGCTTTGTGAAAGAAGACGTTGCGGCCATGGGTAGCGCCATGATCGCGGCCGGCTCGGATGCCAGCACGGCCGGTACGGCGATGAAGAACGTTATCCGCGCGCTGGCAAGAGGTGACTTTGCAAAGAAGTCGCAGCGTGACGCGGCAAAAGCCCTCGGCCTGCATCTGCCCACCATCGCAAAGGACATGCAGAAAGACGCCAAGGGCACCTTGCGCAAGGTTCTTACAGCCATCGCCAAGGCTCCGAAGCATCAACAGACTTCGCTTCTGTCAGAATTCTTCGGTGATGAAGCCAGCGCCTTCATGCCGCTAGTGGGCAACATCCAGTTGCTCGACCAGGCGCTCGCATCCGTGGCCGACCGAACGAAATATTCCGGATCGGCTTTTGCCGAGTATGTCCAGCGCGCCAACACCACGCGCAACGTCCTCGATCTCTTGGGCAACAAGATTTCGAATGTGTTCTCGGAAATGGGTGACGGCATGTTGCCGTCGATACGGGAGGGTGCGCTCGCCATCGGCGAAATCATCGATACTCTCGGGAACCGAGTAACAATTTTGGACACGGTCAAAGCGTCGATAAGAGGCTTCGCTCAGGGCCTCGGCTATGACGGCGGCGTAAAAGAACTGGTCAATGATTTGGGCGATTTGCTGGTCGGACCGGTTGATCCAAACGCGGCCGACCGCATCGGCAGCATTTTCATGAGGGCAAAAGAGTGGGGCGCATCGCTCCGTGAACTGAATGACGCAATCAAGGATAACCCGCTTGCCAAATTCCTAGCGGAAATGTCCGGCTACGGGTTTCAGCTCTTTTTGTATGCGTCGGGCATAGCGATGTTGGCCGGCACGGTTCGCAAGCTTGCGGGGGCGCTGATGCTTCTTTCAGGCGCGAGTACTGCGCTTTCGATCCTTAAGACGATAGGGACTTTGAGCGAGTTTCCGGGGTTGGGTGGCGACGGTGGAAAACCGGGCGGTAAAGCTCCCAAAGGTGGGGGCGGCGGCAATGTTCCTGAAGTTCTGCCCTGGTATAGCCAAGCTGGCCAGTGGCTAAAGGGTTTCGGTTCGCAGCTCGGCTTCGGCCTATCCGTCCAAAGTTTGGGTGACACCCCCGGCGATACGTTTGAGGATCAGGTCAAAAACCAGCAAAAGTACAAGGAAGCTTTGCAGAAGCTCTTCGGCCTCAACAAGGATGCATCGGGGGTTTCTGGCTGGGACAGCTTCTGGTTCGGCGATGCCGCCAAACCGGATTTCAGCTTTCGCGAACACGCGGGAATTTCCGGCGTCGGTGGCACGGGAGGCGGCGCGCCGGCGACGGCAAGCGCTTCTGGTCAACCGGTTCTGGCTCGCATCGATGCTGGCTCGATTGCTGAAATGGTGAAGCCGAATGGCACGCAGGATGTCAGGGTGACAAACCGCGAGCCTGTTAGCGTCACAGTGCACAACCAGATCAGCATCACTGGCGTTTCCGATCCGGAAGCGGCCGGCAATGCAGCCGCTGCGCAAGTCGGCGAAAAGGTGCGGCAGGGTGTTGAAAGCTCTTACAGTGACTAGCGAATAAAGCCGTTCGCCTTGGCTGCCCTGCGTATTTGTGTGCAATGGGCCACTTTCGCGGTCGCCGACATGTTTTTGTGTTCCGACTGCTTTCCCGCCGTTAAAAGCTGAAGCGTCGAGGGAAAGCCCATGTCGTCGGCTGCGACATTTTTTTCAATGTATGACGCGATCATCTCTTGATCGTAGCTTAGGCCGCAAAAGTCTTCGGCCGCCAGCACCGTTCCCAGCTCAAGTGCAACCTGAGTGGAATTTCTCTTTGGTGCGGCAAGCGCGACGGTCGCGAAAATCAGCAGCGGTGCAAGTATCAGCGTTGGCTTCACCGCTGTTCCCCCTCTTATTCATCATGCGTCGCCAGAGGTAAAATATGTCCGGTTATACGTCAATGATGCTCGGCGGCTTCGGTTTCGAGGCGCTGGGCTTCGGCTATCAGGGTGTCAAGCGCTCCCTAAATACCCAATGGACTGAAGTGGCCGTGGGGCAAACCCTCAACCCCCAGCAATGGACCGGCCCAACGTCAGACGAACTCACCATCGCCGGCGTGATCTTCACCGAGGAATTCGGTGGGCAATCGCAGCTCGACGGAATTGCCGCTGAAGCATTGGCCGGGGTGCCCATGATGCTGGTGACGGGTGATGCGGTCGAGGGTGTCATTCGAGGCGTTTTCACGGTGCAGGGCATTGAGGAAGATAAGTCCCACCACAACGCGCGTGGCGAGGCTGCGCGCAACGCCTACACCATCAAGCTCAAGCGCCAGCCGGACACAACGCCCCTGCCCGGTGGCTCCATTCTGGATCGCGCCACAAGCTTCCTTTCCAATCTCTTCCGGTGATTTGCCATGTCGAACACATACATCACGCGGCAGGGTGAAACCGTCGATCTCGCCTGCCTGGCGCATTACGGCCGAACGGAAAAAGTCGTCGAGGCCGTGCTTGAAGCAAATCCGGGTCTCGCGGCGCTGGGCGTAGTGCTGCCACTCGGCACCACGATCATCATGCCAGCCATGCCGTCGACCACGACGCAACCGCGTCTTGTCAGCCTTTGGGATTAAGCCATGCATCCACGCGTCGAAGTCACCATTGACGGCCAGCCCGTGGCCGGCACGTTCTATGAGCGTCTGAAATCCATCACAGTGACCGATAAGGAAGGCTTGAAATCCGACACGGTCGATATCGAGCTGAACGATGGCTCGCCCGATTTTCTGGCCCTGCCCCGCAAGGGTGCAATCATTGCGGTCCGGATGGGCTACGGCCAGAACCTCGGTTCGCTCGGCACCTTCACGGCCGACAAGATCAATGGCTCTTGTCTGCCCTATGGCCTGTCGATTTCCGGAAAAGCCGTAGATTTCCGAAGTGGCAAGCTGAAGGAACGGCAAGAGCGGGCATGGGACAAGAAGTCCCTCGGCGATATCGTCTCGCAGATCGCCGAAGAAAGCGGCCTGACGCCGGCCATTGACTCCGATCTGTCGAAATTCGTTTATGACTGGATCGGCCAGCAGGATGAAAGCAACCTTCATTTCCTGCGCCGGCTTGCCCAGCGGCATAACGGTCTGTTCTCGATCAAGCAGGGCCGGTTGCTGTTTTCGAAGCTGGGTTCGGGCAGATCGGCGAGCGGCAACAATATCGGTAGCGTCATTGTCACCCCTGAAATGGTGCAGCTCGGTAGCCTGAAATTCGATATTGGCGACCGCACCAAATACAGCAAGGTGGTTGCCTACTATCAGGATAGCGACAAGGCGCAGCGCGTCGAAATCGAAGCGGATGCGGATGCGGACGGCGAAAGCGTCTACCGCATTCCGGAGCCGTTTTCATCGCCGGATGAAGCGGACAAGGCGGCGCAGGCGAAAGCCAAAAGCCTGAAGCGCGGCGAGGGTAGCACATCGGTCACCGTGATTGGTGATACTTCGATCTGCGCCGGCGCTCCCCTGCTTTATGCCGGTATACGGCCGGGCCTCGATGGCGTGCCCTACATCATCGACACGGCTACGCATAAATATGTCGCGAAAGGAACCTTTACCACTGACATTTCCGGCAAGCTCTACGATGGCAAATCATCGACGGAAGGTGACGATGACGAGAGCGGTGGTTCCTCAGGCGGCGCTGGCGGCTCGAAAGCCGGAACGGAAGGCGGCGGCAAGGTCGCGCCAAACAGTGCACCTGGTACACCCGCAACGCCGGCACACTTCCTGACGCCTCGGCTGGGGCGCACAGACGAAAACTAAATGCGGTCGGTTGACAAGCTCACGCTTAGTCAGAAACCAAAGCAGATTGTTTTGGAAGTGCAACGAGTGCGGCCAATGAGGACGTTATCAGCCCGGCAATGAAAGCTGCAAGTCCTGGAATCGGCGGTAGAAATAGACCGTTGAATAGGAACGCCAATGCGCCGCCTGATAGGGATACGAAGAACACATGCTTTGCGCATCGTGTCGGTTTCAGCGTTGCGCAGGAGACCGCCAGCATGAGAGACGGCACTCCGAAAAAAAGAAGCGCCGCCAAAGCGAACCAGAGTGTAATCCCTACATATGTTGGAAGCCAATAGTACCATTCAAAAGTGCTTATGAAAGTCTGGAGGTCGGTGAATAGCGCGACTGCGCTAAGAATTGGCGCCGGAATGATGGGGCATAGTGTGAAACGAATTATAACGAGTCTCGTCGGGTAATTCATAAACTATGCGCCGAGGCTGTGACCTGAACCGCAACAGGTTCATAGGATATCATCTATTTAGGTTATGCGGCCATAGCTGGTATGTCCAGTCAGCTTTGAACGGGCCAATAGCGGGCTTCGCTCGTCAGAGTTTCATTTCGCGCTAATCCTGAATCAATCCCTAAATAACTAATCGCCGGCGCAAAGCGCCGGTCTTTCCTGTCTGGTCGCATCGCGTGACTTGGCAAAGCCCGGCCTCGCCGGGCGCTTGAACCACAAGGTTCAATCCCTCCCCTCGCCTTTGGGCAACCCTCATCAAAATCGGAGTTATCCTTATGGATGCGACAACGTTCTTCGCATATGCGAGGCGCGCGCCTTTTGGCGGCCGTCTCACGCAGGGCCAGATTGATGGCATGAATGCACTGTTCCGGTGCTGGGATTCTCACAAGATTCCCGCTCCGGATAAACGCCCCCTCGCCTACATTCTGGCGTCGGTATTTCACGAAACGGGCGGCCGGATGGTGCCTGTGCGCGAAACCTTCGCCTCGACCGACGCCGGCGCAATCGCTGCTTTGGACAAGGCGTACAAAGCCGGCCGGCTGGGACAGGTCAGCAAGCCGTACTGGCGCAAAGGCGCGAACGGTAAAGCCTATTTCGGCCGGGGCGATATCCAGCTCACCCACGAAGAAAACTACAAAATTCTCGGCGAGCGGATCGGCGCTGACCTGGTTGGAAACCCTTCGCTCGCCCTCGATCTCGATATCAGCGCAGAGATTGCTATCGTGGGCATGCTGGAAGGCCTGTTTACCGGCAAGAAGCTGACGGACTATTTCAATCTCAAGAAGGATGATCCGGTCGGCGCGCGTGCGGTCGTAAATGGCCGGGACAAGGCGAAGCTGATCGCCGGCTATTACAAGTCCTTCCTTGATGCATTGGAGGCGGCGACCGTCGCTTATTATCAAGGCCAGCCGGACGATGTTGCCGAACGCGATGCCCAGCCGGACAATGTGCCGGCCATGAAAAGCAAGTCGCTCTTGACGATTATCGGCAGTTTCCTCGGCGCTATCGGCCTCGGCGCGGTGGACGATCTGAAGGGCGTTGTTGAAAGCGGCGCAACCCTGTTCGGCGCGATCTCCAATCCGTGGGCCTTCGGTAGCCTGGTCTTTGCCACGACAGGAGCCGTGGTTCTGACATGGCTTGTAGGTTCCGGCCGGATCACGATCAACCGGAGCGCCGCGCCGTAATGTTCGGTCTGGATGCCGGATGGCTGAAAATGGCGGCTGGGGGGCTTTTCTGCGCGTTCGCCCTCGCCGCTGGCTCCTATCACCTCGGAAAGCACGAAGGGCGCTCCATCGAGCGCGCAGAGGGCGAGGCGAAGGCCGCAAAGAACGCGCTCCAACGCATCACCGAAATGGAGAAAAACAATGCATCGTTTCGCGATCTTGCGCCTCGCCATCGTTGCCTCGCTCTCATGCGCTCTAGCGGGTTGCCTGACAGCGCCTGCGACGACTGAAGGCAGCGGATATCAGGTTACGCGCTTTTCAAATGCGCAGGCGGCCCGGCTGGCTTCGCAGGATGCCACGGCTGGCCCTGCCATCCACTCAAACAACCAGCAGTGCATGAAAGACCCTGCCTGCCGCAAATAGAAATCGTAAAGCTTCAAGGAAGCCAAGGGGCTGAAGGTGGACAAGTTCAACTCGTTCAACGAAATGCTGACCGCATGGGGCGGCGGGGCATTCACAACTATCATTGGCGCACTTGCCGGCCGCTTTATGTGGCACGGCAATGAAGCCAGAAAGGGCAACAGGAAGTTTTTCGGGCGCGAACTGCTTTGGGAATTTCCGGTGGCCGTGGGTATGGCGCTAATCGGTGAAGGCCTTGCGTCATACGTCGGCATGAGCCAGCCCGCATCGACCGGGCTTATTGCCGCGCTCGCCTATCTCGGCCCGCGCGGAACGGAAGTTCTGTTCCAGCGCTGGTTTAGCAAAAAGGTCGCCTGACCTTACAAAAACATGGGCCGGCTGGTTTTCCACCCGGCCCATTTCTTTTGCCGCCCTCGGGTGGTCGCAGCCTCGCGGCTGCAACAGCGGGTGCTGATTGGCCTCATACCCCGCCCGACAACATCAAAGATCATTGCCGCACCCTTCGCCTGCGCAGGCCGGGGCGGTTTGTCAGAAAAGATGGTCTTACACAATGCAAAATCTCTTTCAGTTTTCCGAAGTGCGGCCGGTGTCTCCCCCTGCCGCCTATCTCGGCGGTAAGAAGCAGCTTGCCGGCCGGATCGCTGCATTGCTCGAACAAATCCCCCACGATCTCTATGTGGAGCCGTTTACCGGAATGGGGGGGGTATTCTTCCGACGACGCCTTGTCCCTCGCGCGGAAGTCATCAATGATATTTCCGGCGATGTGACGACGCTCTTTCGCATTCTGCAGCGTCACTTGCCCCAGCTGCTGGAGGTGATGAAATTCCAGATCACGTCACGGCGGGAATTCGAGCGGCTGGCCGCGTGCGATCCTGTCACCCTGACCGATCTGGAAAGGGCCGCCCGGTTCCTCTACCTTCAAAAGCTGGCGTTCGGCGGCAAGATTTCCGGCCGAACCTTTGGCGTCGATACCACGGGCAGTGCGCGGTTCAACGTCACACGGCTAACGCCGATCATGGAAGAAGTCCACGAACGCCTCGCCGGCGTCGTGATCGAGTGCCTTGACTGGCGCACGCTCATCGAGCGGTACGACCGGCCGGGCGCGATGTTTTATCTCGATCCGCCTTACTATGGCTGCGAGAACGATTATGGAAAGAACGTCTTCAAGCGGGATGATTTCGCGGAAATGGCCGAACGTCTCAGCACGATCAAAGGCCGCTTCATGATATCACTCAATGACCGGCCGGAAGTGCGGGAAATCTTCGGCCGCTATCCAATGACGCCGGTTTCGCTGACCTACACCATCCGGGGCGGCGAAGGCAAAGAAGTTGGCGAAGTCGTCATCCTTGATGGCAAAGAGCCGGCAATCCCGAACCTGCCATTGCTTTGAACGAAAGCCGCTCGGTTACGCCGGGCGGCTTTTTGCGTTTCTGGCGCTGGCGTCGGGAATGACATTCTAATTTCTCGCGCCGATCGCGCGCTCGAGCGGATCCGCGGCCGCAATAAAATTACAAGATCGCGAACGAATGTTTCACGCTGCAGCATCGGCCGCCGGCGTTCGCTGGAATGATTTTCCCCGCTCTTGCCGACAAATCTTTGTAAAGGTTTCGGGCGCAGGCTGTCGGTATGACAAAGCCCCCTCGCCCACGCTCTAAACCGCTGCTGCGCGATGATGGTAAACCCATCCAGTCGCGCGCGATCCGCAAGCGAAACAAAGCCCAGCCGGCATTGCCGCTGGAGCCAATGCCGGCGCGTGTTGAACCCGCCCTTGCGCTGCTGAAGCAAAAGCCGCCTTCAGGCGACAAATGGGGCTGGGAAATCAAATGGGACGGCTACCGCCTCGCGGTCCATGCCGACGCGGGCGGCGTCCGGATATTGACGCGCGGCGGCTATGATTGGGCCGCGCGGTTTCCGGCTATCGAGCAAGCGGCACGCGATCTCGGGCCGGCGTCTTTCATCATCGACGGCGAAGCGGTCGTCCTGGACGAGCAAGGGCGGCGCTCGGATTTCAATGCGCTACAGAACAGCTTGGGTGCTGTTGGCGCGCGTAGCGGCAAGAAGACGGCCGGCAACGCTGTGCTTTACGCCTTCGATCTTCTTTATCTCGACGGGCGCGATTTGCGCGAGCTGCCTTACAGGAGCCGCCGCCACCTGCTTGAAGAAATGCTGACGGGCTTTGGCGGCGCAATCCGCATTTCGGAAGAGGTTGAAACCGACGATCCCGGTTTGATGCTTGAACATGCCTGCCGCCTCGGCCTTGAAGGCATCATCGGCAAAGATAGAAACAGCCCCTACCGGAGCGGAAGAACTGGCGACTGGATCAAGGTGAAATGCGTCCAGTCCGAACCCTTCATGATCGTGGGATATGAACCCTCCATGTCGGCAAGCGGCGGCTTTGCCTCGCTCTTGCTGGCCGCCTATGACGGCGACGAGCTGCGCTATGTTGGAAGCGTCGGCACGGGCTTCAAGGAGCGCGCCGCAAACGAGCTGCGCCGGATGGTCGATAAACTACCTTGGCGGAAGAAAAGGCCGCCCGTGGCCTATTCTGGCCGGCGTGAGGTCGTTTGGGTGCAGCCGACGCTTATTGCGGAAATTGAGTTCCGGCAGATGACGCCGGATCGTAAGCTACGCCATGCAGCTTATAAGGGGCTAAGAGAACGGCAGGATAACGCGGACGTGTACCGGCTTGATTAGACCTCGCGGTTTTTAGTGTAATCTCTTCCTATGAGCGAATTTAGAATAGAGCCGGTCACGATCAATTGGGGTGACTTCGAAACCTTTGAGACGGTCACAGAACTGGCTCGATACCTACTCGACAAATGGCCGGCAAGCACTGATGCGCAGGCTTATGTGACGGCGCTCATGGTCTGCTCAGCCGTGCTGGAGAACGGCCTAGATGATCGACCGGAAGACGCACGGGCGGCTTTCGTTGATGCTGTGCACGAAGCCCTTTTGTCTGTTTCGCCAGATGATGACATAGATTTCTAGATATTAATTTTCTTCATCGGATCGCCGCACTATTCGGCCGCCATGTCGCAACCGCACGATGCCGTTTATATTGTGCTTGTAGACCTGGTAGGCGGCATTAGCCGCCATGATGTTGCCAGCGCCGGCAAGCCCCATGCATCGAAAGCCCTCGTCTGTGATTTCATCAACAGTGAAGGGAAAGTTTGTGTCGAAGAAAGGCACCTTTTTAGGGTCGGGCAAGTCCACCACATGTTGCTCCTGCCCCACTTCGCAAAAGAATATGCTTTCCCGGCCGTAGACCCACGCGGTGATCGTTCGCCAGTCAAGCTTTCCCTTCGCCTTGTAGCAAACCTGCCATTCATTTTGGTAGCAAATCAGCATCGGCCAGCTAAGCGGCTTCCTGATCGTGGTTTGAATTTCGGTTGATTTCAGGAGCGGCGCTGACATTAATCCTTCCTTTTTGTTCTATGAATGTTCTCATACGCAAAAGGAGTCAAGCAATCGCCGGTAGCTATCAAAATACAAAAAAGCCGCTCATGAGGGTGAGCGGCTTTCTTGTTGGTCGTAAGCTCCGTATTAGGCAACTTCTAACGTGGGTACGTCCTTCAAATCCACATTATGTTCTGCCTGCCAAGCGTCGTGAGCTGCCTGCATCCTGAGCCAAACGGCGGCTCCATCACCAAACAGCTTGCCCAGTCTCGCCGCAATGTTGGGCGATACGGGCTTCTTCTCATTAAGAATATCATATAGCTGTTGCCGGGAAATACCCAGCATGGTTGCTATCTGCACCTTGGTCTTCCCAGTCTCCGGGATGACATCATTGAGTAATGCGCCCGGATGAGATGGGCACCTCGTCAGGGGCCTCTCTACCTCATAAGCCATTCTCGTCTCCTAGCTGTAAAAAAACTTGCACCTTTCAAAGTGTTCGTCGTTCTCTGGTTGTTAATCTGTTTAGGGTCGCCTTTGTTTAGTTTTTGCGCCAGCCAGACAAACAATGCATGGCTGGCGCTGGTTCCGTCAGTGGTATTGCTCAAAGTCAACATTATGTGCGTCGCCATCGAAGAATTCGAACGTAATGCACCATGGGCCGTTGACGTGAACTGTGTATCTAGTGGGATTAAACCCAATTAGAGAGTGAAAGTTGAAGCCGGGTAGCTTCATGTCGCCGGGGGAAGCTGCCTGTTCTAAGCGGTCCAATCGAACTTTGATGCGTTGCTGCATTTTCTGATCAATCTTTGACGTTTTACCGGTGGCAAAAAGTTCGCTTAGTCCCTTATCCTTAAAAGACCTGATCACACTGCCATCTCCTAAATCACCATTATTCTGCCCTTCTTGTTGATGTCCCGCGAAGGCAATGTAAGCGTTTGGCTTACACAGTGCAAGGGCTTTCTGTAAGTTTTTTGCTGACAAAACGCCGCTGCTGACTTGGGTGGTTAATCAGGCGGGCGTTGACGTGCGTTAACGCAGATGCGTCAATCGACCTAGCTCGGTCCATCAGATCTTACAGGGCTTTGAAATAACTCATCTGCAAAGCGGCCGGAAGTCTTCAATGTTGGAGCGTTGCAGTTATAGAATCTTGATGCACTTTCAGCCGTACCTGCCAATATTATGGCTGGCGTGTCTCTACGTGAATGGGGAGCGCTCAAAACTAGTACAGCTCTCGTCTTAAAAACAGTGACAAACCAATTGTAGCTTCAGCGGTCACACCAAATGGCATTCCGAGGATAAGAACATGGAACGTGAATATACACTGAAATCCAAAACGGAAAGCAAAGCTTTGCGAGCACTGCCTACGCATACGATGATGCTGTTGCTTTCTGGCCTAGATGATTATCTGCTCGCGCGGGTGGGCCTACAAAGCGGCCTGTTTGCCTCGTTCATACCGGCACATCAGGCCGTTGAAAAATACCTGAAAGCTTTCCTAATAATTTCTAGCGATGGTCGTTATAGCGACATTGCCGCCCTCAAAAAGGCACTGAAAACCCGCGCTGTTCCGAAAATCTCGGGGCTACCCGAGGCGCACAATCTCGCAGCCCTCTATGCGTGGGCGCAAGAGGTGAGGGGGCGCACGACGGCCACGCCGTCAATCTTAGGAACCATGAATGACAGATATGTCGGCAGATACCCCGACAATGAACGCGGTGGTCCTCGATCCGCCAGCACGGCGATGCTCACTCAACTCGATGCATTGATGTATGAAATTTGGTCTTGGTTTGAGCCGTTAAACCCTCACTTGTATTTGACGCACGGCATATCGATGCCGACGCACCAGGCGATCCTTAATCCCGCAAGCCCGTTCAATTATCAGTATATCATTCTCGCCAAGGGGAACGAAGCTCACGATATGACAATGTCAACATTGGCTTCGAAAATTGAAACCTTGTTCGAGCCAAGAGCGGCGTCCGCGTGATGCTAAAAACACCGTCATTATTGGCGTCCGTTAACGTCTGTAGCCGATTGCCCGGCCTCTTCATTCTGAAACGTCGTTGTTCTATCAATTCCAAGATTTCTTTCTAGAGGTATTGCCTTGTCGGGAAGCGTTTTCGCGAAAAAAAGGGCTGATCTAATCCGCTTCTTTGAGCTATTTCAGGAAGCTTTCGATGAGCAATATGGCGCTGTAAAGAAGGCGCTGAAGTCCCAGGCGGTCCGGACTCTAACACATCACGATTACCCTCGCTTCACAGTGCTCGATAGCGGTTTCCCCGCGATGTTCGAATTAGGAACTTACGGAGACGCTCCAAAACACTTCCTCGCTTCGATAGGCCCGCGATCACTTATGGGCCTCTTGGGCGGATACATAGGTGAAAAGACTGAGCTGCCTCGGCTTGAGGCACTGGTTGCATTTCTATCTGAAAGTACATTCGCGACACATCTTGGCATCAAAGACAAATCGTACTCCTGGCTGATGGCGATGCGTGTCGGCGATTGCGTAGAGCGTTACCTACATCGCTATGGTACCGAAACTCCCTTGATTGAAGGCCGGCGCGACAAGCTGATCTGGCCCATCGTGATGGGGATGGTCCAAAGAACCTTACGCATGCGCCTTGTGGTGCCTATCGCGCTTACGCACTTTGAAGTTGATCGGTTCAGGTTAACCGACAGTACGTACATCTTTCGGCTCCCGAAGAGCATGCACTTGTCTCGTTTTGCTGTCGACCGTCTTGGGGCAGGGGTTCCAAAACGCGTTGCGCACGCGGCGACTCACGCCTTCGTTTCCAATCACTGGAGTCTGGAGCTGGAGACCCACGACGAGGCGCGGAGCGGCCTTTCCAATATCTCCGACAATGTGTTAGACGCCGTCGATATGTTTTTTGGAGCCCTTAGAACTGCGGCTGGCATCGCGACGGGTTACGCTCAAGTTCTCTGGGCACCAAATGACTGGGCGCTAGACTACTACTGCGACCTGCCACGCTTCTATGGCGCAACGATTCGCAGATACCCTGACGATTTCGATGACTATGGATGGAATGAAAGTCGAGATGTAGTTACCCGCGAGGAGCTTGTTGACGTTCGTCGCATCTATCATGCTTTGAACGCCACTCAAAACGAGGCGGTCACATTGGCAGTGAAGCGCCTAAATTCGAGCCTAACGCGCACGGACGCAGCAGACGCAGTTCTCGATGCAACAATTGGAATGGAGCTTCTCCTAGGAGACGACCAAAACCAGTCCCTATCCTATAAGTTAAGATTGCGAGCCGGTGCACTGGCATTTCTTAAGACCAGCGAAAGGTCACCGCTCAGCGTCGCGAAGTTGGTGAAGGATGTCTACGATGCGCGATCATCAATAGTGCATGGACTACGAAAAAAGCCGTCAAAAAAGATAAAGCCCAGTTCCGATAAGCGTTACGAGGAAGAGCGGATTAAAGCGTCAGAGCTGCTCCGCTTCGTTATCGACGCGCTTCTAACTCATCCGAGATTTCTCGAACCAAGTAAAATCGACGCCGAGTTGCTCCTGAGGTCCGCATCTGATTACGGCGAGGGCTAAGCCGTAACAAGCTAAAAGAGTTGCCGCGAAACGATTTGCAGAGCGCTGAAAGCGATGCCTCCGTTGGTTTTGAATGGGGCGCTCCCGCCCCAGTCTTTTCTTCCAAGACTTGGTTAATATGGTTTTGCTATTCGCGAAACAACGCGTAGTGAATAGGGCGAGACGCCGCCCCATTCCAGTTGCTAACGGAAGGTTACGGCTAAAATCTCCGCGCGACAGCTGCAATCGTTTTAGGATCCTTCGCAAGCTGCGTGGTGTCGCCATTACGCCAATATAATTCTTCACCGACAAACGAAAGCTCTGACTGAGGAGGAATTGAAATGGCGATTACGCCCAATCCGTAGAAAGAATTGTAATCTATGCTGGAAAGGACTGATGCCTTCAGATGTTCCGAAAGCTCCGACTTCTTAATTCCGTCTTTCCATCTGCTATAATATTGCTCGACTGTGATCCCCAACGCTTTAGCTTCACGGTCCACGCCAACAACAAAACGCCTCCCCACTTTCCTTGGTATAATTCCATCAAGTTTATGAATGCGATCCGCATCCGCGTCCTTGTCTGTAACGCCAATTATTATTTCGCCATGCCGCTCAGGACCATTGTTTGCTATGGCGCAGATCGTCCGGACCACTTTATCGATAATATCGCCGTCTATATCTCGGCGATCTGACAGATTCAACATTCCCTGCTTGAGCTCATAGTGACTGAGCTCAATTTCTGACCGACGGATAGTTGCATCAATGTCAATCGTACTGTGATTGCCATATATTGCCGGTCGAACATCCGCAGGGACAAAATAGTCAGCGATCAAACCCTTGATCGTGTTTATCGTCTTCCGGCGTTCTTCGATGGACGTTGAGCGTTGACCGGTCACTACGCGCTCGGAAAGCCCGGTCAAAGCTTTTTTAATACCAGCGTAGTCGGATATCTTGTTCTTCCCTCCGACGATTAGTTCGTGGAACGCTATCAGAATTGTGGCGAAAACGGCTGGAAACGCATTTGTATTCCTTCTTGAGAATATAATGTCCCGAAGCTTTTCGTCTTTTGTCGCCGCGCAAACTTGCAATATTTCATCAACGCAAAATTTTAATTCATCAGAGGCGTTCTCTGCTCCATACACCTCTAGAGCGGCAAGGATCGTCTCCGAACCGGCACTTCCGCTTTGGTAGATTTCATCCAATGCGTCTTTGGAGCGTGGTATCATATCGCCCTTTACGACACATGCCAGCACGTCCGCTATGCACTGTTCATCCATACTGTCACGCAAGTCAGTCGCACGTAGGATGCCTTGGTTCACCCAGAACACCTCTTCGGCACGAACTTCATATCCATGCTTAGTCATCGGCAAATCGATGCTTATGGCTGGCATTTGGCTGAGCTTCATGATGTCGCTGGACGCGTCACCACGCAATGAGCACGATATTTCGCGCACCAAATTCGAGAATGTGTTCTGGACTCCGGCTTGCCGCCTCTCCTGCTCGCTTAGCCGATGCCCGTAGGTGTTGATCCGGTCAAAGACGTCGTTTACTTCGTCCTCAGTCGCGTTCCGCATGACAGAGATAGCTAGTGGATAATCCAACAACGTGCCGATCTCTCGCGCTGTGAGAAACGCTTTGCCATTCTCCGGGATAAAGTGCCCCTCCGCCGCTCGGCTCTTCGCCGTAGGGAACTGGTCCACGTCAAAGTACGTCCCGGTCACCGTTGGGAACGAGGTTTCGATGAAAGACACTATCGCATGCAGCCGTTGCAGCCCGTCGATTATTTCATACGTGCCGGGATCGTCTTCCCGTTCGGCTATCAAAATAGCAGGTACCGGATACTTCTTGATGATAGATTCAACAAGCTTCTGTTTTTCTAACAACGTCCAAACCAATTTTCTCTGGTAACGTCTATTAACGAAAAGCTTGTCCTGACTGTACCATGAATAAATTGACTGGACTGAGGTCTGCTGTGATGAAAGCTCTGCCATTGGCGCCTCTAAATAATCGAACACCACCCTAGATAGCAACGTCTAAACACTATTACTAGTGCACTCTCAACGGCGTGTTTGGCTATGAGCAGTCGCCGAGAATGCTTTACCTTCGTGCATCACATAGTTTTGTTTCTCAAAAATTTATCTTTTTGACCGTGACCTTACTGGGCGAAAGCGCCACTTCATCATCGATAGCTCTATCCAGAGCTTCGATCTGCTGCTGAACTTCGGCGATATGCAGTGCGGCGTTCTCGGGATCACCTTTCACTCCGTACTCGGCACGGGATCGTCGCAGTTCGACTAGCTGTTCGCGCAAGATGTTAAGATTATTTATGTGCTTGTTCGTAGACATGGGCTGCTCCATTTTTGTGAACTGGAGCTATCAGGTCCGAAGGTCCGCGCATGGTCAAATTGAATTTGAGGTCGTTTATGTACCTTCGTGTTAACACCGGCGACTTATCCACCGAATAATGCTTGGCGTAACTGAATCGATAGCGGGAGACCAAGCAAAAATGGTGTTGGACACTTTGTGAAAAAGCATAATGAGCACGTGGGAACTCGGGATGCCCAACACAGGGTCAAGCCGCTGATTTCTTTCAAAATCAGCGGCCCGGCTTGGGGTACCATTACCTACACATCTCAATTTTCCCTGCTCCAGATGCTTTTTTCATAGCGGCTTCGATGGGCGGCGTAGAGGCTGGTGTCCTCACGAAAGCTTGCTCATCCGCCTCCGTTTCTTACCAGGCTTTCATTTGCCAGTTGCAGAGGACTGGATTAGACGAATCCCGTAACATTCATCGAGATCGGCGACTTA
>Ga0268256_1000929_pt1 | contig 20199 bp, 19 predicted proteins | sample AgamicAtAmrz_FD_200247 | JGI IMG/M metagenome (GOLD analysis project Ga0268256, IMG submission 200247) | Agave microbial communities from Guanajuato, Mexico - At.Am.rz (v2) (version 3) | ecosystem: Host-associated > Plants > Roots > Rhizosphere | place: Guanajato, Mexico | collected 2012-06-07
GTTGGGTCTGCTGGGGATAGAGTTCCGCCAGCATGCCGATTTTAAGCCAGTGTTCAGCCTGTGCATTGATGGAGCGGCTCATCGCCTGACTGGCGATGCGCAGATTCTCATGCATCAAATCCGAGATTTTAACGATACCCATGCTAATCCTATATAAAACGTATATGTTTCGTATATAGCATATCCTTAACCTCATGAGTTGAAAAGGCAAATTTCAGCCCGTCCGAAAATGTCCGAAATTTGTCCGAAATTACAGATACATCATACCAGCACGTACGTATCGCCACGGGAATCCAGGTACTTCTGGGTCATGGTGAGATTCCTGTGGCCCAGCAGCCGCTGTGTAAATGCCTGACCGTAATGTGCCTCATATAATCTTCCGGACAGGCTGCGGATCTCGTGAAAGGTTGGCGGGTTTGGTAATGTGTCCAGACCGCAGCGGGCCCGCGTGCGCGTAAATGCCTGCGTCAGGTTTTCCGGACGAACCGGGCCGGGTCTGCGTCCATGCCGTCGTGCAGCAGAATAGATAAAAGGGTGAACCATCATTTTACTGGCTGGCAATGGGATATCAATCATGCGGTTTGGTTACAGTGCAAAAGTGAATGCATTTTTTTTGCTGGATGATGAAGAGGCTTACAGGGCAGGTGGCACCTGGCAGGATGATATTATTCCCGTTACGGAAGACGTCTGGCGTCAGTTTGTCAGTCAGCCACCGGAAGGCAAAACACGAGGTGCAGAAAAAAACGGCATGCCTGAATGGGTTGATATTCTTGATCGGGAAAAAAGGGAGGCAGACCGGCGTTTTGCATTAAAGAGTGACCTGCTGGAAAGGGCGGTCGATGAAATACGCATGCTGACAATTGTTCAGGACGTTTATGGACTGAGTGATGAGGAGAAAGGAAAACTCGCTGACTGGAAAAAATATTTAGCGGATGTCTACAGGATGGAAATAAACAGTAAGGATAAGGTTGACTGGCCCCGTGCGCCGGGCAAGGCATAAAATGGCCCACATCCTGTGGACCATAAAACAAAAACTCAGAAGCGATAACCAACATCCATAAAACCGCTTTTGAGCGGGTGTTTTTTATCATCAAAACTGGCGCGCGAGCCTTCATAGCCTGCAGTCAGCGCCAGATTATCAGCAGGATTAAGCGTAATACCGGTGCTGTATGCATACTGACTGGATGACTGACCGTGCGTGTTGTCAGAAGCAGAAACAGGCTTGACGCTTCGGGCAGGGAATTCGACTCTCGAATGAGAAATACCCCCAAGAGCAAATACGCTTAAATTCTCAGATAGCCGGTAGGTTGGCCCTGCCATTACGGAGTAATATTCAGCCTTGTTATCAAGGTTATGTTTTTTTCGGTAACTCTCTCTGCAGGTTTTATCAGCCTGTCTGCATGAGGAGAGTTCATCCTGCCAGCTATTCTTCATCGCGGTCAGCGACCCCATCACACTTCAGGGTTTCGCATTCTCATACTGAACCTGAAGTTCCCGCCTCTGACATCTCCAAAATCTCTGATATGCCCCTGTTCATAACCTAAAGACATGGTCGGCCTTTCCTGTGACCCGTACGCCATCGTGGCGGAGCACGTAATCACAGCGATCGCGAGACCTGATAATGATTTTCTGAACAACATCTGAACTCCTTTTAAACATGGGATGCTGATTTCGGCATGCATACCCGTTGAGGGAGACCCATTTATATCCAGTGTGAAGTTCAGAAAAGTGAAAATTAACCAATATTTTCAATATATTAAAAAATGCTTTGCAGAAGGTATTTTATATAGATTTCACTTGAGAAAAGCGGGGTAATAGTAATAAATCATGAGTGTTGAAAGCAGCGTGTCAGTTTGAAGTCGGCAATCCTTATTCGCGAGCATAATGACCTGATTCTGTATGGAGAAGCCGGGACCAGACAGCTCAGGGAGGTGTGCGCAATATAGTGATCAAGATTTGCAGTGGCGCATAATGGTTTTACATACAGTTTTGAGCTCGATTCAGATAATTAGGTTTCAGAACAGGCGTGTAAGGCAGCATGCACGGTGGTGGGTGAGACCGTCTGGCAGTTAGTGGCCAGTAATAAAAACGTATCTCAGGAGGCAATTGCCGGAAAAGTTGTTGCTAGCCCAGAGTATTGTGATTATCTGACGACAAGTATTGCACTCTCATCATTGAGGCAGGCTTAAAAATAGACGCTGCGGGCAGATGCTCCAGTCCTGTAAGCTAACCATGTCCGCTTTGTGCCAAAAGCGGACGTTACAAATGCTAGGTTAGTTAGGACTGATTTCTAGACGTATATGACCCGCTTGGATTGGATACTTACTCCTTCATTGAAGGAAGTGTTATAACCGAATCATTAAATTGGGAGTATTACCACCAATTGCATCGGATTGTCATGAGTGAACACTATAATCGTTTTTTTCTGCTATTTCCCACGCGGAAGCAAACTCAGTTGGCGTTGGTGGAATGATATCAAACCAGTCAAAATTAAATACTTTTTCTCTCTGTTTATGTAAATCACCTGTCGTATCAAACCCATTTCCAGGTAATCCTGTCTCAGAATTTACAACCAATACACTTAATGGTGGTAATTTGTTTTGCGCACAAAAATGAAGTATATGGCCTAGTTGACGATCCATCGTACCTGCGCCTTTATAACCAAGAATATCAGCAATCTCTCCATATGTAGTTATCTTACGCTCATAAGAGAATCCGATAAGAATTTGCCATATTTGTAATGCTCTATTCTCAAGGGTGTTTTTTTCAGAAAAATATTGGACCATAGATTCCTCTTCAGAGTTACGATACACGTAACAGGGCATACTAAATGAGCGCAACGTTTTGGGTGCACTGCAGCTACATCGAGCGCATACTGCTTGCGTTGGTTCTTCCCTCAGTAAAATATCATGCTCAAGGTTGTAAGCCATCCCCCAATTTTCAGTAGCTCAGGGTTGTAGAGTGGAAATATCTGCCAAAGACAGTAATACGCACATAAGGGACAACCACACTTAAATCTCTAACATTTTAGGAGATTTGATTATGAACACGTCACCGTGGAACATAGACCGTATCATCGGCCAAAAAAGACCACTGCAGATATCTCATGTCTGGGGAATCCGTATCAGACTTGAGCTGGAAGGAAAAGTACGCGATTTAGCTCTGTTTAACATGGCTCTGGACAGTAAACTTCGGGGCTGTGTCTGGTTAAGCTAAAAGTTTATGATGTGGCCTATGGGCACTCTGTTTCAGGCAGAGCGACTGTGCTGCAGCAAAAAACGGGCAGCCCTGTTTAGTTTGAACTGACGAAGGGAACCAGAGCGGTTTTATCCGCATGGATCAAAATGGCTCATTTACGTAGTAGCGACTATCTTTTTCAGTCCCGCATTAGTTCTTCAAGACACATTTCAACCAGACTGACCTGCTCCCTGATGATTCACACAGACTGCTGTTAGCAATGTCCGCTTTTTGCTCATAGCGGAAGTTGCCTGCCATTAGTCCGCTTTGTGCCAAAAAAGATGTTTCTAAAATCAGGCTGAACTCATGAATAGAAGAATGTTAAACATATTGCCATGTTCCAGGAACATGGGGTGGCTAAGAAACAAACTGGCACCAGTTTACCTAATGCGCACAATTCACTAGCTCATCAGCTGAACTAAAGTTTTCATTGGTCCCGCCGATACATCTATGGTCTTCGCTGGTGATGCGCTAAGAGTCTGGAGGCATTTATGCTTTCAGGACCGAGTACAGGTTGTCATCGAAAGCGCCATGCCATAACTCTAAAGGGAACTCATGAGATTAAAATACGCAGCACTTCTCCTCGCTATTGCCATTACTGGCTGTGATAACAAAAAAGACGTGATTGGCTGTTCGTCTGAAATAACCCAATCTGCCCTGATGGATTTACTCAAGAAATCCGCTTATGAGGACCTGTCTGAACAGGTCGACAAATACCCTGACGTCACGAGCCAGACCAAACGCAGCGCGCTTGATAAAATTAAACTGATCATTTCTGAGATCTCCACAACCTCCAGTGACACGGGCAGCACAATGAAAACCTGTGAAGGTACCGTGACCATGAGCCTGCCAGCTAAGGAATACGCCGACCTTTCTGATGATTACAGAAAGAATTTTAACCGGAATCTCGACAAGCAAATGGAAAGCCTGTCACTGGAGAACAAGGCTAACGCCTTTTCTAAACGTATCGCGTACACCGCACAGGCGACCGACGATCAAAAGAACGTTTTTGTAAAAGCGCCCTTGGAAAATCCAATATCAGTAGGCGCAGCTTTAATGACATCGTTGTCAATCATCAATCCGATCGTTGAGCAGCAGAAAGTCCAGCAGGCTAAAGATACCCAGCAGCGTCAGGTTGAAGCACAGCAGCAGGCACAGTTAAGAGCTCAGCAAGAGGCGCAGTATGAAGCGGATCAACAAGCTCAGAGACAGGTACAGCTTCAGACGCAAGAAAAAGCTGAACATCAAGCGCAGCATCAGGCTCCGTCGCAATCCTTGCAGCAACAAAATTCTGACAACCTTGATCAATCCCGGATGGCATTCGCGAATGCCGACTCTGATCTGAATACGGCCTGGAGCACGTTAACGCCGGCGAAGAAAAAAGAGTTACTGCCTTCTCAACGCCAGTGGATCAAAACCAAGGATGCCATGTGCGGTAAGGTTTCAATGCAGGGTATGGATGCTGAAGTTAAGAAAATGGTCGACTGCCAGACTCAGATGACTCTCTCAAGAATCATCTTCTTGAGAAACCAATAAATCACAGTGTCAGCAGGCTGGGAAGAAGACTACTATGAACATAAATTCATCAACCCGTGTTCATAGCTATGTACAAAATAATCTGGGTATACTTCTAAAATACCCAGCTCACAGCCTGCACCTGACAATAATTCCACTCCAATTCGGTTCGCCCGTCATGAGCTTGCTCCGATTCGATAATGACACCCAGGTCCCATAAGGCTTAAAAAAAGATCAACAGTACGTCTGGCAATTATGTGCAGCTTGCCGGCTGGAGAAACCGGGCATAAGACTTTGTGCTTTCAGTTGTCTGAAGGTTATTGGAATAATTCTCAGATGTCCGCTTTGTGCCAAAAGCGGACAATTTCTTTTAGCCTGAACTGCCTAAGTTGTTTCAGTATCAAAACAGTTAAAAGATGTTTGCAGTAAAACGGTTTTCAGGCAAACCGGAACTGACATCAGATTTTGCTTTGTGTAATTTACCGTCATTTTCAGAAACCGTAGTGAGCCCCATAGACGCTGTGGTGCAATATAGGCGGGCGAAGTTCTCACCGGCCAGTACCGGACAGGTGCTCTGAATGCCTGGCGACGACAGAATTGCGTCTCTGGTTCCATCCGGCCGGTAGCGGACCACACGACTCCCTCCCCACTCAGCATTCCACAGATAGCCCATAGCATCCACGCAGGACCCATCAGGGGCACCTTCACCTTCGATAGTTGTGAATACGCGCTGGTTTTGCAGCGAGGGATAATCACAGCACATAATGCGACCCTGCATCGAGTCACAATAATAGAGGGTGCCGCCATCGGGGCTGAAACAAATGCTGTTAGGAATGGCGACATCGGGCAGTGCAAGCGTCTCAACTGTCAGCGTTGCCGCATTAAGCCTGTGAAATTTACCGATGACTTTCGCGGGAAAACCGTCATCCATTGTTCCAAAGACAAAATTACTGCTACGGTCACATCGTCCATCCCCAATGCGGGTATCCGAGCCTCCCGGTGAGGCGGCTATCGTGGAAAGAAACCCGGTATTGAGGTCGTACAAAGCCAGCCTGGATTCAAGCCCCATCAGCAGAATATGACTTCGGTCAGTCAGAGCAAAGGAACCCAGGCGTTCAGGCAGCGACCAGCGCATTACAGCGTCGTTACTTTCTTCCAGGGCCAGCAGTTCGCTGGATTCAATGTCAGTCCAGTAAAGCCTGCGGGTTATTTCACACCACAGGGGACACTCCCCCAGCGTATTTCTGATATCAGCTGCGATTGAAAACATGTGAATCGTCTCTATACATAAAGGTCGTGTTTTTCGCCAGACCAGACCTGCCCCCGCCTGCGTGGTAGCAAACGGGGGAAAGCCCTTACTGCAGAAAACGTGCGGAAAGCCGATCGCCGAAAAGCATGACGGCGAGACCGGCCAGCATTACCAGCATCCCTCCCAGCTTCAGCAACGAGACCGGCCGCCTGACCGCGCCCAGCAGGCCAAAATGGTCTATCACCTGTGATGAGAGCAGCTGTCCGACAATCGCCAGTCCGAGCAGGGCTGAAAAACCAATTTTCGGTGCAAGCACCACGTAGCTGAACAGCGCGCAGGCACCTATCAGTCCGCCTGCCAGACTCCAGACAGGCTGAGAAGGAATGGCAGAAAGGGAGGTGAATAACCCTCCACGCAGCAGCGAGTAAATCCCAAGGCTGAACGCCCCGGCCGTAAAGGAAAACAACGCGGCGGTGACAGAGTCGCCTCCGAGTCCTTTTGCAAGCTGACTGTTCAGGGTCGTCTGCAGGGTAATCCCCAGACCTGCTGCAAAAGCTATCACGTAATAAATCGCGCTCATGCTGTTCGTCTCTGTCAGTTAGCCTGAACCAGCGGCAGGAATTTTTCCGCAAAGATGTCTGGCTCATACCCTGCCGCCGCAAAGAGGTGTTCGCGTGATTCATCAATGGCGGCGCGGAGGCGCTCACTGTCCACACCCAGCACTTTGCCGTTTTGCTTGACGATGCGCCCGCCGATCATCACGGTGTCGATGTTACTGCGCTCGGTTGCATGTACCACCGTACCAAACGCATTTCCGTTGGGATAGAGATTGAGGTCAGCCGCGTTAATCAGCACCAGATCAGCCTGTTTACCTGGCGTCAGGCTGCCTACTTTGTCCTGCATTCCTGCACAGAAAGCACCATCGACGGTGGCCGATTTAAGCAGCTGCGCAGCCGGAAGCGTCGTCAGCGAATGCGCTGAATCACAGCAGTGCTGCTTGTGCATCCCCATCACGCGCTGTAGATAGAACGCCACGCGCATTTCCATAAACATGTCTGTGCTGTAAGAGGTTTCATTGTCCACGCTAAGGCCAGGATGGATACCATGACGCTGCGCGGCTTCGATAGCAAACATCCCGCTTTCGATACCATAGTGGGAATCTGAGCGCGGGCAGACATTCACCCGGACACCGGCATCACGCAGGATCTCCCATCCCTCATCAGGTACGGCGGTGCAGTGGTTGAAGATATTGTCCGGACCTAGCAGACCCTGCTGATGCAGTGATTGAAGCTCGGAGGCCATTTCAGCACCAAAGAACTCGGTGACAATCGGCAGCCCCAGCCTGCGCGCCTCAGCCCACAATTCGGGTTCCAGCTGAGCCATGACGCCCAGCGTCACAAGACTACCAGGGTTGTCCGCGAAATATTTTTCCTGCAGGCGCTGCCAGTTGCCAGGCCAGTGCGCCTTATCCCATTCGCCGGCCACCGGTGCGCCCGAAGCATGGATAGCGCGAATACCGGCATCAAGCAGGGCCTCAACGGCGGCATCGGCGTGCGCTGCGGTCCGGCTGTTGTGCGAGTTATCAATCATTGTGGTGATGCCCGCGTCAATCGCGCCCAGCGCCGTAAGAAGGTTACCCACATAGATATCTTCCGGACGGTAATACTTAGCGAACGAAAAGTGCGTGGCGTTGCTGTAGTCGTCCAGACAGGTGGCGTTGGGGTTGATACGGCGCAGCTGACCTTCCCAGGCGTGACGGTGAGAGTCGACCATCCCCGGCATGGCGATCATGTTTGTAGCATCAATGACGTGAGCACCCGGCGCGTGAAGGTTCTGTCCCACGGCGGTAATCGTTGATCCAGTGACAAGAATATCACCACGCTCAAGGTTTCCTACATTCTCGTCCATACTCAGTATGGTGGCCCCGCGAATCAGCGTTACCGGCGGGTTTTCGTACTGATTATTAACAATATCTCTGTTGTAACCGGTCATTGTCATCGTCTCTTTATGTGTGAACAGGAAAACGATACGCCCTCCGATTAAGTCGAAAAAGATGACTAACGCGTTTTCATAATTCAGAATTAACGAATAATGATGCTTATCACCTTCACAGGATATCCAGGAGAGCAGCCAGATGGATCGCATTCAGGCTATGCAGATTTTTTTAAGGGTGGCTGAGGCCGGAAGCTTTGTGCGGGCAGCGGAAACACTCTCCCTGCCTGCCTCGACGGTGACCAGCACCATCAAAAATCTGGAGAAATATCTGCAGGTGCGTCTGCTGAACCGGACCACGAGACGGGTCAGTCTGACTCCCGAAGGCCTGCAGTATCTGGCGCAGTGCAGAGAAATACTGGCCCTGATCGAACATACGGAAGACAGTCTGGCCGATGCGAACAGACGGCCCCGGGGCCGTCTGCGCGTTGATATGCCCGGAGGAATAGCCCAGTTCGTCGTTATGCCTAATTTGAAAGCGTTCTGCAGCCGGTATCCTGATATCTACCTGATGATCGGCGTCAGCGATCGGCAGGTCGATCTGGTTCAGGAGGGGGTGGATTGCGTAATCAGAACCGGAGAGTTGCTTAACTCAACGCTGGTTGCCCGTCCGCTCGGGCAGTTTCGCTGGATCACCTGTGCCTCTCCAGACTATCTCAGGGCATATGGTATTCCGCAGTCACCTGACGAGTTATCTCATCACCGGGCCATTCACTATTTTTCCGGCCAGAGCCGGCGCACGGACGAACTGCGTTTTGTGCAGGGAACGGAAACGCTGTCTGTCTCCGTCAGCGGGCAGGCCGCCGTCAACGAGACGGGACTTTATATAAAAATGTGCCTTGAAGGGTTCGGACTGGCGCAGCTTGCTGAGAATGTGGTCGCAGAACATCTGCAGAAAGGAACGCTGGTTGAAGTCCTGGCCGACTGGCAGCCGTCGTCTGTTCCTGTCACATTGCTTTACCCCCATCAGCGTTTTCTGTCACCCGCCGTTCGCGCATTTGCAGACTGGATAGATGAAATCGTTAACTGATACCTTCCGGCCGTTACAGACGAAAGTCTGTGTCTGGCGTATGCGTGCATCCCGGAGCAGCGACTTACCGGGGAAAGGGCTATACCCGGACATTCACCTCTACGGGTAAGTGGCACCGCCGTCTGAAAATGCCAGCCGCATCCGGGCACGCACTCAGCTGAAGTGCCGGAGTAAAATATCTTCCAGAATGCGAAAAACGGTCCTGATGCGCTGCGGTACAAGGGCCTGATAGGGCCGGTAAAGATAAAGCTGCCAGGTTTCCAGTTTCAGTTCCGGCAGGACATTCACCAGCCTGCCATCTTCCAGATATTCCCTGCAGGCCAGATTACTGGACTGGATCACGGCTTTCCCGGCTAAAGCAGCCTGAATCTCAGACTGGGAGTCGGTGGTAAAAAACTCAAGATGGCGCGGTACAAACGTATCGACGCCATCGAGCATATATTCGAATACTTTGCCGGTTTCAGGATTCAGCAGCCCACTGAAAGGATAACGCTGGCGCAGATCGTCGAAGTTTTCCGGCGCACCCAGCTTCTCAACGAGTTCAGGCGATGTCATCAGCGCGTGATGAACGAGCTTGATGGGCCTGATAATAAAGTTCGGATTTGGCTCGCGTTCAATGCGGATCCCCATATCAATGCGGTTCTGTACCGAATCCAGCTTCATCATGTCCAGCCGCCAGTCTATAAACAGCTCAGGATAGGGGCGAAGCGCAGTCAGAAGCTCAAACAGCACCTGTTCGTGTCCGGGAAAGCGGAACAGTGTGATCCTCACAATCCCCTTCATCTCATTGTCATCTCTGGCCGTCTGAAACAGCGCTTGTGAGTCTTCAAGAAGGCGCACAGCCTTTGGCAGGAAAAGTTCGCCAAAGCTGGTCAGCACAATCGAACGGGTATTCCGCTTGAACAGTGGCTCGCCAAGCTGATTTTCCAGCTCAGCAATTGTTCGCGTTACCACGGAGGGAGAAATGGCTAGCTTTACCGCAGCTTCGCGAAAATTCATCGTTTCCGCAGCGGCAACAAAAAATCGCAGAGCATCAAGTTTATTCATGATTATTGTGTTTTAAGCAATTCTGACTTTCAAAATTAACAATTTTTCAGCAATAAAACCAGCCGTATACTTAATCACTCAAAATCATCATCGACTTAAATAAGGGTGAAATAATCATGAAAATGAGAAGGTTAGGTAGCCAGGGGCTTCTGGTCTCAGAGATGGGGCTGGGGTGCATGGGCATGGATCATGGCTATGGTCATTCAGTTGAAATCAAGGAAAGGATAAAGCTGATAGACAAGGCTATTGAGCTGGGATGCAACCTTTTCGACACTGCCCCTATTTACGGATTTGAAAACGAAGAACTGCTGGGTACTGCTCTCAGTAAACACAGGGAGAGTGTCATCATTGCGACCAAGTTTGGCGTGACCGGAATGGAAAATATCGATGGTCAGCTGGTACCGGTTCTGGACAGTAGCCCAGCGTCTGTTCGAAAGCAGCTGGAAGGTTCTCTTGACCGTCTTAAAACCGATTATATTGACCTGTTTTACCAGCATCGCGTTGATCCCGCGGTTGAGCCGGAAATGGTCGCAGGATTGATGAAAGAGTTAATCGCCGAAGGGAAAATAAAGTACTGGGGATTGTCTAATGCGCCCGCGTCTTATATCCGGCGCGCCCATGCAGTGTGCCCGGTTACCGCCGTTGAAGATCAGTATTCGATGATGTGGCGTAAGCCTGAGCAGGATCTGTTTACAGTCTGCGACGAACTCGATATCGGCTTTATGGCCTACAGCCCGCTGGGTAATGGATTCCTGAGTGGTCAGGTGACCGCGGATACAACCTATGGTGAGGGCGATTACCGGGGCATGATGGGGCGATTTAAACCCGAGGTAATGGAAAACAACCAGGCGCTTCTTAATCTGATCGCGGACATTGCTGAAAGAAACACTGCAACGTCTGCACAGGTTGTCCTTGCATGGGAACTGGCTCAGAAGCCTTATATCGTACCGATTCCGGGAACAACCAAATTGCACCGGCTGGAAGAGAATTTTAATGCCGCAAAAGTACAGCTCAGTGACGCTGAATTAGATGATATCAATGCCGCTTTAGCCCGGCTTGATATTGACGAAACCTTTTTTTAAAGACAAGAGATAAGAAAATGAAAACCATAATTGTTGTTACTCATCCAGACATTCATCGTTCCCGTGTTAACTCGGCGCTGGCAAAAAGTGCAGCATCGCTACCCGATACTGAAGTGCGTTATCTGTATGACCTCTATCCGGACGGCAAAATTGACGTAGCCGCTGAACAGGCTGCTCTGGAAAACAGCGACCGTATCGTGCTGCAGTTCCCTATGCAGTGGTACAGCACGCCGCCACTGCTCAAGCAGTGGCTTGATGATGTGCTGACCTACGGCTGGTCACATGGTGGCGAAACACAGGCACTGCGTGACAAACAATTTATGCTGGCCGTTTCGCTGGGTGGTGCAGAGTCTGCTTATCAGCCTGATGGTGCAGCCGGACATACGGTCAGCGAATATCTGTTGTCCTTTGAAACCATCTCTGGATATCTGGGTATGCGTTATCTTAAACCTTTCATTACCGGCGGTAGTGCGACGATAACCGACGAAGAAATTGCGGCACAGGCTGAACGCTACAAAACGGAATTAGCCTGATTAGCATCAGACCTTCATTTAGTCGATAAAACCCTGAAATGTGCTGTTGCTGACAACAGCACATTTCAAAAGAATATGAAATCCTGTCTTTGTTACCTCCCTGTGACCTGAATAAAGTATATCGGTTGTCACAGACTGGCTCCGCCATCCTGATCTCAGCCTGAAAGGGTGGCTAAATTAACGGCATGGTGGCTGTTCCGGTCAATAATTTATATCCAGCACCTTGTTCAGGCTTAACTTACCCGATATCAATTTCATAGTCTGTTGACTATGATCCGCTCTTTGAGGCGAAGAGTTACGTACCGTACATTCCGCTCTGTGCCAGAAGCGGACATGTTAAGGAATCTCAAAAAACAGGAAAAGTGGCTGTGGCTTAATGTGCAAATCTGCGCGAGCCGATTACACAAAGGAGCACCCCCAGCGTTATCATAATCATCACCGGGCTAACCGTTTCAGACAGCAGCGTTGCCGAAAGTCCGAGACCGAAGAATGGCTGCAGCAATTGTAATTGCCCTACAGCGGCGATGCCCTCAGAGGCCAGCCCCCTGTACCAGAAAATAAAACCGATCAGCATACTGAACAGGGATACATATCCCAGCGCAAGCCATACCGGCAGGCTTATATCACTAATGCCCTCCGGTATTGTCTCAATGGTGGCAACCAACATCACAGGCAGCGCAATGATCAGCGCCCAGCAGATAACCTGCCATCCCCCCAGCTCACGCGTAAGCTTCGCGCCTTCGGCATAGCCGAAGCCACACACTACGACCGAGGCCAGCATCAGCAGATCGCCGGTTGCAGATATAGCCCCAGCCTGGAATAAGGCGAACCCCATCACCAGCAGGCTGCCGGTTACAGAAAATATCCAGAAAGCCAGCCTGGGCCTTTCGCCTCCTCTGACAACGCCAAAAATAGCGGTTGCCATCGGCAGAAGCCCTAAAAACACTATGGAATGAGCCGAGGAAACATGTCGCAGCGCCATTGCTGTCAGAAGAGGAAAACCGACTACTACGGCCAGGGCAACGATAATCAGGGAAATCAGCTGGCTCCGCTGCGGACGTGTCTGTCTCAGGAAAAGAATCAGCATAATGGCCAGAACACCGGCAACTGAAGCACGTAAAAAAGTCAGAAAAAAGGGATCCATTTCCTGTACGGCTATGCGGGTTGCGGGCAAAGAACCACTGAAAATGACCACGCCCGCCAGCCCGCTTAACCAGCCTGACTTCAGACCTGAACGGTTTTTACTTACACTATTTTTTGCCACACCAGACCTCTTTCAGCTCATACAGCGTTTTTAATAAAGTTGACATCCCCCATGCTAAGTTCCAGCATTCATTACAATCAAATAATTGTCATAGATACATTTTATGAAAGCGCGATACAAAATCATCGTGGATGAGTTCGCATCCGCTATCCGGGCCGGCACGCTTCTGCCGGGTACACGTCTGCCTACTCACAGAGCGCTGTCGGCTGAAAAACACATGTCTCTTGCAACGGCTACCCGCGTTTACGCTGAGCTGGAAGCCATGGGGCTTGTAAGCGGAGAAACCGGAAGAGGGACTTTCGTCAGGGAGATTTCTCTGCCTGCAGGGCTGGGGTTAGATCAGCATGCAGTGACATCAGATGTGCTCGATCTGAACTTCAACTATCCTTCCCTGCCAGATCAGTCAGAACGGTTACGCGACGCAATGCGTCAGCTGACCACATCAGGCGACCTGGCTTCCCTGATGCGATACCAGCCTCATGCAGGCAGACAAAGCGACAGGGAGACAATCGCGACATGGCTTCATGGCACCGGCCTGAATACTTCAGCCGATAATATTTTAATCGTTAATGGCGCGCAGCACGGTCTAAGCGTTGCGGTGATGGGGCTGCTGAAGCCCGGCGATGTAGTAGCTGTTGACGCGCTGACCTATCCCGGCTTCAAAGCTTTGGCCAGCCTGTACCACCTTGAACTTGTGGCGATACCCGCCAGTGCCAGCGGACCGGATCTGACTGCACTCCGGCGTATCTGCCAGCGCAGGCGCCTCCGTGCGGTTTATACGATGCCGACGCTGCATAACCCGCTTGGCTGGGTGATGAATAATGCCCAGCGTAGCGAACTGGCCCTTATTGCCAGAACGTTCGATCTGCTTATCATAGAAGATGCGGCCTATGCTTTTCTTGTCCGACGTCCTCCACCGCCGCTTGCCACTTATGCGCCTGAAAGAACGGTTTACGTAACCGGTTTTGCCAAGAGCATTGCCACTGGCCTGCGTGTAGGTGCCGTAGTCTGCCCCGCTGGCATGCGTATCGCCCTGGAGCGGGCCATCAGGGCAACGACCTGGAATACCCCCTCTCTCATGGTTTCGATTGTCTGCGGCTGGATTAAGAATGGCACCATAAAGCGCTTTGAGTCGCTGAAAAGACGCGACGCCCGCCAGCGTCAGGCGCTGGCCCGAAAAATTCTTACGAACAGTGAATGGGTAAGTCATGCAAACTCTTACTTTATCTGGTTACTGCTGCCTCAGGAGGTTAGGGCTGACAGACTTGTCCACCGGTTGATGCAGCAAAGCATCTCCGTCTCCACAGCAGAACCGTTCGGCACCTCAGATAGCGTGCCGCATGCTATTCGCCTCGCTCTTGGCTCAGTCACCATGACCCAGCTAAGCGAGGCACTCACTACGATTAAAGAGGCTATTGATTATGAAAAAGATTTATGAACGTGTGTCCGCTTTTCGCTCATAGCGGACACGGGCGTGCACACATGAGCATTGCCGGCTGTGACGGCTTATACTCATCACAGGAGTCATAAATATGTATGCCGGCTGGATGCGCAGGCATTAACAGACAGGAAGCAATGCTGGTCAGAATGGAGCATTTGTATGGCCTTTCAGAATCCCGCTCAGAACTACACCGAAACGCGCCTTAACCTGGGCGATCTCGTTCACCTTTCCCCTCACTCAACCTATCTGATGCGCAGCGAAAGCGACTGCCCCGACGCCGGTATTGTGAAAGGATCCGTACTGGCTATTAATCAAGCACTGAAGCCTGTACACCGCCAGATAATCGTTGCTGAGGTTGACGGGGAAGTGACGCTGAGGCGACTGCTGCTCAATCCGGCTCCCGCCATGCAGGCGCTGGACGCGGACGAAACCGTAACAGTGCTGGATGTGAACCAGACGCTCCCCGTCTGGGGTGTGGTTGCCTATGCGCTCACTGATATGGCCGGGGCGGGATTCAACGGGCCGGCAGGAGAGTAGGGATGTTTGCACTGGCCGATGCCAATAATTTCTACGCCCACTGTGAAACTGTATTCCGGCCCGACCTGCGTGGATAACCCATCGTGGTCGTGTCGAATAACGATGGCTGCTTTATTGCGCGCTCAGCTGAGGCAAAGCGCATGGGCATCAAAATGGCTGCCCCGCTGTTTAAGAATGAGCGCTGATACGGCTGACATAATTGACCCGGCGCTTCGCGGTCTGGGCTCTATCTGGCGGGAGGGCTTCCGCTATGCCAAAGCAGGGGTGATGTTGGGAGATTTTTACCCGTCCGGCATGACGCAGTTTGACCTGTTCAGTGAGCAGCAGCCCCGTGCAAACGCAGATGCTTTAATGGCGGCACTGGAAAGCATTAATCGCTCAGGGAAAGACAAGGTCTGGTTTGCGGGGCAGTGAGCGCGACAGCTCATGGCAGATGAAGCGCGAAAATTTGTCTCCACGCTATAATACGAGTCTGAAAGACATTCCGGGAATAAAAGGATTTAACCTGATGATGCAAAGGCAGATCGCGAGAGTAGGTCAGGAGTAAAGAGGCCTCAGGCAAAAAATTTTAATCCGAAACCTGTCCGAACAGAGCCGAGAAAAATGCTAACTATCTGATCAGAAAGGGATGCATTGATAAGTGTTGCTATCAACAATGAGCAGGCAATATACGCGTATCTCGTTGAAATAGCTTAACTAATTGTTGGCTTTATGACAAATATGTTTCGTATATAGCATATCTGTTATGGCATGGGTTGCAAGGGTAAATTTATGCGCGCAGGAAAATGTCCGTAATGACAGAGACATCATACGAGTACGTACGTATCGCCACGGGAATCCAGGTACTTCTGAGGGAGTGTGAAATCGTTGCGTGCAACAGGACCACATTGCTTCAGCTGCAGCCATGCTTGCAGGTTACTGAATCGCCCGGTGCCAGATAGCTGGCCCGGGCAGTAATGCTGGATCAGTTTTAGGGCTCATCGCAGCCAAACCCTGATTTGCACTATCCGTTAACCACCTTGAATACGGATATTTCCTGTGCGAGCTGTGCTGCCTCGTCACGCAGAACCTGAGTGTTTTCTGCAGTCTGGTTGATGAGCGACAGGTTTTGCTGAATACCGCGCTCCATCTGTGTAACCGCCAGCGTCATTTCAGAAATGCCTTTGCTCTGCTCATCACCGGCGACCCGCATCTCCCCAACAACCTGTCTGACGCGATGTACGTCGTTAACCAGTTGTTTCAGTTGCTCACCAGCACCTTTCACCAGCTTGCTGCCAGCAATGACCGTGCTGTCGGAATCGGAAATGAGGAGTTTGATTTCCTGTGCCGCGTTTGCGCTACGCTGCGCCAGCGCACGGACTTCTGCTGCGACAACGGCAAATCCTTTTCCCTGCTCACCGGCGCGCGCCGCTTCTACTGCCGCATTCAGCGCCAGTATATTGGTCTGGAAGGCAATGCTGTCAATCAGTCCCAGGATTTCAGCGACGCGTTGTGAGGAGTTCTGAATGGCTGCCATAGTATGCACCATTTCCTCCATTGTTCCTGAACTGGTCTGTGCAATCTGCGAAGTTTTTTCCGCGACCGTATCAGCCAGCCGGGTGTTTTCAGCGTTCTGCTGTACTGTTGCGTTAAGTTGTTCCATCGCAGCAGCACTCTGCTCAAGCGCAGCGGCCTGCTCCGCAATCTTGTCTGAAAATGACTGATTGCTCTGAGCCAGCCCCGATGCATTGATCGCTACCGTTTCGCTGCTACCTTGAACACGCGTGATTACACCCGCAATCTTATCGACGAAAATGTTGAAGGCTCCGGCAATGTCGGCAAGTTCGTCGCGCCCATTGCGCTCAAGACGGCGCGTCAGATCGCCATCTCCTGTCGCAATCTCGTTCAGAGCATCATAGGTATGACGCAGGCGCTGACCAATACGTTGTGTAAACCACCAGGTGAGAATAAGCAGAATAATCATGGCGGGCACAAGGAATATGAAAATATCCCACATGATCGTGCGGGCCATGCCACTGACCACTTTCTCCGGCGTAACCAGACCTATGATCCAGCCAGTTCCCGGCATGCGGAACAGGGTAAACTGTGCGGATTGATTCAGGTGTGCATCATTAATACGATCGACTCTGGCCAGGGTTGCATCAGGCCCAAGGCTTTTTAATTTTGACACAACGGGCTGCATCCAGCTCTCTTTCTGAGCAACAATAGATAAGGTATTCAGCACTTTGGTATCCACGCCAGGGTAGTAGAGCAGCGTACCGGTCTTGTCTGCCGCAAGGGCATAACCCCCCGTCACATTACCCTGAGTTTTCACAAACTGTGCCAGGTTATCCAGCATCACATCCAGTGTAGCGACACCCGCGAAACGGTCACCGGCATAGTAGGGTACGCTGCAGGTCACCATTTTGACGCCTGAAACCTGATCCTGATAAACATCGGACCAGGTACAGCGATCGCGTGGTGCATTGCGTGCCTGTGTATACCAGCTTTCCTTGTGATAATCGCCGGTAGCGGGCTGATTATATCCGTCAGAGTAAGCGAGTTTGCCACTCTCTTCACGCGCCCAGAAGAAGCTGCGCAGTGCAGTGCCTGCAACAAACGCATTCGGCTCAGGCCAGATGCCTCCACCGGCGATAGTATGATTACCATTACTGTCGATCATTTGCGGAAAACTGTTCTGCCACAGCGAAACATCGCGGGGCAGCACCTCTGCCAGACGCGCCATGCTGACTGCCTCTCCCTGAATGCCCGCCAGCTGCTGGTCCAGCTTGCTGACCAGGTTTCCACCGGCTTGCTCAATTAATTTATTGCTGGCTTCAATGATGCGTGGCTGACCACGTAACAACAGTACAAGACAGACAATTGCGGTCGTCACGCCTAACAGCAGGACGCCACCCAATGTCATTTTTGTAGCAATACGTGCAGGAAACATATTTATCCTTATTTATCAGGAAATTATTTTCTTTATGTGACGAGCTTTCTGTGGAAAGCAACCTGGTGATATACCCCTTATTGATTATCGGCAGGCGCCTGTGGATGTTCAGAAAATGTCCAGTTTATTTAGCTGGTCAGAGGAGAGCCACCAGTTCCCCGGTATTTGCCCTGTCTGCTTCGGGCACAAAAAAGCGCTGATTGTGAGGACATCGATAACTTCCGGAGATCCAGTGGTGCCTCAGAAATGTCAGTCTCTGATGCAAATTAACGGGCAGGCAGGGTGTCATCAGACGCAGTCGGGCAATGAGGACAGAACGTACAGCAGTCGTTCGCAGGACAGCGTTTCACCGTTCTGGCCGTTACCGGGTGAGTTCATTGAATGGTGCAGGGCGGGGGATTATGGTGACCTTCAGTCCATGTGATTTCAGGAACGACCACCACTCATGGCTTGTGGACTGACTGCCCTGATCAGAGAACCAGCGCCTGTTTTTGGGGGTTATGCCGCCTTACAGCCATCAGTAATGCGTTCAGGACGATGTCCTTTTCATCCGGGATTGCATTGACCAGCCAGCAATCTCACCTTCTGTCATCTGGTTCGGGATTGCGACGTCATAGAGCAGAGAAAGCTTTCTCTCTGACAGGTCTGCGCGAAATATTAGCCACCGACCACTCTCACGCTGAACGCTAATATGCCGCCTAAAAACGTTATAGATCTACATATACAACCTTTGGGCATACTTATGAGTCGCTGAATGGATGATATACGTCTGGGCGGGTTAACGTAACAATCGTCATGATATGAACGAACCGCATCCGTTTCTGGCGCTTAACAGACCCCGGCCTGCGTATCAGTGCGCTTTGTGTCAGAAGCGGACATCTCTATCAGGCAGCCTGCAAGGGAGAGCATGCTGCGTTAAGTCAGAGGCCAGAAGGATGAATAAGGCACACATATCTTTAACTGAGATAGTGGAAAGCGCCTTTTGAAAAGCCTTCCTTTAATGATCCAACCGCACAACGCCATACCCTCTTCACATTCCAGCACAACCATTGTTTGTTTTCTTTTCCGACGCCGAACAATTGTGCCCACCCCGGTCATATTGAAGCCTTTCCTGAAAGCTCTTCATCATTAACATTGCTGCTCATGAGCACGGATCTGACAACAAAATCATTACATCTTTTAAGCTCCTCGCTGTCAGGCTGAATTTTTCCGTATATCCGCATCCCTTCCAGCATCATAAAAATGCTCAGCGCCATGACTCTCGCGTTTTCATCGCGCCGAAAGACCTGCTGAGCCTGACCTGTGGATAGGATGCTTTCCAACCGATTGATTATTGTATTGAATTTATGGTGAACCCTTTTTTTTACCTCTTCGTCACCCGGTAAAAGTTCACTGGCAGCGGCAATTGTGAAACACCCTTTCTCTCCATCTGGAGAGGATGATAAAAGCGCCACAAATTCGAGCGTATCGCGCAATGCAGCTTCTGGCGATAACTCTATCTCGCGTTTCGCTGCTCTGGAAACGCCTCCATCCATATATTGATGTAGTGCCGCAAGATAGATTGCTCGCTTATCCGGATAGAGCTTGTAGATACTGGCGCTGGCTAAGCCTGATGCTTTCATCAGATCGGACATTGAAGTTGCCCGATATCCTTTTTGCCAGAAACAGTCCAGTGCAGTGTTCAGGAAGTCCTGTGGATCGAATTCCCGAGGTCTGCCAGCAGATGATTTCATTTCATTCCCCTGTGTTGATAATTGATTGTAGATCGAACAATCTACAATTTAAAGCTCCAGTGCATGTCCGACTTCAAAACTCGCCTGCTTGCCCATTTTTGTGTTGTCTGCGGCGATAGCATGTCCGTTTTTCCCCTGTAGCAGACACCGGCGTACACACATGAGCATTGCCGGCTGTAACGACTTATACTCATCACAGGAGTCATAAATGGGTATGCCTGTTGGATGCAGACAGGCAGTAATGCTGGTCAGAATGGAGCATTTTAATGGCCTTTCAGAATCCCGCTCAGAACTACACCGAAACGCGTCTTAACCTGGGCGATCTCGTTCACCTTTCTCCTTACTCAACCTATCTGATGCGCAGCGAAAGCGACTGCCCCGAAGCCGGTATTGTGAAAGGATCCGTGCTGGCTATCGATCGTGCACTGACGCCTGTACACCGCCAGCTAATCGTTGCTGAGGTTGACGGGGAGCTGACGCTGAGGCGACTGCTGCTCAAGCCGGTTCCCGCCCTGCAGGCGCTGGACGAGGACGAAACGGTAACAGTGCTGGATGTGAACCAGACGCTGCCCGTCTGGGGTGTGGTTGCCTATGCGCTCACTGATGT
>Ga0268256_1000933_pt1 | contig 20114 bp, 18 predicted proteins | sample AgamicAtAmrz_FD_200247 | JGI IMG/M metagenome (GOLD analysis project Ga0268256, IMG submission 200247) | Agave microbial communities from Guanajuato, Mexico - At.Am.rz (v2) (version 3) | ecosystem: Host-associated > Plants > Roots > Rhizosphere | place: Guanajato, Mexico | collected 2012-06-07
AGTTATTCCACGTCACGTTGTGGAATGAACCCGGGCAGGAGGCTCATTGCATGTCGCATATCGATCTCAATCGCCTCGTTGAAGCGCTTGAGCCTGACCTGCGCGTCACCCTTGAAGCTGCGGCTTCTGTTGCGGTGCGTATGGGGCACAGGTACGTGGATATCCCGCATTGGCTGCTGGCGGTTGTAGATGCCGGCATCTATGCGAAAACATTCGACGAATTAAAAATTCCACTTCCGGTATTGCAGGCGGAAATCGGCCGCAGCCTGGAAGAAGCCGTTATCGGCGATGGAGAGGCCTTGTCGCTCTCCCAGAACATTCTGACGGCAGGCCGCGAGGCATGGGTTCTCGCGTCGCTGGAGGCCGGGCGCGACCGCGTGACGCTTTGCGACCTGCTTCTGGCGATGGACGAGGAAACCTCGCTGCGCTCTTTCGTCCGCTCGGCATTTCCGTCGCTGAAGGCGATGGATCGCGCGGCTCTCGAACGCCTTCGCAGTTCGGTTGAAGACAGCAGTGGAAGAGCGGTTCCTTCCGCGACGACGGGTGCCGCGGCGGCCGCCGGCCAGAACGATTTTCTGCGCCTTTACACCCAGGACATGACCGCCGACGCCCGGAACGGCAAGGTCGATCCGGTGATCGGGCGCGATGATGAACTGCGCCAACTCGTTGATATTCTTACGCGCCGTCGTCAGAACAATCCCATTCTGGTGGGTGAGGCCGGTGTCGGTAAAACGGCGGTCGCCGAAGCGCTGGCGCTGGAAATCGCTTCCGGGAATGTGCCGGAAAAATTGCGCAACGTCCGCCTGCTGAACCTCGATATTTCGCTGCTGCAGGCTGGCGCCGGCGTGAAGGGCGAGTTCGAGCGCCGTCTTCATGGCGTGATCGATGCCGTAAAACGCTCGGCCGAGCCGGTCATCCTGTTCATCGACGAGGCGCACGGGCTTGTCGGCGCAGGCGGTGCGGCCGGACAGGGCGATGCGGCCAATATTCTCAAGCCCGCTCTCGCGCGGGGCGAAGTGCGCACCGTCGCGGCCACGACCTGGAGCGAATACAAGAAATATTTCGAAAAGGATGCGGCGCTGACGCGTCGTTTCCAGCCCGTGCATGTGCGCGAGCCGGATGAGACGACTGCGATCCGCATGTTGCGCGGTGTCGCCGATAGCTTTGTCAGCCATCATAACGTTATCGTTCGTGACGAGGCGATTGTGGCGGCGGTGCAATTATCGGCGCGTTACATGCCGGCGCGGCAATTGCCGGACAAGGCCGTCAGCCTTCTCGATACGGCCGCGGCCGCCGTTTCGCTGGCGCGGCAGACCCTGCCGGAACGGCTGCGCGCCATGGAAAGCGAGCGGCGTCTTCTGACCGATGAGTTGAACTGGCTTCTGCGTGAACCGCAGGATGACGAGATGCAAAGCCGTATCCAGTCGATACGCGACGAAGTCGAGAAGCTCGAGAGCGGGATCGATGATCTGCGCGGCCGTTACGATGCGGAAATGGCTGAACTCGGCGAAGAGCAGCCCGTTGAAACCGGCGCGTCGAATGTATCGCGCCTGCGGCCTGCGGCTGAGACCAAACCGGCAAATGCCGAAAGACTCGTGCCGACGGTGGTCGATCGTGAAGCGATTGCATCCGTCGTATCGCGCTGGACCGGAATTCCGCTCGGTAAGCTTCTGGCCGACCAGATCGAAAGCGCGCGCACATTGGATGCGCGCATGCGCCAGCGGGTCGTGGGGCAGGATGCTACAATCGGCCGCATCGCCGATGCCATGCGCACCGCCCGTGCCGGATTGTCCGATCCACGCCGCCCGCCCGCCGTGTTCTTCCTCGTCGGCATGTCCGGAACGGGAAAGACCGAGACGGCCCTTTCGCTGGCCGATCTGCTCTATGGCGGCAACAGCCATCTGACGACGATCAACATGTCGGAGTTCAAGGAGGAGCACAAGGTTTCGCTGCTTCTCGGTTCGCCGCCCGGTTATGTCGGTTTCGGCGAAGGCGGCGTGTTGACGGAGGCGGTGCGCCGCCGGCCGTTCGGCGTTCTCCTTCTCGATGAGATCGACAAGGCCCATCCCGGCGTCCAGGATATTTTCTATCAGGTGTTCGACAAGGGCGTGCTCCGCGATGGCGAAGGCCGCGATGTCGATTTCAAGAACACCACGATCTTCATGACGGCCAATACCGGATCAGAGCTGCTGGCCGCGCTTTCCGCCGATCCGGATACGATGCCGGAAGGCGAGGCGCTGGAAGCGCTGCTGATGCCGGAACTGACCAGACAGTTCAAGCCCGCATTCCTAGGGCGCACGATCATCCTGCCTTTCATGCCGCTCGGTGCGGAAGAGCTTGCAAGGATCGTGGATATGCAGATCGGCAAGATCAGGGAGCGTGTTCTCGCAACATACGGCGCCGACCTGACCCTTTCCGATGCCGCGCGCGACGCGTTGGTGGCGCGCGCCGGTGCAAGTGAAATTGGCGCACGCGCCATCGAAATCATGATTGGCAAGGATCTCCTGCCGCCTCTTTCCAGCTTTTTCCTCGAAAAAGTCATCGCGGGAGAACGCGTGGGCAAGATCGTTGTCGATTTTGGTGAAAACAGGTTCGGCATTCGTGCCGAAGCGGCTGGGGAAACAGATGAATTCGCCGCGCCCGAAGAGGGTGGGGTGGATGAAGTTGCCGCGTCGGATGGGGCTACCCGACGCATGCGGCATTAAACGAAGGGTAACGCGGCCTCGAAGCAAGAGGTCATTTCAGCTACAGGAGCTTACAGCATGCCAATTTATCTGCAGATTGACGGTATCCAGGGCGACGCCACGCATGAGGAACACCGCAAGTGGATGGACATCGAAGCCATTCACTGGAACGTAGCGCGCAACATGAACACGTCTGCCGGTTCTGCTGCAAACCGCGAAGCATCCGAACCGACCATTTCGGAAGTCATTCTGACCAAGGTTAGCGATTCTTCTTCCACCAAGCTTTTCCAGGAAGCCTGCGCCGGCCGCACTGGCAAGCTCGCAACCATCCATCTGGTGACCACGGGCAATCCGGGCAACACCTATATCGAGTATCTGCTGACGAACACACTCATCGCCAGCTACTCGGTGGATTCCAGCGGTGACCGTCCGGTGGAAACCATCAAGCTCAACTTCACCAAGATGGAAGTGAAGTACACGCCGTTCGACGACAACAACTCGCCGCAGTCTCCGATGATCGCTTCTTACGATCTGGCGACGACGAAGGCCGCTTGATAGCGACGCGACCCGGTGCCGGTATTTGCCGGCACCGGAACGTTTTCATTGCAGTTTTGCAGCTCACGTCGTGATGTTTCTCATCCACGTTGGACGAGGCGGGTTTTTCATGCGCTCCCTATATGCGTTTTTTGTTTCCGTGCCGGTTGTTCTGGCTCTGTCCGGTCTTTCGCCGGCGGGTGCCGAGGAACGGACATGGATATTCTCCGGTGCCGAACTCAAGCAGGCCATCGAGGGCAAACTTGCCCCGGAAGTGTCTGATCCGGAAATGCGGCGGCTGGTTTCCGTCGCAAAATCGAGCGCCTATATCGCCGGTGTGGCCGATCTGACAAGCGGATCGGACTGGTGCGGTGCGGGTGCCGTGGCGCCCCATGAACTCACCGACCGGATCTACACCTATCTCGGCGATCTTCCTGCGGAAAAACTGGATGAACAGGCAGCCACTCTCGTGCGGGAGGCGCTCAAGGTCTCCTTTCCCTGTGAGCAGAAAAGTAACTAGTGGGACGAACCATGCGCGTTAACTTTGACACTCTCTATAAGAATTATCCGAGCAGCGACCCGTCGCATCCGAACTATCTCAGCCAGCGTGATCTGTTCACGGAAATCGGCTGGGACGATTTCATCGGCAATCCGAACTATCACAATACCTGCGCCATCCGCGTCAGCATCGCTTTCGTGAAGTCGGGCATCAACATCATGCCCGCCTCGCACCGCATCCAGAAGGGCCCCTATGCCGGTAAGGGCATAGAGGTGAACATGCGCCGCCTTGCCAGCCTGATGAAGCGGACGAGCTATCTTGGCGAACCCGAACCTTTCACCCCCGCGACGGCGCGCAACGGCATCGGCGCGCGCAATGGCGTCGTGGCCTTCAACAATATTCCCGGCTACACCGGCGGCGGTCACATCGATCTTGTGCGGGGCGGCTCGGAAGCCACCCAGTGCGCTTCGGCCTGCTACTACAATTCGGAAACGATCTGGTTCTGGCCCCTGCAGTCCAGCCGCGGGTCCTGATTAGGAGTATCCCATGAACGACCAGCCTTCGTTTTCCGATTTCGTTCAGGCGAGCCGCGTTCTGAAGGTGTCTTCGCCACTCGGCGAAGATCAGCTTCTGCCGGAGCGCCTGACGGTCGAGGAGGGCGTATCGCAGCTCTTCGACATTCGCCTGACGGTGCGTGCCAAGAAGGAAGCGGTCAAGCCCGAGGAACTGATCGGACGGCTGGTCGATATCTCCATCGAAATCAGCCAGGGCGAGGGCGATGGCGGCGGTGTTCGCCGCCCCTTCAACGGCCTGGTGACGGAGCTGCATGAGGGCCCGCCGATCACACGCGGCATGCGCTCCTATGCGCTAACGATCCGCCCGCAGATGTGGCTTCTGTCGCGCCGCTCGGATTGCCGCATCTGGATGGACAAGACGGCGGTGGAGGTCGTCGAGACGCTGTTTTCCGAACACGGCATTCCCGCTCCCGATACATCGGGCATCATCTCGCCTCCGCCTGCACAGCATTACAGCGTGCAATGGAACGAGACCGATCTCGATTATCTCACCCGCCGTTTCGAGGAGGACGGCCTGTTCTACTGGTTCAGCCATGAGGATGGTTCCCACAAGCTGCATGTGGCTGATAGCGCCAGCGGCTGGCTTGCGCCGTCGCCGGCCGCCCAGGGGGAGGGGACGGTGCGTCTGGCGCAGGGGTCTTCGGATCGCAACCACATTAACGACTGGGCGCGGCGTTTTTCCTATGTCTCGGGCCAGCGTGCGGGCGCCGACTGGAATTTCGAGACGCCGGGCATGGTGCCGGGCACGATGACACCGTCGCTGGTGCAGATGCCGGATGCGACGAAACGCGAGCTTTACGAATATCCGGCCCGCATCAAGACGGTGGAAGAGGCCGAGCGGGCGCAAAAACTGCGCACCCAGTCCATCGAGGCCGATCACGACCGGGTTTTCGGTTCGTCCACCTCGCGCATTCTGGAGGCCGGCCGCCGCTTCACGCCTTACGAGGTTGCCCATCCCGAACACGCCTATGAAGAACATGTGATCATCAGGGCCAGCCACAGCATCGTCGACCTCTCCTATGAGACCAATGGCAACGAGCCGGAATATCGCAATCACTTCGAGGCGATCCCCGCCCGTGTGCCGCTGACGCCGCACCGGTCAACAAAACGCCCGCGCATCGAAGGCACGCAGGTGGCGATCGTCGCCGGCCCTGAAGGCGAGGAAATCCATCCGGATCAATATGGCCGCATCAAGCTGTGGTTCCCGTGGGACCGCAAGGCGAAGAAGGATGGCACGGATACGTGCTGGGTGCGGGTCAGCCAGGCATGGGGCGGCGGCACATGGGGTGCGCAGGTCATTCCGCGCATCGGCATGGAAGTGATGGTCGCCTTTGTCGATGGCGACCCGGACAAGCCGCTGGTCATCGGCGTGGTCAACAATCCGGCCAATTCCGTGCCTTACGACCTGCCGGCCAACAAGACGCGCATGGTGCTGCGCTCGAACAGCCACAAGGGTGACGGTTTCAACGAAATCACTTTCGAGGATGAGGCCGGCAAGGAGAACCAGTTCTTCCACGCCCAGAAGGACCAGACGACGCGGGTATTGAATGACCGGACCAAGCGCATCGACCGGCATGAGGTTGCCTCGGTTGGCGGCAACCGCGCGGTGGAAGTTTCCGGCAACCAGAAACATGAGATCGGCGGCTCGGTAAACACCGTCGTCGGCGGCACGGGGCCGATGGCGATGATGGCCATGGCCGGCGTGCAGGCGCTCTCCGGTCAGACGGCGGGGTTACTTTCGCAGGCCGCCCAGATCGCCGGCGGCGGTGGCCCGGGCGTTGCGGCCTTCGCCACCACGCTCGCCTCATCCGCACTCGGCTTCCTTGGCGCAGGCGGTCTTTCCTCGCGTGAGGGCGTGGTTTCCGGCCCGAGCCCGCGTGCGGATGCGGGTACTGCGCTTGCCGGCTCCGGCTCGGGCGTCGGTTCCGATGCTTCGGGGTTATTCCCGCTGCCGGGTATCATGAACACGATCGTCAGCACGTTCAAATCCGACAGCGTCGGGGTGGCGCGGGCAGAACAGATCGGGGTGAGCAAGGTTACGAATGTCGGCCAGACGGCGCTGGAAAGCGTCGGAAAGACAAAGAAGACAACCGTTGGAGAGCGTTACGAAATAAACGTTGGCAAAGCCATTTTCACGCAAACTGAAAATCACACGGTGATCGTCAGCGACAAGATAGTGCTTGCCGCGCCGGGCGGCGTTATCGAGATCAACAAAAATGGGGTGTTTATCAAGGCAACCAAGTTCGAGGTCAAAGCAAACGCTGTGAACTTCAAGCGTGGCAGTGCCGGCAAAAGCACGAACAAGCCTTTTGCTGAAGACTGCTCGAAGAAGTAGGGGTTGGCGTGGAACTCAATAGCGAGAAGAGGCAGGAAGTTCTTTCCAAACTGCGCGAGGAGCAGGGGGCTGGCGGAGCCGCGCGTCTTTATGCCGTCGTCGATGCGTCCCGGGCGCCGATGATTATTCCACCAGCGCTTCAAGCCATGACGGACAAGGTCGCATGTCTTTACAGAGGCAATGCGCTTGAAGAGTTTGGAGACGATACGGCCTGGGTCGCAGAGATGACATCTGACGAAAGCGTATTGCAATGGCTTATCGATAAGGGCTTTGGCAAACGCTGGTCAATTTTTCTGCGAACGTCGCATGCATTGGAAGATGTCGTCCGGCATTTGAGGAAATTTACGATGGTCAAAGATAGTGAGGGGACTATTCACTTCTTTCGTTATTACGACCCACGAACGCTGCGCCAATATCTGCCAGTCCTGACATCAGAGCAGGCCGCCGTTTTCTTCAGTGGAATTGAGTGTTTTTATTGTGAAAACGACCTGAAGGCGGGAGAATTCCTCAAGTTCCGCTTTGGAAATGGCATTGTACATCGTGAGATCGTTTTGCCTTCTGAAGACACGGGCCAGGCAAAGGCAGTTGAGAGGACATTATCATGATCATTGAATTCGATCCGCGTCAGATGAATGCGATGCTGCACGATGACGACGATTTTACGAATTATTTCACCAGAGAGGTGATGCCAAAGCATCTACCCAGTTTCGCCGATATGGCGGGGTCGCCCCAGGCTGCCGAAATGACACGGTGGGGCAGGCGCTATGCGGAGCATTTCTGCTTTTCCGATCCAGTTTATCAAATTCACTTTGTCGTTTTGATGTGGCGGATCGGCCCGGATTTCTTTCTCTTCGAACCGTATAAATCCATCCTGGGAGACCGAAGCCAAACCGAGGAACAACGTATCGAGCGCTGTAACCTCGAGCCGACCATGAGCCAGGAGGGAAATGCGATTGCGCGGAGCGACAATGCCTTCTGGTTCCCGCAATATATGAAGAACAACATTCTCGGCGTCCCTTATGACGACATCGAGGAGGAGTTCGAGCGTGAGCGTGCTGCCAGGGCGAGAGACGTTCAATGAGCCAGCATCTTGATGATCTCGTTAATGTCCCGGATACACGCGAGCTTGAACTGGCCCGTCGTGATCTGGATATGCTGAACCAGCGCTATACCGAAATCGCGAAAGAAGCGGGTTGGCTGGCTGCTTCGTCCATCCCCGTGGTGGGCGGTGTCGTGGATGTCGCGAGCGCCATTGGAAACGCCTGGACTGGCAACTGGGCAGATGCCGGTCTGGATCTCGTCGGTCTCGTTCCCGTCTGGGGTGATGGGGCCAAGGCCGCTGCCAAAGGCACCAAGATTGCGCGGTATGCCGAAAAACTGATGAGCCAGGTTGCCGCCGCGCAGCGCAAGGTCAAGGCGCTCGAGGAGCATGTACGAAAGTCGGCGGCGGCATCGAAATATTGGGCTTCCAAGCGCGGCGAAGCCTACCGCAAGCTTCAGGAAGATTTGAGAAAATGCAATACGAAGGCATGCCGTCAGAAAAAAATCGACGAGTATAAGGATGGTGGCAAATACAAGAACATTCCCCGGGAAAAGGGGACGTGGGCCGGAGAACCGGGAAACAGCAAGTGGTCTCCTGAACCGGGATCGAATGCCGATAAAGCCCTGAAAGAATACGGTCAGGATGGGATTTCTTACAAAAACGGGAAACCCGATTTTTCACCATTCGTGAAAAAAGGTCCGGATGGGCAGCCGATTCAGACCCGCATATCTGATATGAAGGGTGACTTGGCTCGAGGGCCGGATGGCGACGTGGGTCAAGCCGTTGGTCCGCTCAAAGAAAGGTATGGCAGCTGGAGCAAGGCTGCCGACGAAAATGGCTTTACGTGGCATCACAATGAAGACACATCAACGATGCAGCTGGTCGACTCGCGTATACATAATACCGGCCAGGGCGGCGGTGCCCACAGCGGCGGCGCTTCTGCAGTCAACGATCCTTCCTATTAGAACGGAGTTGTTCCAATGGTTGTCTTAAAAGATGCGGTTCAATTCCTGGAGGAGAACAGCGATTTTCAACGCGTTCCGGATACGACGTGGACTGACCGTGATTTCAGTCGCTTTACGGAACTTACCGGGCTGATCGTTCCGAAACAGCTGGAAGAGGTTTTGAGGCAATACGGTCACTGCGGCACCGAATACAACGATTCATTTCTGGTCGAATACGATGACGGAAGTCGGTCGGTACATGATGTGCAGGTGCTTGTTTCGAATTTCGATACCATCGTTTCGTGGCACGAGACCTTTATTGCCAATTCCAGTTGGGAAAAACAGTTCACGCTCCCAATGATATTCTTTGGATCGGCGGATTCCGGACATGCTTATTTGTTGATGGATGGTAAAAATCCTGAAAATGGGGCTGTTTACTTCTGGGAGAGGGCGACAGACCCCTTTGGTACAGGAAACAACGCAAAAGGGATCGTCAAGCTGGCGGACAGTCTGCCGGAATTCCTGATCAATCTCTCCGCACCAGAAAACCTTTGATGTGTAACGAATATGCTTGGTCTACACGAAAAATGGCGAGCAACCTTTATTGAATCCTGGCCGGACGAAGTGTGCGAGCTGGGGTTACCCTTTGAGCAGTTGCTTATTTCGGAGCAGGATCGTGTCGCCATAGGGAGCAGGACCGCGGCTTTCCGGGATCTGTTCAGTGTAGATGAACTCCCTCAACTGTCAGATGAATTCCGCGTAGCCATTGATGCAAAAACCGCGGTTTTCAAAGAGGGCGCCCATTTTCGCTTCGGTGGATGCAGTTTCAAGCAGCCTGGACAATACCAAAAGGGGCCGATCTTCAACAGCGCCCAACTTATGTCTCATATATTGCGGGATAACCCCCGTGTGGCGGGACTTCTTGCCAGTTCACTTCAAGATAAATTTGACGTCTGCATGTTCATAAGGCCCTGGAAAGACATTCCGAAATGGTCTGAGTTCAGGCTCTTCATGAAAAACCGGGAATTCATTGGCGCCTCGCAGTATTTTCATACGGCTTTTTTTCCTGAGATAGAAGCCAATGCCAAATCCATCGCTGGAGCTCTGGTCGATTTTGCGGACCGTTTCAGGGAGGTCGCTCATATTGATGATGCTATCGTCGATATTTACCTGAAACCCGACGATGTCGCCGGATTTGAAGCTGTGCTTCTGGATATTAACCCGCTGATCGTACGGTCCGATCCGTGCCTGTTTCAATGGAGGAACGGTGGGGATTTTGACAGGGGGCTACGCTTCCGGGGCGGGAATAATCGAGTGCTCGCCATAGCACCGTTGCCTTTTGCACATGCGGCTTGATGTAGTTGAGAAGGAGGAACCAGTGACCGCCAGCCCAGTCTCCCTTAAAGGCCACATGCATGTCTGCCCCAAGGTCGATCCCGGCCCAAGACCACATGTTGGCGGCCCCGTCATCTCCACCCAACAGAGTTTTGTTACAGTTGACGGAGCGCCGGTCGCAACTGTCGGTGATATCTGTTTGTGCACGGGAGTTCCGACGACCGATACAATTACTGCCGGCTCGTCCTTTGCGGCTATTGATGGAAAGAAGATAGTGCGGCTGGGAGATGCATGCGCGCATGGTGGAAGACTGGTGCAGGGAACCTCCTGGATTACGTTCGAGTAATCTGAAATACGGTGCCGTGACGACAATCTGCCTCATGCAATGGTTTGACTAGCGGAGCCTGTTTCTGCGTTTATCCATGGAAGTTACGCTTCTAGCCGCCTGTCCCGAAAGAAACGCACCGACATCCTCTTCCCGAAGCGGCGGCGCATAGATATAGCCCTGCACCAGCGTGGCGCCGAGGCCTTCGAGTGCGGTAAGCTCGGCTTGTGTTTCCACCCCTTCCACCACGCATTCCAGTCCCATGTCGCGGCTGAGGGTGAGAAGGGATTTTACGATTTTGTAGCTGGCCGGTTTTTCGTGCAGGTCCGTGACGAAGCTGCGGTCGATCTTGATCTTGGTCAGCGGCAATGCATGCAGTCGCGTCAGGCTGGAATAGCCGGTCCCGAAATCGTCCAGCGATATGCCGCAGCCGAGACGCCGCAGCATTTCGACCGATTGCCTGACCTGTTCGAAATCATGGGCAAAAGCCGTCTCGGTAATTTCAAGGTCCAGCCGCCGCGCATCGAAGCTGCTGTTTTCGATGATGCCGAGCAGGGAAAGCACGCCCTCATGGGAATTGAGGTCCTGCGCCGAAAGGTTGAAGGACAGGCGCAGGGAAGGCTCCCACTTGGCGGCGGAGGCGAGCGCCATCTTGAGAAGCGGCCGCGTCAGCGAACCGACGATGCCCGCTCGCTCGGCGATGGGGAAGAACTGGCAAGGCGGCACATATCCGAGAACCGGGCTATGCCAGCGCGCCAGCGCTTCAAACCCTGCCGTTCTTCCGTCGCGTATATCGACGATCGGCTGGAAAACGACCGAAAGCTCGTTTTCCATATCCCGCTGTTTGAGCAGGTGCTCAATGCGGGCTTCGATATTGATCTGCTTTTCGTGCTCCGCATCGAACAGAACGGCGTCGCCACGCCGGGTTTTCTTGGCGTGGTAAAGGGCATAATCCGCCCTGTCGAAAAGCTGTTCAAGCGTGGAGGCGAGGTTCGGAAACACGGCAATTCCCATGGAAGCGGAAACATGCACGGTGCCTTCCGGCATATGGTAAGGCGCCCTCAACTGCTCGGAGATCGCATTGGCATTTGCGACGAGTTGCGCGTCATCCGGTATGATCGGGGCGACGATGGCGAATTCGTCACCGCCCAGCCGAAATGCCCTGCTGGCTTTCAGATTGGCGGTGAGGCGTTTGCTGACATTGACAAGCAGCCTGTCTCCCACGGAGTGTCCGTAAAGATCGTTGACGGGCTTGAACCCGTCCAGATCGATGACACCCAGCGCCAGCCGGGTTCCGTTGGCCCTGGCTTTTTCGAGCTCGGCCTCAAGATGGGCGAAAAAGGCGCGGCGGTTGGGCAGTTCCGTCAGGCTGTCGATATTGGCAAGCAGCAGGTTTTCGTTGCTAAGCGCTTCCGTGCGCTGTTGTGAAATGACCATGCGCTCGAAATTGCGGTAGTTGGTCAGCAGAATGGACATCATGCCGGTGCAGACCAGCAGCACGTTGATGGCGATGGCAACAAAGGTCGGTTGCCGCGATGCCAGAAAAAAGGCGATGAAGGCGCCATTGACGATGAGCGTCACCGTGAAGGCGGCCGAGCGCACATACATGAGACAGAAAATGCAGGAAATGACGGTAATCGCCATGTAGAAGGCGACGTGGGATTGCGTATAGGCATCCCCATAGGGCACCAGCAGGAAAGACCAGAGCGTGAATGCTATGGCGATGCCGGCAGCGAGGCGATTGGTGCGCCGAAGGGCTGCATGCGCCACCCGCGGTTCGGGATCCATGCCGCGCGTCCGCCACCAGAAGGCGACCCTGAGCGTGCAGCCGAGTGTGAAGAGGGCGGGAACTCCAACGGTGAGCCAAAGCGGCGCCAATCGCATATGCGTCACGGCAAGCGCCCATGTGCTTGAAAGCAGGATGAAATACATCATCGGCATCTGTCGGGTGAAAGCGCGGTACTGTGCTTTCAGCAGATCAGGATTGTCGGACCGGACGGACATGAAGTCCTGCAGTTTCTGTGTGGCGGACAGTATTTTCATTCATGGCTCTTCAAGTACAGAGCGGCATTTGTAACATAATTCCCGTTACATCATTGGAAATACACAGGGTTAACCGAGAGACAACTACATCAACCGCAAGATGCAGGCGCTGCGTTTCGCAACATTCCAATGTTTTCAGTATTAAATGTTTCCTGCGGGGATATTGGTAGTGGTGAAGCAACCCTTTGCTTCATGCCACGTGTTGCGGCGAATCCATTCCATTGGCCTGATCGGCCTGCCCTCTTCCAATGTTCATCAACTCCGTTTCAACGCCCCTTGAAAAGTTTGAACGCGCGTGCAATATGAACGCGTGTTCAAACTTTGAGAAATGGTTCCTGCGCATGGATTCGATCCACTATCCCGATACATTGGCGGCGCGTGCCGAATTGTGCCGCAGCGTTATTCTTTCCGCCGGCGAACTGGTGCTGAAAGGTTTTCAGGGCGAGGCGACGCGCAGCTTTTCGATGAAGGGGCCGCAGGACTTTCTGACGGTGACGGATGCCGCCTCCGAAGCGCATATTCGCGGCGCGATCATGGCCGCTTTCCCGGAAGACAGTTTTTTCGGGGAAGAGGGCGGCGGCGAGATCGGTGAGCGCGTCTGGGTCGTGGATCCCATCGACGGCACCGCCAATTTTGCCCGTGGCATTCCGCATTTCTGCATCTCCATCGCCTATGTCGAAAACGGCCAGACCGAAATCGGGGCGATCTATAGTCCCGCCCTTGGCGAGCTTTATTTCGCCCGTCGCGGCGAGGGAGCGACGCGCAACGGGCAACCGATCCGAACTGCGGAAACGGAGCGCTTCGATGCGGCTTCGATCGAGATGGGGTGGTCCACCCGTATCGCGAATGCGACCTATCTCGATGTCGTCAGGAACCTGATCGATATGGGCGCCAATGTCCGCCGCGCCGGTTCCGGCGCGCTGGCGCTTGCTTATGTGGCTGATGGCCGTTCCGATGGCTATCTCGAATTGCACATGAATTCATGGGATTGTCTTGCGGGGCTGCTACTCGTCAGCGAAGCTGGCGGCGATGTGTGCCCTTTTCTGGAGATCGGCAGTCTCCGGGAGGGCGGGCCGGTGCTGGCCGCAGCCGCCGGTGTTGCCAAAGGCGTCAGCCAGGCATCGAATATAGCGCTCGCCGCGCGGCAGCTGTCGGATCGTCCGCGGGCCGCATCGGCGTGATTTATGGCGGAGGCCCTTTCGCGGAGGGAGCCTCGTGCTTCATGCATGTGGAGGAATGAAATGGATGGACCCGTTTATGCCCGGCCCGCAATCAGTCTGATTGCGGAAGGGCTCGGCCCGCACAATGCTGCGCTTTACATTGGCGGCAGCGATGGTGCGAGCGATCTCGGGCTCCTTCACCGGCATGGCATCACCACCGTCGTCAATTGCGCCGTCAATCTGGATATCAATCTCGTGCCGGCGGTGGCGGAAGAGGGCGACAGGCGCGCCGTGGGTTATGGCGATATCCGTTATTACAAGCTCGGCCTTATCGATGGCGAGGGCAGCCCCGACACCATGATGCTGGGCGCCTATTACATTCTCGACGGCGCGCTTCGCCAGACCATGCCGAAGCGAGAAACCTATCCTTTTGCAGATGGCGGCAATGTGCTCGTCAATTGCCGCAGCGGCCGCAGCCGTTCCGTCTCACTGGTGGCGCTTTTCCTGCACAAGCAGCAGCCGGATCTCTATCCGACCCTCGACGATGCGCTGGCCGTGATCCGCACGAAACGGGAATTGCGGCCTGACGAATGGTTCGAAACGCCGAAACCGATGCTTTACGCCGCCGCCCGCCGTGCTTCCGACTGGATCGACATGGTCGAGGGCAGAAAGACCGCTCAACCATGCTGACACGCACGCTTCCCTCCGTTGCCGTCATCGCAGACGCACATTTCCATGACACGGCAGCCGATTTCGGATTTCCCGGCATCGAAATCGATAGCCAGCGCATCACCATGCGCAGCTGGTCGGATACGCGTGAATCCACCCGGGTTTTCAACGAGAGCGCCGATGCATTGCATGCGGCGCTGGAAGAAGTGCGGCAGCGCGGCATTCGCCATGTGGTGCTGCTTGGCGACTATACCGATGATGGCCAGCGCGTGACGACCGAAACGCTGAAGAACATCCTGCAACGCCACAGCGACGCCCACGGCACGGCCTTCTACGCATTGCCCGGAAACCACGATATTTTCGGCCCGCGCGGCCGGCACCATACCAAGGAGTTTCTGACGGAGAACGGCAAATGCCTTTCCGTTTCCAGCGATGCCCGGCGGGCCGGTGAGCGCGTCGTCGTGAGCGACGGGATGTATTGCGAAGGCTATCCTGCGGGCCTTGGCCCGATGGCGGCTTTCGGCTATTTCCGCCAGCCGGATTATCTGCATTGGGAAACCCCTTTCGGTGCTTCCGATGCGCCGGAGGACCGGCTGTACGCGGTGCGCTCACCCGATGGGCGCAATGTCTACCGCCTGATGGATGCTTCCTATCTGGTCGAGCCGGAGCCGGGCCTGTGGCTGCTGATGATCGACGCCAATATTTTCGAGCCGCTCGATGGCGAGTTCGAAGCGGGTGAGGAGGCGGCTTTCATCGACAGCACCTCCGGTGGCTGGAATGCGCTTTTGCGCTGCAAGCCCTTCCTCATCGACTGGATCGCTGATGTGCGCCGCAGGGCGGAGCTGCACGGCAAGACATTGCTCGGCTTTTCCCACTATCCGGCGCTCGATCCTTTCGATGGCGCAAGCGGTGCGGAAGGCGCTCTGTTCGGTGAAACCAATGTCGTGCGCCGCACACCGCGCAAGGCGGTGGAGGATGCGCTGTTACAGGCCGGGCTTGCCGTTCATTTCAGCGGGCACCTGCACGTGGAAGGCGTGACCCGGCGCGGGGAGGGCGAAAATTCGCTCACCAATATCGCCGTGCCGTCGCTCGTTGCCTTTCCGCCCGCCTTCAAGGTCATCCACCCGTCGCGGCAAGAAATCCTTGTCGAGACGGTGGAGATGGCCGCTCTGCCGGTCAATGGCGGCATTTGCGCCGGTTACGCGCAGGAGACAGCACTGGCGGGCGAGGCGAGCGACCGGGCTTTTGCCGCCGGCAATTACGGTGAATTTCTGCTGGGCCACAAGCAGGCGCTGATCAGGCACCGTTATTTCCCCAGGGAATGGCCGGTCGAGGTTGTTACGGCAATTGCCGATAAAAGCGTTCGGGAGGTTCTCGACCTGCTTGGAGAAGAAGGCCGATCCTCCTCTGATGTTGCTGTCCTGTCTCTGGACCTGCCGATGTTCGAGCTGATTGCCGACTGGTATTGCCTGCGCCAGGGTGCCGGTCTGGCGCTGCCGCATATCGCGCCGCAACGGCTTTCCCTTTATCGAACGCTGGCGGAGCGCTTCGGCCGCGAGCCGGATCGCCACGATGGTTCGGTCGAAAGCTTTCTTGAAATCTTCTTCGGAGCCCTCGGCCTGTTTCTCGAGCGTGCCGAAGGCAGTCCGCGCGATCTGGAGCTTGGGCTCTCACCGCAGCATGAACGGATTGCGGTTTGAACTGAAGATTTTTGCCCGGAAGGACATCTAGCGGGCGGTGATGCGTTCGACCATGGAAACGGGCACGACCTGAAGCCGGGTTTCCGGCTCATCGCTATCGAGCGCGGTCAAGACCTTCTCGGTCAGCGCGTCGAAAGACTGGGCAACGGTCGTCAGCTGATAGCTTTTCCAGCCGGCCTGCGGAATATCGTCGAAACCGACAATCGAGATATCTTCCGGCACCCGGCGGCCCATTTCCAGCCGGGCGGCGTCCATGAAACCAAGTGCCAGCAGATCAGTGACACAGAAGGCGCCGTCGATGGTCCTGTCCGCGAGCAATTCTCGGCCGGCCTGATAGCCACTGTCATAACTTGTGGGGCCGCCGCACCATGGAACCACCTGTATACCCTCTGTGGACATGCGCTCGGTGAAAGCGTTGACGCGGCGCAACTGTGCGGGCGTCCGGCTGCCGCTGGAGACAACCGCAACCTTTCTGCACCTGGCAGCCACAAGCCGCATGGCGGCCAGGTTGGCGCCGTGAGAATCGTCGCTCAGCACCATATTCGTATCGCTGCGGTCCAGATGCTGGTTGATGAGGATGAGACGCACGCCGTTGGCGATGCACTCGTCGATAATGGAGGCCGGAGGTTCACCGGAAAGAACGATGATGGCCTGCGCGCGGAATTCGAAGAGACGCTCGATGAGTGGTGCGATGTCCTTGCGCGCATCTGCCGCATTCAGCAGCAGGCATTGCAGGCCACGGCGCAGGAGACCGATGCTGAGGAAATCGAGCTGTTTCGAAATGAAGGGAGAACTGAGATTTGCTCCGACAACACCAATGAGGTTGGAGCGGTCGTTATTGAGGCCCTGCGCCAGACGGTTGATGCGATAGCCAAGTTCCTGCGCAGCTTTCAACACCCTGCGTCGGACGGCCTTGGATACGCTGCCGCCGGGAGTGAAGGTGCGTGAAACGGCGGAGCGTGAGACACCCGCCTTTTTTGCTACTTCTTCGGCCGTTACGAACCCTTTCGCCATTCAATCCCCCGTTGCGAATCCACATGTCTGATAGCACAGGTCAGATTGCAGCGACTATTCCAATTGAAATATTTCAGGTGCTGTGGTCGCGGTCAGTTTTGCGGTTCCAGCGCGCTTGCAGCGGCCTCGGCACGCGCGGTGGCCTCCTTTGCTTCCCGCTCGGCGCGGGAGGCCGCTTCCGGGTTGCTAGAACCGTCATAACCTCCCATGGCGCGTTCCCCGATGGCGATGTGGACATCCTTGAGCTGGACGATAACAAGACCGGCGAGGATGGCCGCGCCGATAAGGAATACTGTTTTCCCGCTTATGGTCATTCGACGCCACGCTTCGTTTTTGCCGGCGGAGGAAACAGCCGGCAAAACCGCCGCTTAGCGGGTCAGGAGGCCGACGCCTGTTTCCGCATCGAACAAATGCATATCGGACGGGTCGATGTCGAGGCCGATCGTTTCACCGGCCTTGACTGCGCTGCGTCCCTGCACTGCGATGACCAGTTCGGTGGAGGTTCCCGTTGTGAGAAAGGTGGCCGAGCCGGTCGTTTCCACGGCGGAAACCGGCAGCGCCAATGTCGCTCCGGCTGCTGCGGCCGGCCGGATATGTTCCGGCCTGATACCGACGATCACATCTTTGCCGGGCGGCAGGGAGGCCGGATTCCCGATCGATTGCTGCGGCTCGCCTTCGCCGAACCTCAGCTGAAGCGACGCACCATCCGGGCTGACGGTCGCCGGAATGAAATTCATGGCCGGCGAGCCGATGAAGCCCGCGACGAAACGATTGACCGGGCGATCGTATAATTCCAGCGGTGTGCCCTGCTGCTCGATCACGCCGTCGCGCATGACGACGACATGATCGGCCATGGTCATCGCTTCGATCTGGTCATGAGTGACATAGACCGAGGTTGCGTGCAGGCGATCGTGCAGCGCGCGGATTTCCTTGCGCATGTGGACGCGCAGCGCCGCATCGAGATTGGAAAGCGGCTCATCGAACAGGAAGGCCTGTGGGTTACGGATGATCGCCCGGCTCATGGCCACGCGCTGGCGCTGGCCGCCGGAGAGTTCGCGGGGATAACGCTTCATCAGTTTTGAAAGTCCGGTCGTCGCGGCGACTTCTTCCGCCGCCTTGCGGGCCTCGGCCTTGGCGACGCCGCGCATGCGCAGAGAATAGGTGAGATTTTCCTCCACGGTCATATGCGGGTAGAGCGCATAGGACTGGAACACCATGGCCACATCGCGCTTGCGCGGCGGCACGCCGTTCATGAGGGTGCCGGCAATGCGCATGTCGCCGGCCGATATGGTTTCCAGCCCGGCGAGCGAGCGCAGAAGGGTGGATTTGCCGCATCCCGACGGGCCGACAAGCGCGACGAAGGTGCCCTTCTTGATGGAAAGGTTGATGTTCTTCAGCGCATGAAAGGCGCCGTAATATTTGTTGACGCCGGAAAGTTCGATCTGAAGGGTCATTTGAGCGCTCCTGAGGTCAGGCCGGATACGATGCGGCGCTGCAAGAGAATGAAGAGGGCGAGAATGGGCGTCACATACATGGTCGCATAGGCCATGATGTTGTTCCATTCGCTGGTGTTGGGGCCCATGAAGGAATTGAGGCCAACGCTTGCCGGCTGCAATTCGGCCGCCTGGATCATCGATTTCGAATAGACGAACTCGCCGAAGGCCTGCATGAAGATGAGGATGGCGCTGACGAGAATGCCGTTTCTGGCCAGCGGCAGCACGATGTTGAAAAATGCGCCGACCCGGGAATTGCCGTCCACCAGCGCCGCCTCTTCCAGTTCCTGCGGCACGGCCATGAAGGTGGCGCGCACAAGCACCACGAAGAAGGGCATGCTTTTCGCCGCAATGGCGAGGATGACCGACAGGCGCGGATAATCCAGAAGCCCGAATTGCGAGAAGCCGACGAAGATCGGCGTGATCATCAGCGATGCCGGCAGAACCTGCAGCATGAGGATAAGGAACAGGCCGATATCCACCCAGACATTGCGATAGCGCGCCAGCACATAGGCGCAGCCGACGCCGAGAATGGTAATCAGCAGCACCGCGCTCGAAGCGATCAGCACCGAATTCCACAGGTATCGGCCCATGTTGCGGCTGTTCCAGACATAGGCATAGGTCTGCCATTGCGGATCCGTGGGCCAGAAGGCGGGCGGATTGGCGAACATTTCCGAGCCGCTTTTCAGCGAGGTCAGATACATCCAGTAGAGCGGGAAGAGGTAGATGATGGCGAGCACGATGGCGATGGCCAGCATCAGGCGGTTGCGGGTCGTGATGCTCATCCGCGCACCTCATGCCGCGTGGAGCGCACATAAACGATGGAGGCCGCCATGACGAAAACGATCATGATGACGGAGATCGTGGCGCCCTTGCCGAAATCATATTGCCGGAAGGACAGGTCCCAGGCCCAATATTGCGCCACGTTGGAGCTGTTATTCGGTCCGCCATCGGTAATGGCGGCGAAAAGATCGAATTGCTGCAGCGTGAAGATCAGGCCGAGCGAAACGATCGCGCCGATGGTGGAGCGCATCATCGGCAGGGTGATGGTGTAGAAGCGCTGCCAGGCATTGGCGCCATCCAGCTCCGCGGCTTCGTAGAGGTCGCCGGGGATTGAGGCGAGGCCGACGGAAAGCAGGATCATGTTGAAGGAGGTGCCGAGCCAGATATTGGCGATGACAACGGCCCAGAGCGAAAAATTCGCATCCGACCGCCAGAAGATATTGCCCGATATCAGGCCGCTTTCCCGCAGAAAGAAATTCAGGACGCCGAAATCGCCCGAGAGGATCCAGTTCCAGATCGCGCCGACGACGAGGCCGGGCATGACCCAGGACACCAGAAACAGGCCGCGCAGCCAGGTGGCGCCGGGAAAATTGACCCAGAAGAACAGCGCCAGGCCAAAGCCGATGGCGAATTGCCCGGCAATCGAGGCCACGACAAAGGTGACGGTGTTGAAAAGGATCGGCAATGTTTCCGGCTGCCGGAACAGGTCGATGTAATTCTTGAAGCCGACGAAGGGGCGCACGAAGGTGCCCAGGCTGAACATGTCGACTTCCTGAAAGCTCATGACGATGTTGTAGATGAGCGGCAGCCCCGCCATGACGAACAGGAAGCCCAAAGGAAAGGCGACAAGGACGATATCGAAACCGCGACCGTCACTGACGCTGGAAAACAGTTTTTTCATGAAACATCCTCGCAAGCTCCAGTCGGGGCCGCCGCCGCTTGTCGCGGCAGGCAGCCCCACCGGGAGGAACCCCTTGGG
>Ga0268256_1000952_pt1 | contig 19756 bp, 19 predicted proteins | sample AgamicAtAmrz_FD_200247 | JGI IMG/M metagenome (GOLD analysis project Ga0268256, IMG submission 200247) | Agave microbial communities from Guanajuato, Mexico - At.Am.rz (v2) (version 3) | ecosystem: Host-associated > Plants > Roots > Rhizosphere | place: Guanajato, Mexico | collected 2012-06-07
CTGGCTACCTTCTCACCCTCGAGCGCCAGGCGTTGCAACACCGGCAAGGCGAAACCGGCGGTCTTGCCGGTACCGGTCTGGGCTGCGGCCATCAGGTCACGCCCTGCCAGCACGGCGGGTATGGCCAGGGCCTGAATCGGGGTCGGGGTGGAATAGTCCCGCTGCTGCAAGGTGCGCAGCAGGGGTTCGATCAGGCCGAGTTTGGCGAAATTCATGGTGATACCGTCAGGGGGTTCAGCGAAGGCGGCAGTTTACCGCAAGCCCCCTGGAGTTGCGCTGGCTTTGACACCCGCTCCCGCCGCCGGATGCACCTGCTCCTCAGGCCACCTGCCGTGGCGCGCGCCGCCACTGTGGCAGCCCGATCAACACCACCGCCCCGACGATCACGCCCATGGCCAGGCATTCCTCGGCGCCGATCCGTTCACCCGCAAAGGCAATCCCGAGCAATACCGCCACCACCGGGTTGACGTACGCGTAGCTGGTCGCGGCCGCCGGCCGCACATGCTTGAGCAGGTACATGTACGAGCTGAAGGCCACGATCGAGCCGAAGAAGATCAGATAGGCCAGTGCCCCCCAACCCGCCGCCGTCGGCATCTGGGTCAGGCGTTCACCGCTCAGGGCGCTGCCGATCAACAACGCGGCACCGCCCACCAGCATCTCGGCAGCACTGGCCATGGCGCCCTGGGGCAAGGGCAGGTTCTTGCTCCACACCGAGCCGAAAGCCCAGGCCGCCGCTGCGAACAGGATCAACGCTGCCCCCATGGGGCTGGCCTGCAGGTTCGAACCGAGGTTGAGCAAGCCGATACCGGCAAGCCCGAGGAAAATCCCCGCCCATTCCAGACGCGAATTGCGATGACCGAACAACAGCCCGAACAGCAAGGTGAACAACGGCACCGTGGCCACCGCCAGCGCTGCAACGCCCGATGCCACGCCGGCATGCTCGGCCAGAGTCACGCCACCGTTGCCGCAACTGAGCAACAGAAACCCGATCGCCCCCGCCGCCCGCCATTGCGCCCAAGTGGGAGCCGGCACACCGCGCCAGCGCAGGAAGCCATACAACAGGCTGCCGGCAATGACAAAACGTACCCCAGCCATCAGCAACGGCGGCCAGGATTCGACACCGATGCGAATGGCCAGGTAGGTAGACCCCCAGACCAGGTAGAGGGCAATGAAGGCGCCGATCAGCAGCCAGGGAAAACGACGGGAGGCAGGCATGACAAAAGACTCGAAATCCGTTTACGGGTGACTTAGTTTAGGAAGGCGCTCCCGTAAACATAAGTTACAAAACACGTTTAATCAGCCCATACACTTTGCAATAAACGGTAATTCGCCTGTTTTCCCGTTGATTGCACATTCGCAACGAGAGACTCATGGACAAGTACGATCGCATGCTGCTCGCCGCCCTGCTCGAAGACGGTCGCGCCACCTATGCCCAGCTCGCCCGTCAGGTCAACCTGTCGGCGCCTGCGGTGGCCGAGCGAGTCGCCAAACTCGAGGCCAGCGGAGTGATCACCGGCTACGCCGCCAAGGTCGACCTGGAAAAGATCGGCCTGCCGATCCAGTGCATCATCGAACTGCGCCTGGCCAGCCATGGCAACCAGCAGGCCTATGACGCCCTGGCGCGCATCCCCCAGCTCACCGAATGCCACCGGGTCACGGGCGACCCGTGCGTGATCATGCAGGCGGCAGTGGGTTCGATGCATGAACTGGAGGCGCTGATCAACCAGGTGTCGCAACTAGGGTTCAGCAAGACGTCGATCATCCTGTCCAGCGCGGTGGAGCGCCGGGTGCCGCTGGACCACTTGCAGGGCAATGGCAGGAAGGGGTGAGTGCGCCCGTTCAGTGACGCAGCAGCAAATCACCCTCGATCGGTACATAGCGCGTGGCTGCGCGAATCAACGACAGCGCCGTGAGCCCTGGCGCGCCGTAGACCACCGTCTCGACGCCATGGCGCAGCATCACCCGCTCGAGCAACTGGTCGAAGTCACCATCGCCGGAGGCCAGTACGACCTGATCGACCCGGCTGGCGGCCTCATACACGTCCAGGGTGATGCCCACATCCCAATCTCCCTTGGCCGAGCCGTCGCTGCGCTGGATGTAGGGTTTGAGGCGCACCTCGAAACCGAGGTTGCGCAGGATCTGCTGAAATTGCTGCTGCTTGCTGTCACCCCGGTCGATGGCATAGGCCACGGCCTCGACGATGGCGCCATCGCGGCTGACCTGGGACCAGAGGGCACTGTAATTGAAGTGACAACCATGGGCCTGGCGCACGGTGTAGTAGAGGTTCTGCACATCCGCGAACAGCGCGATCTTTTTCACCTGGTGGCCCCGGGATAAAGGCGAAAGGGGCGCAGTGCGCCCCCGGGAATCCCGCGATTATGCCAGACGCGTCAGACGAAGGTGTCGTCATCGTCCGAGAAGAAACCACCGCCGCCGCTGTCGTAGTCGCTGTCCACGAAGCCGCCCTGATCATTGCCCCAACCGCCGCTGTCGGCAACCTGGCGCTGGTTGTCCTGATCATTCCAGCCGCCATTGTCGCTGGCCGGCGCCGGCTCTTCACGGATCACCTCGACCACCTCGTTGGGTTGCGAGTTATGGCTGAACAAGCTGCTGATACCTTGCGCCAGCAGTACTCCGCCCGCCACGCCCGCTGCGGTCTGCATGGCTCCCCCGAGGAAGCTGCTCGCACCACTGCGCGCCGGAGCCGCAGCGAAACCTTGCGCTTGCGCCTGGGGCTGTGGGGCATAGGCCTGGGGCGCAGGCTCGCGCCAGCCACCAGAGCCGGAGGCAGGGGGCGTCGCGACCGGACGCTGAGGCTCCGGGCTACGCGCACTGCTGCCAAAGATGCTCGACAGGAAGCCACCACTGGCCTTTGGCGCCTCTTGCTGAGCCTGGGCGCGGGCTTGTCTGAGCTCGGCCTCGAGTTGCTTGTTCTGCTCGTCGAGCTTCTTGATCGCCGCCTCCTGGACCAGGATCGCCTGGGCCATGTAGTACGGCGCCGCTGGCTGCTGGCGCAGGTGCTCCTCGATCCGCGCCTGGGCCTGGGCATCGCGCGGCTGCTGTGGATCCTCGGCCTGCTTGATGCGGCCGAACAGACCGTCGATCAGGGTTTGTTCTTCAGTGTTCATGGGCTACCTCTTGGGCCATGCGGAACATCGGACAAGGTCAAAGATGGGTCGTGCCTGGTCAGGATTCAATTACAGGGCCGATGAAACTTTTTTCAGCATCGCCCGCTCCTGGGCTAAAGTGACGCACTGCTTTTTCCTGCGATATAGACCGATGAACCCGCTGACGATCCTGCGCGACTCCCTCTACTTCTTCCGCCGCCACTTCACCAGCATCCTGCAGTTGTGCCTGCCGCTGGTGGTGCTGGAAGCCCTGTTCAGCCAATTGCTGTATCGCCAGTTGGGTGACGACGCCTCGCCGGCCTACGGCATGCTTGTCAGCCTGCTGTTCTACCCGCTGTACAGCGCCGCGCTGATCCTCTACCTGGATACCCGCAGCAACGGCCAGCAGATCAGCAAGCGCAACCTGTTCGCTCGCGCCGTGCAGTTGTGGCCGGCGCTGGCCCTGCTGATCCTGATCAGCTCGCTGCTGATCATGGCGGGCCTGGCGCTGTTCATCTTCCCGGGCGTATGGATCATGATCAAGCTGGTGTTCGCCGAGTACCTGCTGGTCCTGCGCGGCCTTCCCGTCATGCAGTCGATGCGCGAGAGCGCACGCATGACCACCGGGCACTTCATGCGCATCCTGATCTGCGTGCTGTCGGTGCTCGCACCGCTATGGCTGCTCGATGGCCTGCTGCTGATGGCCTTCCCAGAGCCGCAGCCAGGCGCGCAACTGGTGCTGGACAGCCTCAGTGGCTTCCTGCAGTTGTTCAGCAGTGTGGTGCTGTACCGCTTGTTCATGCTGTTGGAGAGCGAGGCCGGCGCCGCTGCGGGAAACTGAAAGCTGTACGGGATGACGGCAACGCTCTGGAAAGCGTTCGCGGTGCCCTGCACAACGTATTGCATCGACACTCCTGAACGACGCCCGACAGTCGCGGGCCACCCTCAGGAGATGCATGCAATGGGTATGACAACAGATTCCGCAACTGAGCTACAGCGTGACTTCAAAGCCACGATCTACTGGATGAAGGGGGACGTGCTCGTCCCGATCAGGCGGAGCAAAACGACGGATAAATTCACCTGGGGCGTAGTTCCGGGGGACGACTGGCTGCAGGCGGGAGGTGACCAACCTTCTCTGATTCTGGACTTCGAGTTTCACTCCAAGACCGAAGACCGCCTGCACTACATGATCAGCAGGTCGAGCGGATTCAGCAGGCTTGGGCGAAGCGTCAACGGCTATCTCGGGCTCTATCAGGTCAGCGAGGTGACCGACTACTGGAAACTCGAACCGTTGTGGCACGCGCCCAATGGCTGGGTCTGCCGCTTGCGTGATCACGAGGGGCATGGCGTGAAAACCTGGCAGGACGACCCTCATTTCGATAACTTCACCTACCACTTCCTGAACACCTACGAAGGGAACGACGCCGAGTTCCTCGTGGTTCCCACAACCTGAACCCCAGCGCTCACAGCAACCCGAGGGTCAGTGCCTTGAGCGTTGCTGCAGCGCGCGTGGTGCATTCGAGCTTGCGGAAGGTGCTCTCGACATGGGTGCGCACGGTACTGGGACTGATGCCCAGCAACCGCGCGACTTCCTTGTTGCTGTGACCCAGGCTGATCTGGCGCAGCACCTCGCTTTCGCGTTCACTCAACAGTCCACCGCCCCCTTTGGCTGCCGGCAGCTTGCGCTCCCCGCGCGCGGCAGCGAACACGGCTTCACAACACTGCAGGTCGAAGCGCCCCTGTTGCGCCTCCAGCCTGAGCAACTGCTCGGCCTCCTGCTGGCCAAGCGCCGCTCGCCATGGGCGCTCGGCCCGCAGCGCCTGCCAGGCGAGCGCCACGGCCAGCAAGCGCTGCTCCGGCGCCAGGGCATCACCCTCCACGCCACGAAAATAACCACTGCCATCGAGACGCTCGTAGGCGTGTGCTGCAAGCTTGCCCGCACGCTGCAATGCCGGTATCTGCGCGCAAGCGCGCTGAGTCCAGTAGGGCACCAGGCGAATCTGCTCGCGGTCGCCCTCAAGCAATGCACCCGGCAGGTTCCATACCCGGTTCGGCACCGCGGCGCGGCCGATGCCATGCACCAGCGCCGCCTGCCTCAGCACGTCCTGCAGCGCCTCCGGCATGCCCATCAGCCCGGCGGCGTCATGCACCAGCGCAGCCACACCACGCGAATAGCCCGCAAGCCAGGTCAACTTGAGGTCGATGACATCGGCAACCAGGGTCAAAGGCACATCGGAGCAAGCTGTATTCGAGGCCGTCGCTTGTTCAGCCTCCTGCAAGTCATGCAACCAGTCAGCCGCCTGACACTGCAGCTCCCTCACCAGGCTGCGCGGGTAGCGCTGATCGGCCTGCCCCTCGATCCAGGCCAGCGCAGCCTCAAGACCCCGCGCTCGCGAAAGGATCTCCAGGTCACCTGCCAGCACCACCTGATACACCACCTCAGGCACCTGTGGATGACGCAGGCCGGATGGGCGACCGCTACCGTCGAAGTGCTCGAACACGTGCCGCAGCCCCTGCTCCACTGGCGCGCCCAGTCCAAGAGCAACTGCAACCTCGCCAGCCACCTCGCAGTGCACGCGCGCCAGCGGCCCGGTCTGCAGCATCGCCCGCTGCCCGGCGGCGTCGAGGGTCTGCGCGAGCATGGCTTGACGGCCACCCACGTCGTCCCCGAGCAGGCGGGTGAAATCTTCGGCATTGGCAGTGCACCCCGACCAGCGCAACAGTGCGACATCAGCGGCCACCTGCAGGTGGTCGCCCTCGCCCATACAGGCGTGCGCGAGCCTGCGCGCCAGCTGCGCCGTGCGGCGCGACTGATCGATAGGCTGGCCCATGCTCAGGTCACCCACCATCGACAAGGCGAGGATGGCGTCTTCCAGGGGGATGTAGTCGGCAACAGGCATGAGCGGTCCACAGTTCAGTGAGTTGGAGGCTCGGTCATTCGACCGATACCCGTGAAGGCACAGCCTGCCGAGAATACAGCCATCACTCACAGGAGACCGCGCCATGTTCCGATTCAAAACGCTTGCCACCGCAATAGCAATGACTGCCTCGATCTTCACCCTCGGCAGCAGCTTCGCCGACACCGCCAAGCCTTCGGTGGTCATCGTCCACGGTGCCTTCGCCGACGGCTCGGACTGGGCCAAGGTCGTGCCGCTGCTGCAGGCCCAGGGCATCAAGGTCACGGTGGTGCAGAACCCGCTGACCTCGCTGGCCGAGGACGTCGCCGCGACCCGGCGCGTGCTGAACAACCAGCAAGGGGACGTGGTCCTGGTCGGCCACTCCTGGGGCGGCACGGTGATCAGCCAGGCAGGTACCGACGCCCACGTCCGCGGGCTGGTCTATGTGGCGGCATTCGCACCCGATGCCGGCCAGGCCAGCAAGGACCTGGGCCAGGGCTACCCGACCCCACCCGGCATCAGCCAGATCGCGGCCGACGGCAACGGCTACCTGTACCTGACGCCCCAAGGCATGGCCACCGATTTCGCCCAGGACCTGCCCAAGGCCCAGACCGACATCATGACCGCCACCCAGGGCCCGATCCGCGCCTCGGCCTTCGAGGACCGCACCAGCGCTGCTGCCTGGAGCAGCAAACCGTCCTGGTACGTGGTTGCAGGTCAGGACCGCATGATCGACCCAGGCCTGCAACGCGCCTTCGCCAAGAAGCTGGGCGCACAGACCACCGAGCTGGGCACCAGCCACGTACCCCAGCAATCGCAGCCTGCAGAGGTGGCAAAGGTGATCATCAAGGCCGTCGACAAAGTCGCCAGCACCCGCTGAAGGATGGGCGGGCCGGACACCTCGGCCCGCCGTCGGTGACACCCACTGGGCTGGAGCCGTGCAAGGTCGGGAAAGCCTTCGCTCTCCCGCCCTTGGCTCCGGCTATCCAGACTGATGCCCGCAACGAATCTGACTCGAACGCGCCATGACCCGACCACGCGCAGGCTGGCGCCATCTTATTGCGGAGCACGTCAATGACAGACACCCCCGAAACCTCCAACTGGGCCCTGAACGCACAGGTATTTCTCGGCAGGATTCATGCGATTGACCCTTCCGGGCGCCGTAGAGCCCTCTATCCCAGCCTGTTTACCGACGCCGAGGGAGCAAGCATCGGCGGACAAAGCGATTGGCTGGTTGCGGGGAACGAGCATCCTGCCTGCGTAATGCGTTTCCTGCTTCATTCCACAACGCCCAACCGCCTGAACTTCATGATCATGGGCAACGCCGAGCATCAGGACAAGAAGCTCGGCGTCAGCCGCAATGGCTACCTGGGGTTCTACCGCTATGCATCGGTCGTGGACTATTTCAAGCTTGAGCCCCTGCAGTGGGGCCAGGACAGTCTGTTGTGCCGCTGGCGAGATCATCTTGGCCATCAGGTCAAAGCCCGCAGCGAAGCCCCGGAAGCTTCGGCGCGGTTCAGTTACATGAATGTCCAGATGGGCAATCCCCTGACCTTCCTGGTTGAGCGCATCGCGCAGTGATGCCTGAGGGGGTCGAACGGCTGACGGCCCAGGGCGATGCACGGGGTAGCTGCCCGGGCAGCAAATTGCGCAGGATCGACGGCAGGTCGAGCTGGGCGAGTCAGTGACCTACGCGACATGCTTCACCGTTATAGGAACGCCTTCACGCTGCTGCTATCGGTGAAGCAACTGCAGAGTCGAAGGTGTGTATCCGTTCCGGACACGCCCCCAACTCCGCAGGAGATTAAAGACCCATGATCAATGAAGAAATCAAGGCAGTTCTTGCCGCCCCCACCATCGAAGACTTCAACGCCAGAATCTACCTGTTGCAAAACGAAGAAAAGGTGCCGTTACGCTTCAGCCGCCCCAACGAACACCTTGCTTGGGGTGTATTCAACGAAGCGAACTGGCTTCAAGCGGGCGGCATGGGTCAATCACCCTTGTTTTCGATGAAGTTCCTTTCCAAAACGCCCGACCGCCTCTGGTTCAAGCTGATGGCCACAGGTTACGGCGACAACCTTGGACACCTGGGCTTCAGCAAAAATGGTTATCTGGGACTTTATGACTACAACAGCACAACCTATCCCTGGAAGATCGAGCTACTGGATTGGGCAGACGGCTACACGCGCTGCCATCTTAGAGACCATCGTGGCATTCGCGTAGGAGTCTGTAGCGAACATACGGAAATCGAGGGGCACAAGATGCACTATCTGAGCATTCAAGACACCCAACCTGCCGAGTTCGTGATTCATAAGGTGGATGTGCCGGGTTCAGTTGAAGGCACGTCCTGGCTAAACGTGTATTGAACGCCTCAACGCACCGTCGCCTAACTCAAGTACCCCTGGGTTTGGCGCGGGCAGTGGCTTGCGCGACCAAAGGGTCATCTGGCCAGAAATGCTTGGGGTACCTGCCCTTCAAATCCTTCTTCACCTCGAGGTAGGTCGAGCGCCAGAAGTTCGCCAGGTCCTGGGTCACCTGGACCGGGCGCCGGGCTGGGGACAGCAGGTGCAGCTTGAGCACCTGCCTGCCGTTGGCAATGCGTGGCGTGTCGGCCTGCCCGAACAACTCCTGAAGTCGAACGGCAAGCACGGGAGGACGCTCGCTGTAGTCGATACGAATACTGGATCCCGAGGGTACCGCCACCGTCTGGGGTGCCAGGGCATCCAGTTGCTGCGGCAGCGGCCAGGGCAGGAGATTGCGCAGGATCGAAGACAGATCGAGCTGGGCGAAATGGCTGAGCCGGGCGACCTTGCCGACATAGGGCCCCAACCATTCGTCCAATGATTGCAGCAACGTCTCATCCCGCAGGTCGGGCCATTGTCCGACGACACCCGCTTCCTCATCCAGTACCCGCAGCAGCTCCACGCGGGCCTGCCACTGACGAAGGTCAGGCGTCCAGGGCAGAAGCTCCAGGCCTTTGCGTCGAACATAGTCGAGCAGCGCCTGCACGCGTGCCTCATCGCTCAGAGAGGCCAGTGGCGTGCGCGACAGCACGAGCTCGCCAACCTTGGTTTGTCGTTCGGCGCGCAGGGCGCCCTCTCGCTCATCCCAGTCGAGCTGGTCCACCGTGCGGACCTGCTCCTTCAGCACGGTGTCGAACAGCGCCGCGTCGAGGTCGGCGGCCAGATAGATCCGCTCCTCCCGCTGGCCCTGTCGGCTGCCCAGGTCCGCGATGGCCAGCCAGGTGTGCTTCATCAAGGCGTCCGGCTCGGTGAACATCGCTGCCCGGCCATTGGCCAGGCGATATTCGGCCCCGCCATCACTGCGCTGCTGGGCGACACGGTCGGGATAAGCCAGCGCGAGCAGGCAGCCCACCCAACGTGGATGATGAGGATCGGCGACGGCTTGCGACACAGGGCCACGCAGGTAGGATCGATACTGCCTGGAAAGTTGCCTGGCGCGCTGGGCGCCTCCCTGCTCACCGCGCTGGGCACGTTGCTCACCGCTGAGAATGGCCAGCCGGCTGTGCAGGTCAGCGCCCGCGCCACGCTGTATATCCCGCTCTCCCAGCAAGGCCGCGATAGTGCACGCGGTCTCGGCCAGCCCCAGTTCGTGACCTCGCAGCAACAGATGGGCAATTCGAGGATGGCTCGGCAGCTCGGCCATCGCCTGCCCGTGCCGGGTCAGTTGCCCATCCGCCTGGAGCGCGCCAAGGCGGCGCAGCAAGTCGTTGGCCTGTGCGTAAGCAGCCGCAGGGGGTGCATCGAGCCACGCCAGCTCATTCGGCTGGACGCCCCACTTGGCCAACTGCAGCGCCAGCCCGGTCAGGTCCGCCTGCTGGATTTCGGCGGTGGCGAAGCCTGCCATCTGATCGTGCTGCGCTTCGGACCACAAGCGATAGCAAACGCCGGGCTCCAGCCGCCCGGCACGCCCTGCCCGCTGGGTAGCGCTGGCCCTGGAGATCCGCTGGGTATCCAGACGAGTCATGCCGCTGCGTGGATCGAAGCGCGGAACACGCTCAAGCCCGGCATCGATGACCACCCGCACGCCATCGATGGTGACGCTGGTCTCGGCAATGTTGGTGGCCAGCACCACTTTGCGCATCCCCGGGGGCGCAGGGTCGATCGCGGCCCGTTGCTGGTTCAGATCGAGCTCTCCATGCAACGGGCAAAGCAACGTATTGCGCTTCAGGGACGGGGAGGCATCGAGGCTGTCCTGAAGCCCTGCCAGGACGCGACGGATTTCAGCCTGGCCCGGCAGGAACACCAGCAGGCTTCCCGATTGCTCGGCCAGCGCATCGAGACAGGTGCTGATCACTCGCGGCTCGATGTACTCGCCGGCTTGCTGCGGCTTGCCCCAGATCGTCGTGACCGGGAACATCCGCCCCTCGCTGGTGATAATCGGAGCGTCATCCAGAAGGCGCGATAGCCTTTCTCCTTCGAGGGTCGCCGACATGAGCAGGACTTTGAGCGCCGTATCGTCCCGGAACAGTTCACGACCATTGAGCGTGAGCGCCAAGGCAAGGTCAGCATCGAGATTTCTCAGGTGGAATTCATCGAAGATCACCAGCCCCACGCCCTCCAACGCCGGATCGGCCTGCAGGCGGCGGGTAAGAATGCCTTCGGTGACCACTTCGATGCGGGTATCCGGCCCGACCTTGCTGTCCAGCCGGATGCGATAGCCGACCGTCTCGCCGACCTTTTCCCCCAACTCGCTGGCCATGCGCTCGGCAGCAGCGCGGGCCGCAAGACGACGCGGCTCGAGCATGACGATACGCTGCCCGGCCAGCCATGGCTCGTCGAGCAGCGCCAGGGGCACACGGGTCGTCTTGCCCGCGCCAGGCGGCGCCTCGAGCACGGCTTCGTGGCGTTCGGCCAGGGCCTGACGCAGGGCGGGCAAGACAGCATCGATCGGTAAAGAATTCATGGTGGTCCTCAAGCTGGCGAGCGAGTATAACGGCGAACCGAGACCGCTTCGTCATGGTCTGAGCATCAGGTGCGGACGTTTTTGCCCGACCTCCTGCAGTCACCTTTCCGGAGATTCACATGCGCATCCATTCCCGCGTCATCGGTGGCGCCCTCATCGCTGCCCTGCTGACCCAACTGACGGCCTGCGGCACCATCCTCTATCCCGACCGTCGCGGCCAGATCGAAGGCAAGATCGATCCGGTAGTCGCCGTCATGGACGCGATCGGCATCCTCTTCTATGTCATCCCAGGCCTGATCGCCTTCGGGGTCGACTTCGCCACTGGCGCCATCTACTACCCAGGCGGCAAGACCGCCCAGGTCGACCCGGCCAAGCTCAAGCCTGCGGTCGATGCCGATGGCAAGATCGACAACCTCAAGCTGCAGGCTATTCTCGAAAGCGAACTGGGCCAGCGCCTGCCCCTGAACGATCCGCGACTGATCCAGCACCGTGGCAGCGTTGAACAGCTGGCCGCCTTCGGCCTGGTCCCGGCCGCCTGAGCGACACCGGAATGACACGCCACGCATGACTGCCACCGCCGAACATCAACGCCTGCTGCGCCTGGCCACCCGTGCTTCGCTGACGGTAGCCAGCATTCTCGTCCTGGCCAAGGCCATTGCCTGGTGGCTGAGCGGCTCGGTGAGCCTGCTCGCGGGCCTGACCGATTCGGCGCTCGATGCCGTCGCTTCCTTCCTGAACCTGCTGGCGGTGCATTACGCCCTGCGCCCGGCCGACGACGATCACCGCTTCGGCCACGGCAAGGCCGAGGCCCTGGCCGGTATGGCCCAGGCACTGTTCATTGCGGTCAGTGCGGTATTGATCGGATTCCAGGCGGTGGAGCGCCTGCAGACGCCGCAGCCGCTGGGCGACACGGGCGCGGGCATTGCGGTGATGCTGCTGTCGCTGGCGTTGACCGTGGCGCTGCTGGCATTCCAGCGCAAGGTCATCCGCATCACCGGCTCCACTGCGGTACGTGCCGACTCGCTGCATTACCGCTCCGACCTGCTGCTCAACGGCAGCATCCTGCTCGCCCTGCTGCTGGCCGGCTTTGGCTGGCCACAACTGGATGCGCTGTTCGGCCTGGGGATCGCGCTGTACATCCTCTGGAGCGCCCTGCAGATTGCCCGTGAGAGTACCTCGATCCTGATGGACCAGGAGCTGCCCGCCGACATTGGCGAACGCATGCAGGAACTGGCCCTGGCCATTCCCGGCGTCAAGGGCGTGCACGACCTGCGTACCCGGGTGTCAGGCAGCCATTGGTTCGTCCAGTTGCACCTGGAACTGCCCGGCGCACTGCCGCTGCATGACGCCCATGCCCTGTGCGTGAAGGCATCGGAGGCGATCCGCCAGCGTTATCCGCGCGCAGATGTCATGGTGCACGCCGACCCTGTCTAGCAGCGACAGCACATTTGCTCTGCCTCCCCTAAGCCTCGCCCCTCAGTTGACGCTGTACCCCCGACCGCTCAGGCACGCTGCCAGCGAGCGGCGATAGCCGTTGGCTACATTGGCCGGTGGCGCATAGGTGGCCGTGGCCGGATCGAACCCGGACTGGCTGACGGCCCAGCGATGGCATTGGTAACGATCCTGCTCCTGCTGCTCGGGGCCCTGTCCGTTCGCCGGATAGGCGACGACGTCATAGCCATTGTCCGCCTGAGGCTGGGGTTGCGGTGCATACGCCGGGGCGGACGGATTGACCACCACGTACTCCTGGCTGTCAGGCTGATACTGGTAGTAGGTATCGGCTACCAGGAAGTAGAGCAATCCGCTCAACCACACTTCCTGGGCGTAGGGAGGCAGGTAGTTCACCCGCACGCCATAAGGCGGGCGCACCACGATATAGCCGCCGCTATGCGGGCGGTACCAGTAGCCGCCGGAATAGAAGTAGTCCTGACCGCGGTAAGGCACTTTCCAGTAACGGTCCGGGAAACGGTCCGTGGTGTAGCCAGGGCGGTATTGCGGCCCCGGCCCCCAGCCATTGCCATGGCCGTCGGGTCGGCCCTGCCAATCACCGCCCGGGCGCTGGCCAGGGCCGCCCGCCTCCCAGTGGCGGATATCGCCGTTGCGGCGCGGAATATCCTGATAGTAGCCCTGGCGCGGAGGCTGGGTCTGGCGCACTTCGTCACGGGAGTTGAGTGGCGAGCTACCTTGGGCTGGACCATTGGGCTCCTGCTGGCCACCCCAGCCACGCCCGTCGCCCGGCCCCTGGGCCAGCGCCCCGAGGCTGATGCCCATGCCCAGCAAACCAACACCCGCCCACTGCCAGATGCGTGACCTCATGCTCGTCCTCTCGATAACCACAGCGCTTGATGGCAGCAGTCTAACCTGAGGCGGGGGCAGGCAGATGAAATCCCCCCAGGCACACGAGCAATAAAAAAGGGAGGCCATTGGCCTCCCTTCAGGAATTGTCGTCCGTGCTCGACGCTTGTGACGTCGGCTCACCTCACAGTGTCTTCTGGACGCTGTGCAGCCCGGGGGCCAGGGCGATCCGGTTGGATGGCTGGCCGCGACCGCCCGCCTAGGGCGCGTCGCCGTGGACTTGAGTCCGGGCAGTGATTCTGTTGATAAAGATAGAGGAATGGGTGCGGCAGAGGATTGCGAAGATTGCTCTGATAAATAGCACTTGCGCAATTTTTCACTCAGGATTGATAATTCGCCGCAATCCGAACAGAAAAGGCATTCTTGATGAGCAAGCTCGACCGCTACGACCTGAGCATTCTTGCCGAATTGCAGCGCGATGCACGCATTTCCAACCAGGAACTGGCCGAGCGTATCGGCCTGTCCCCCTCGCCCTGCTCCCGGCGTGTCAAGCAGCTCGAAGACGACGGCTATATCTCGCGCCAAGTGGCCCTGCTGGACCGCAAGAAGCTCGGCCTGAGCCTCACCGCCTACGTGCTGATCGGTATGGACCGCCACACCCCCGAGCGTTTCGAAACCTTCGAAGCCGCCATTCGCAACCTGCCCCAGGTGCTCGAGTGCAGCCTGGTGACTGGGATGGACGCCGACTACCAGCTCAAGGTGGTGGTACCGGACATGGACCACTATCAAAAATTATTGCTCGGCAGCCTGACCCGTATCGAAGGCGTCACCAGCGTGCGTTCGAGCTTCGTGCTCAACCAGGTACTGGCCAGTACCGAGATGCCATTGACCCACCTCCGTTAAAACCTGCGATACCCGGCGTATGATCGGGTCTTCAGACTGCCTGGAGCTTTAAAGATGGATCCCGCCGTTTTCGAAGAGTGGATGATGATCATCCTGGTCACCGTGCTGATCGGGTTCATGGGCTTCATCGTCTGGGACCTGGCGAAAAAGTCCAAGGCCGGGCGCTTCGGCACGCTGATCCTGTTCTTCGTGCTGGGGTTGGGGGTGCTGGCCTTCATCATCAAGAGCGTAGTGGTGGGGTTTCTCGAAGGGGTGTAGCGCAGGCCAGCCCAATCGCGGGACAAGCTCGCGATTGCGCCAGAGCAGTCCTATAGCCGTGCCGGCACCTCGCGCCAGCACCCCTGCTCCAGCCCATCGAGGCTCCAGTCACCGATCCGGACCCGCACCAGACGCAAGGTCGGTAGCCCCACCGCCGCCGTCATCCGTCGCACCTGGCGGTTGCGCCCTTCGCGGATCACCAATTCCAGCCAATGGGTGGGAATGCTCTTGCGAAAGCGTACCGGCGGGTTGCGCGGCCACAGCGCTGGCTCCTCCAGAAGACGTGCCTCGGCTGGCAGGGTCTTGCCGTCGTTGAGTTCGACTCCATCGCGCAAACGCTGCAACTGCTCTTCGCTCGGCTCACCTTCGACCTGCACCCAATAGGTCTTGGGCAGCTTGTGCTTCGGGTCGGCAATGCGCGCCTGCAAACCGCCGTCATTGGTCAGCAGCAGCAGCCCCTCGCTGTCACGGTCCAGACGCCCCGCGGGGTAGATACCCGGGATATCGATGAAGTCCTTGAGCGTGGCGCGCCCCTGGTCGTCGCTGAACTGGGTCAGCACATCGAAGGGCTTGTTGAACAGGATCAGGCGAGGCTCGGCCGGCGGCGCCTTGGGCGGGCGACGCGGGCCGGAAGGACGCGCCGCCGGGCGGCGCGGGTTGGAGCGGGGTGGCAGGGGCATGGATCCTCAGCGGAACGGCGGCTCATCGAAGCTGCGCAGTTTACGCGAGTGCAGCGAGTTGAGCTCGGTGCGCAGCAGGTCGAGGGCAGCGATGCCGATCTTCAGATGCTGGCTGACCGCACGGTTGTAGAAGGCGTTCGCCGAGCCCGGCAGCTTGATCTCGCTGTGCAGTGGCTTGTCGGAAACGCACAGCAAGGTGCCGTAGGGCACACGCAGGCGATAACCCTGTGCGGCGATGGTGCCGCTCTCCATGTCCACCGCCACGGCGCGCGACAGGTTGATCAGCGGGCGCTCCTGGGCCCAGCGCAGCTCCCAGTTGCGGTCGTCGTAGGTAAGTACGGTGCCGGTCCGCAGACGCTTTTTCAGTTGCTCGCCGCGCTCGCCGGTCACCTGCGCCGCCGCTTCCTGCAGCGCCAGCTGCACCTCGGCCAGGGCCGGGATCGGAATGTTCGGCGGCACCACGCGATCGAGGATGCCGTCGCGACGCATGTAGGCGTGGGCCAGCACGTAGTCGCCGATGGTCTGCGACTGACGCAGGCCGCCACAGTGGCCGATCATCAGCCAGCAGTGCGGACGCAGAACGGCCAGGTGGTCGGTGATGTTCTTGGCGTTGGACGGGCCGACACCGATGTTGACCAAGGTGATGCCATCACCGTCGGCGGCGATCAGGTGGTAGGCCGGCATCTGGTAGCGATGCCAGACCACACCAGCTACCAGAGCCTGGGCCTCGCCGTTGTCCATGCCCTTCTCGATCACGACATTGCCCGGCAGCACCATGCGCACGAAGCGCGGATCCTGGCGCAACTGCTCGAGGCCATGGGCGATGAACTGGTCGACATAACGGTGGTAGTTGGTCAGCAGGATCCACGGCTGCATGTGGCGCCAGTCACTGCCGGTGTAGTGCACCAGGCGACGCAGCGAAAAGTCCACACGGGCGGCGTCGAACAGCGCCAGTGGCAGCGTCTCGGCGCTTTCCCAGTCGTACAGGCCATCGGCGATGTTGTCGGTGGCGGCAGACAGGTCGGTGCTGGGGAACACCCGCGCCAACTGCGCGGCGGTGATGCCGCTGCCGGCCAGTTCGTCGCCCTGGTCGACCACATAGGGATACGGGATGTTCTGCTCGCTGACACCCACTTCCACCGTCACGGTGTAGTCGTTCATCAACGGGCGTAGCTGCTCCAGCAGATAACCGCGGAAGGCGGCCGGCTGGGTGACGGTGACGCTGTAGGTCCCGGCGACCTGCACCTTGGCATAGGCGCGCGTGGTGGCGGCAACTTCGCCCTGGCTGTAGTAGGTGAGGCGCAGGGCCGGATAGCGGAACTGGGCGCGCTGGTCTTCGTCCGGCTCGGTGCGGTCCTTGAGGTAACGCTTGAGGGCCTGGCTGAGGGCCCCGGTGGCCTGTTCATGCAGGGCCGCCAGACGATCGACGGCCTGTTCGGGGGTATCAACGACTACAAAGGCTTGGCTCACGCTGGGCTTCCTGTCTTGGAGTGCTTGCAGGGTTTCCATCTTGCCTGCCTTCGGCGCTAAAAACACCCCCGGTGGTAAATGGCGCCCGCTTCGCGGGTAAACCCGCTCCCACAGGTGCTGCGCTGTATTGAAACCAGCGGTGAACGTGTGGGAGCGGGCTTGCCCGCGAAGGGACCAACGCGATCAAAGCGGAGTGGCCCGCTCCATCAGGGCCTGGGCATCGACGCCACGCGGCAATGCGCCATACACACGGCCGCCCGTGCCCAGCCGACTGCCGATAAATGCATCGCTCACCGTGGCATTGCCCGCCTCGAGCAGCAGCTTGGCCTGAATCGCCACGGCGATGTCCTCGGTCAACTGGCGTGCCCGGTACTGAATGTCGCCGGTGTCGGCGAATGCACCCTTGAGGTTGCCGATGTGCGCGGCCAGCCGCGGATCGCCATGGCCATCCCCCAGCTCGACGAACAGGGCCTCGAGCACGCCCGGCTCCTTGGACAGCGCACGCAGCACATCCAGGCATTGCACATTGCCCGAGCCCTCCCAGGTGGAGTTGACCGGCGCCTCGCGGTACAGCCGTGGCAGGATGCTGTCCTCGACATAACCGGCGCCCCCCAGGCATTCGGCCGCTTCGTTGATCATCGCCGGTGCACGCTTGCAGATCCAGTACTTGCCCACCGCCGTGACCAGACGGGCGAAATGCGCCTGCTGCGGATCGTCGAGCTGATCCAGCGCCTGGCCCATGCGCAGGCTCAGGGCCAACGCTGCTTCGCTTTCCAGCGCCAGATCAGCGAGCACGTTCTGCATCAGGGGCTGCTCGCTGAGCAGCTTGCCACCGACCTTGCGGTGCGCGCAGTGATGAGTGGCCTGGGTCAGGGCCTGGCGCATCAAGGCACTGGAGCCGACCATGCAGTCGAAGCGGGTCATGGCCACCATCTCGATGATGGTCGGCACGCCGCGCCCCTCCTCACCGATCATCCAGGCCAGGGCACCCCGAAACTCGACCTCGCTGGAGGCGTTCGATACGTTGCCCAGCTTGTTCTTCAAGCGCTGGATGTAGAACTGGTTGCGCTGATCGTCCGGTCGATGGCGCGGCAGCAGGAAGCAACTCAGGCCTTTTTCGGTCTGCGCCAAGGTCAGGAAGGCATCGCACATCGGCGCCGAACAGAACCATTTGTGCCCCACCAGCTCGTAGGCCTGCCCCGGACCGGGCGTGCCGATCGGATAGGCGCGGGTGGTGTTGGCACGCACGTCGGTGCCGCCCTGCTTCTCGGTCATGGCCATGCCAATGGTCACCCCGGCCTTGTGCCGGTCACCGATGTTGCGCGGATCGTACTCACGCGCCAGTACCTTGGGTAGCCAGTATTCGGCCAGCTCCGGCTGCAGGCGCAGCGCGGGCACGGCGGCAAAGGTCATGGTCAAGGGGCAGCCGGTGCCGGCTTCGGCCTGGCTATGCAGGTAGGTCATCGAGGCCCGGGCCACATGGGCGCCGGCGCGCGGCTCGGCCCACGGCAGCGAGGGCAGGCCGTGCTCGACCGCAGTGCGCATCAGCTCGTGGTAGGCCGGATGGAAGGTCACCAGGTCGATGCGGTGCCCATAACGGTCGTGGCTGCTGAATTCGGGTTTGTGGGCATTGGCCAGGAACCCTGCAGCCATCAGCGGCCCGCCCGCCAAGGCACCATAGGCATCGATCCGTGCCTCGGCCCACCCCGCCCCGAAACGCCTCGACCATTCCTGCAGCGGGACATCGAGGCGGTACAGATTGGCGCCGTCGAGCGTCGGCGGCTGGTTGGTGACTTCGTGGGTTTCGGCGTACTGGTGCAGGTTCATGGGCGGCTCCTGGATCCGAACTGGCCTGGAAGGTCCAGTGAAGCACTCATTCCCCATGAGTCAAAGTGGCAAAAGCGCCGATCCTGGCGACCCGACCTACTACGCCCCAGGCCCGGAAGCCATTCGCCCGGCAGGGGCCTGCACCTGGGCCACGGCCACCGTCATCGCCAGCTCGAAGCGGCTGCCCAGGCCACGCGTCGACTCATGGGAAAGACGCGCGCCGATGAGCTCGCCCAACTGGCGACAGATCGACAAGCCGATCCCCAGGCCGCCATAGCGCCGGGTCATGGAACCATCGACCTGGAAAAAGCGCTGGTACAGGATGGCCTGGTCCAGATCGTCGAAACCGATGCCGCTGTCGCTGACCGTCACACTCAGCGCCAGGCTGTCGGGGCCGATCCGGCGACCGCGGGCCTGGATCATCACACCGCCCTGATGGGTGAATTTCAACCCGTTGTCCACCAGGCAGGCGAGGCAGCGGGCAAGCTTCTGCGCATCGCACACCAGGCTGTCGGGCAGGTCCGCAGGCACGTCCAGGCTCAGGTACAACCCCTTGCCCAGTGCCTGCCCGGCATACCCTGCCCGCAGCTCCTGCAACAGTCGCCGAAGGCTGAACGGTGCGCCGTGAGCGCGCAGACGGCCCGCCTGGAGTTCGGTGAGGATCAGGATGTCGTCGACCATCGCCATCATGTCCTGTGCCGAACCCACGGCCGTGCGGTGATATTGCGCCTGCTCGGCGCCCATGGGCAGGGTCTGCATCAGTTCCAGCGAACCGATCACGCCGTTCATCGGTGTGCGCAGCTCATGGGTGACGGTGGCGAGGAATTCATCCTTGAGTCGATTGCTGCGCGCCAGTTGCTGATTGAGCTGCTCGAGTTTTCGGCCGCTGTCACGCAACGCCCGCGACTGTTCCTCGCGCAGGCGGTTGATGCGATCGGCCAGGGCCAGCGACAGCAGCGCTACTTCCAGTGCCGCGCCGATCTGGCTGGCGTACATGGTCAGGAACACGTTGGGCAGGTAACCCAGCACCATCAACGTATTGACCAGCCCGCCGAGCAGAAACGCCGTCCAGGCGATGACGAACCAGCGCGCAACGCGCACGCCACGCCGCCAGGCCATCACACCGACAGCAAACACACTCACCGTGAAGGTCAGCGCCAACGCCGTGGCCATGCGCAGCGCCACGCCATAGGACAGGCTGACGGCCAGCAGCATCACCAGCACACCCCAGGCCATCAACAGCAACAACAGCCGGTCGAACCCCGGGCTGAGGCGACGCACCTGCAGGAAGTGACGGGTGAACTGGCAGCCGAACAGACCGGCCGCACCGATGAACAATGGCGTGGCGGCGTTGGTCCACCAGGGGCTGTCAGGCCAGAAGTAAGCGACCCCG
>Ga0268256_1000966_pt1 | contig 19552 bp, 18 predicted proteins | sample AgamicAtAmrz_FD_200247 | JGI IMG/M metagenome (GOLD analysis project Ga0268256, IMG submission 200247) | Agave microbial communities from Guanajuato, Mexico - At.Am.rz (v2) (version 3) | ecosystem: Host-associated > Plants > Roots > Rhizosphere | place: Guanajato, Mexico | collected 2012-06-07
TGGCATCGTAGTCAAAGATACCCCCGAAGAACGTCGCTGCGCTCACTGAGGTCCTGAATACGGTTTTTGACCGGGTTGATTTCAAACATGGCTTTAGCGTCTTTCTTATGTTCGATGGGACAGGAAAATTAACGCACAAGTTTACCCGAAACTGGCGGCAGATTGTAGCGCTGAGACAGCGGGCGGATGCCGGGGTTGCGTGACGTGTCGCATTTGCGTCTTGCAGCGCGCCGACATGCTCGCAGGTAGCGGGTTAATGCAGGGGATAATCAGGCTGTCGCGCATCTGCCGTGGCCGGAGATACGCGACAGCCTGTCTGACTCAGTTCAGCGGCCAGATATGGTCGATGATCAGCTGCACCGACCGATTACCGCGATACTCATTAATATCCAGCTTATACGCCAGTTCGACCTGACGAATGCTGCTGTCGGGCCACAGCGTAGTATCGACATTAAAGGCGATACCATCGATCAGCGGCCCACCATCCAGCGGCTCAACCATCACTTTCAGATGTCGCTCGCCCACCAGACGCTGTTGCAGCAGCTTAAATTTGCCGTCAAACGCGGGTTCCGGGAACGCCTGGCCCCAGGGGCCGGCTTCGCGCAGCATCTCTGCGGTCTGCAGGGAAAACTCCTGCGGCTGTAACGCACCATCTGACCAGATGATGCCCTGCAGGGATTCGCCATCCAGCCACTCTCCGACCAGGTCGGCAAAACGCTGACGAAACTCCTCGTAGCGCGCGGTCTCCAGCGATAAGCCGGCCGCCATGGCGTGACCACCAAACTTCATCATCAGACCAGGATTCAGCGTATCCAGACGCTCCAGCGCGTCGCGCAGATGCAGACCGGCAATCGAACGGCCCGAGCCTTTCAGCGTGCCGTCACCGGCTGGCGCAAAGGCAATGACCGGACGATGGAAGCGCTCTTTCAGACGAGAGGCGAGAATGCCCACCACGCCCTGATGCCATTCAGGATGATAGAAGGCCAGGCCCAGCGGCAGATCGCTCTGCTCACGCTCCAGCGCCTGACACAGCGCCAGTGCTTCGCTCTGCATGCCCTGCTCTATCTCTTTGCGCGTCTGGTTCAGCGCATCCAGTTCACTGGCCAGCATGCGCGCCTGGCTGAGATCGTCGGTCATTAACAGCGCCACGCCCACCGACATATCGTCGAGGCGGCCTGCGGCGTTGAGCCGCGGCCCCAGCGCGAAACCGAGATCGCTGGCCGCCAGCTGACGCGCATCGCGATTCGCAATCTCCAGCAGCGCCCGGATGCCTGGCCGACATTTTCCGGCCCGGATACGGCTGAGCCCCTGCCACACCAGAATGCGGTTATTAACGTCGAGCGGCACCACATCGGCTACCGTGCCGAGCGCCACCAGATCCAGCATCTCCGCCAGATTTGGCTCAGCGCGGGTAGCGCCAAACCAGCCCTGGGTACGCAGATGGGCGCGCAGCGCCAGCATCAGATAGAACGCGACGCCAACGCCCGCCAGCGCGCGTGAGGGAAAGTTGCAGTCCGGCAGATTGGGATTCACGATCGCCTCAGCGGCCGGTAAGGTTTCGCCCGGCAGATGGTGATCGGTAATCAGCACCGGAATACCGTGCTGATGTGCACACTCCACACCGGCATGAGAGGAGATGCCGTTATCGACCGTCAGGATCATCGCGGCACCGCGCGCGCGCGCCTGCTCAACCACTTCCGGACTGAGGCCATAACCATCTTCAAAGCGGTTAGGCACCAGATACTGCACGTTGCCGCCACCCATGCTGCGCAGCGCCATCACCGTCAGCGCAGTACTCGTTGCGCCATCGGCATCAAAGTCGCCCACTACCATAATGCGACGCCCATCCAGCAGCGCCTCATGCAGCAGCGCCACGGCGCTTTCAATCCCGCTTAAGGACTGATACGGCAGCAGGTTTTTCGCACCGCGCTCCAGTTCCGCGGCGTCGCACACGCCGCGTTGCAGATAGAGTCGTTTCAGCAGCGGCGGCAGCGTAGCCGGCAGCGCATCGTCAACCGTCACCTCCCGGCGACGCAGTTCCACTTCCTGTTTTAACACCGATTAACCACCACGCTTCTGATTGTCCAGCACCTGCTTCAGCTCCTGCGGCGACTGATAACCCGGGATCATCATGCCGGTGTCGGTCAGCATCGCGGGTGTGCCCTGAATACCGAACAGCACGCCGAGTTTATAATGCTGAGCAATATCGATTTTGCAGCTGTCCGGCGCGGCCATCTTCGGCGCATTACCTTTCATCGCTTCATCAAACGCTTTGTTGCGGTCAGCGCTGCACCAGATCGCTTTCATCGCGGGTTCAATCTGACCATTCAGCCCTTCACGCGGGAACGCCAGGTAGCGTACGGTGATACCCAGCGCATTGTAGTCCGCCATCTGCTCGTGCAGCTTGTGACAGTAGCCACAGGTGATGTCGGTGAAGACCGTGATCACATGCTGCTCTTTTGGCGCTTTGTAGACGATCATTTCCGGCACCAGCGCCTCGACTTTTTTGTCCAGCAGCTGGTTGGTGACGTTGACCGGCTGTTTGCCGCTGACATCATAGAGCGGGCCCTGAATCATATGTTTGCCGTCATCGGTCACGTAGAGCACGCCGCTTTCCGACAGCACAGTTTTAAAGCCCGGCAGCGGTGACGGACTGATCTCCGTCTGGTTCAGACCGAGCTTTTTAAGGGATTGCTGAATGGCGCTGTCATCGGCCTGTGCCAGACCGGAAAAGGCGCTGGCTAACAGGGCCAGCATGGCAAAATGCTTGTTCATTTTTATCCTTGTGGCCGCGAATCAGGCTCGCGGATGGTGTTGTTGATGCAACTGACGCAGGCGCTCAGTAGCGACGTGCGTATAAATTTGGGTGGTGGAGAGATCGCTATGTCCCAGCAGCATCTGTACGACACGCAGATCCGCGCCGTGGTTCAGCAGATGGGTCGCAAAGGCGTGACGCATCACATGCGGCGATAACTTTTCGCTGTCGATGCCCGCCAGCGTGGCGTAGTGCTTGATGCGATGCCAGAAGGTCTGGCGCGTCATCTGCTGTGCCCGATTACTGGGAAACATCACGTCCAGCGTCTGACCGTTGAGCAGCCATGGGCGACCATGTTCCATATATTGCTCCAGCCAGTAAACCGCTTCTTCACCTAACGGCACCAGCCGCTCTTTATCGCCTTTACCGATAACCCGCACGACGCCCTGGCGCAGGCTGATGTCGCTGAGCGTCAGTCCAGTCAGTTCAGAGACGCGCAGGCCGGTGGCATAGAGCACCTCCAGCATTGCCTTGTCGCGCAGCTCTAACGGGATGTTGGTATCCGGTGCCTGCAACAGCCGTTCGACCTGGGCCTCACTGAGATCTTTCGGCAGACGCTGCGGCAGTTTTGGCGCGGACAGCAGCGCACTGGGATCGTCCGGGCGCAGCTTTTCGCGATAAAGATACTGGAACAGGCGACGCATGGCGCTGAGCAGCCGCGCTGAACTGGTCGCCTTATAGCCTCCCTCCAGCCGTTCGGCCAGGAACTGCTGCAAATCCTGCGGCGTCACGCTGAGCAGCGTCAGCTGGTGATGCGCCAGCCAGCCGGTCAGCGTCTGAAGATCCTGACGATAAGAGGAGAGAGTATTCTGCGCCAGATTGCGTTCAATCCAGAGCGCATCAAGAAACTGTTCTGTCAGATCGCTGTCCTGCACGTTGTCTCCGCCGTCTGGGGTAAAATCATGCCCATTATGCCTGATTCAGCAGCGCTTCTGGTACAATTGCGCCAGAGTCAGTATTTACAGAGTGTTATCTGCATGAAAATCGGTCTTTTTTACGGTTCCAGTACCTGCTACACCGAAATCGTAGCGGAGAAAATTCGCGATTTTATTGGCGAAGAGTTAGTAACGCTGCATAACGTCAAAGATGACGACCCGCGCCTGATGGAGCAGTATGACTTGCTGATCATGGGCATCCCGACCTGGGATTTCGGTGAGTTGCAGGAGGACTGGGAAGCTATCTGGACGCAGTTGCCCGCGCTGAATCTGCAAAACAAGATTGTCGCGCTCTATGGCATGGGCGATCAGATTGGCTATGGCGAGTGGTTTTTAGATGCGCTCGGCATGCTGCACGAGTTTCTCCAGCCGATGGGCGTGCGCTTTGTCGGCTACTGGCCGCTTGATGGCTATGAATTTACCAGCCCGAAACCGCTGAGTGCCGATGGCGCGCAGTTTGTGGGTCTGGCGCTGGATGATGTGAATCAGTTTGAGGTTACTGATGAGCGTGTTGAGCAGTGGTGTGAACAGGTGTTAACTGAAACCGCCGCCCTGCTCTGACTGGCCAGGCGCGCTGGTTCGCTGTTGTCGAATCCATGCGCCAGCAGACGATGATTGCCAGCCCTGTTGCCGTTAATGCCGCGCCTTACTGAAGCAGCTGGCGCGTAACGCCCGCCATTCGTCCGGCTGCATATTGTCCTGCATCAGCCACCAGCGCAGCATAGCCCCCTGTTCGCTCTGCGCTACCAGCAGTACGCCAATCGGTAACCACCGCAGCGGCTGTGTGGGCCGCCAGCGTTTTCCCTGCCAGATCCAGCAATGAACGCTTTCCCGCTGCAATGTGCCGTGTCGCCGAATCAATCGCCGGTAACAACGCCAGCCCTCAGCCAGCATCAGCAGAATAACCGGCGTTTTAATCAGCCAGCCGCCCACAGGCAGCGTCATCAGCATTACACCAGGAACGGCAGCCACCAGCCAGGCGCACAGACATCCGCGCGCCAGGCGAGAGGGTCGCAGCTTACATTGCCACCGGGCCGCGATCATGGTTACGCTGCTGGATCAGTTTTACCATCCGCTTAAGCTCCGGATCGGCTGGCTCGCCATGATTCATCAGCCAGTTAAACAGATCGGGATCGTCACTCTTCAGCAGGGCAACGAAGACCTGCTTATCCGTGTCGTTCAGCGTGTCATACTCAAATTTGAAGAACGGCATAATAGCCACATCCAGTTCCAGCATGCCGCGACGGCAGGCCCACTGAATACGTGATTTATCATTAATATCCATGCGTCAATTTCCACAATTCACAACGTGGCCGCTAGTGTAACCTGGTTTACTGCGGCTCGCAGGCGCAGCGTCGCAGGCTGTGCAACCTGCCACATTTAAGATTATCTGTTTCCAGGGTTATCACGCCTTTTGTGCGCCGTTTTCCGTAAACAGGTTGCATTGCCAGTCGGCTCTTTTAACATTGAAGACAACATTCCGGATGAACCTTCTTACACAGGATACCTCCATGCCCACTTTTACTTTACCGCCGCGCCAGCCTGCCGCGTCGTCTCGTCTGCCGTTAACCCTGATGTCACTGGATAGCTGGGCGCTGGTTTCCATTACCGGTGCCGACAGCACCGCTTACCTGCAGGGTCAGTTAACGCTGGATGTCGCGGCGCTGGATGCAGACCACCATTCGCCCGCCGCACACTGCGATGCCAAAGGCAAAATGTGGAGCAACCTGCGCCTGTTCCATCGCGGCGAAGGCTATGCCTATCTGATTCGCCGTGAACTGCGCGACACCCAGCTTACCGAGTTAAAGAAATACGCGGTGTTTTCGAAAGTGACGATGGCGGCTGACGATGAGTCCGTGTTGCTGGGCGTTGCCGGTTTTCAGGCGCGCGCCGCGCTGGCGAATCTGTTCGATAGCCTGCCTGACAGCGAGAAACCGGTGGTACAGCAGGGAGAAACGACGCTGCTGTGGTTTGCGCATCCGGCCGAACGTTTTCTGATTGTTACCTCGCAGGCACAGGCTGAGACGCTGAAGCAGAAGCTCAACGATGATGCACAGTTCAATGACAGTCAGCAGTGGCTGGCGCTGGAGATTGAAGCGGGAATTCCGGTGATCGATCCGGCCACCAGCGTGCAGTTTATTCCGCAGGCCACTAACCTGCAGGCGCTGGATGCCATCAGCTTTAAAAAGGGCTGCTATGCCGGTCAGGAGATGGTCGCCAGAGCGAAATATCGCGGTGCCAATAAACGCGCGCTTTACTGGCTGGCGGGTCAGGCCAGTCATCTGCCGGCAGCCAACGCCCCGCTGGAGTTGCAGATGGGTGATCGCTGGCGTCGGACCGGCAGCGTGCTGGCTGCGGTGCAGTTAGATGACGGCATCAGCTGGATTCAGGTGGTGCTGAATAACGATCTGGATCCGGATAGTGTGCTGCGGGTTGAAGGTGACGAAGGCGGGCATCTGACCATTCAGCCGCTGCCCTACTCGCTGGCTGAAGAGTGATGTAACCACATGGCCCTTCCTTTAACGGAAGGGCCATGCCGCAATCTACTCAGCGCACATAAAAGTAGATAGCGCAGAAGTGGCAGAGGCTGCCGCCCAGCACGAACAAATGCCAGATGGCATGGTTATAGGGAATGCGGCGCGCCACATAGAAAATTACCCCCAGCGAATAGATAATTCCGCCTGCGGCCAGCAGCCAGATGCAGCCCGGCGGCAGGATCATCGCCAGCTGATAAACCACTACCAGCGACAGCCACCCCATACAGAGATAGGTCACCAGCGACAGCGCTTTAAAGCGATGCGCAATCGTGAGCTTGAACAGAATACCGGCCAGCGCCAGACCCCAGATCACCGCCATTAATCCATACGCCAGCGGCGTCCTCAGCCCGACCAGCAGAAACGGCGTGTAGGTACCCGCAATCAGCAGATAGATGGCGCAGTGATCCAGCTTTTTCAGCCAGGGTCTGGCCGGTCCATCCGGAACCGCATGATAGAGCGTCGAGGCCAGAAACAGCAGGATCATGCTGCCGCCATAGAGGCTGTAACTGATAAAAGTGATGGTGTCAGCCTGCCTCTCACTGGCCTGACTGATCATCAGTATCAGCCCGACGATGCCAAACAGGCAGCCAAGGCCGTGACTGATACTGTTAGCAATTTCTTCAGTCACTGAATAGCCCGCAGCGGGTCGGTGTTTTTGAGAGAGTGTGGTGGTCATATCCGGTTCCTGAACATCGCCATAGCAGTAATAACTGTTACCCAGCGTAGCCAATAATTTTTTCAGTGTACACGTGTACGCTAAAATTATTTGCTGAAATTCACTCTCCGTTAAACCCGGTGATGAATCTGGTAGACTGACCGCCGGTCAACTGTTCAATGAGTCATCCATGTTTTCGCATCGCGATCTCGCCCGCCTTAACGATCTGGAAATGCAGGTCTATCAGTTCATCATTAAGCACCGCGAAGGCGTCAGCTACATGACGATCCGCGAGCTGGCTGCGCAGGCGGGTGTCTCCACCACCACCGTGCTGCGTTTCTGCCGCAAGATGGACTGCGAAGGCTGGTCGGAATTCCGCATCCGCCTGCGCTTAAGCGAACAACAGAGCGCGCCGCTGCTCAACACGGCTGGCGTCAGCGAGATGCTGAGCTTTTTTAAAAGTATTAATAACCCGGAATTTGAACAGCTCATCGCCCAGGCCGCGCAGAAAATTAATCAGGCAGAGCGGGTTTTCTTTATTGGTGTCGGCACCTCCGGCAGCCTGGCAAAATATGGCGCGCGCTTTTTTTCCAATCTCGGTAAATTCAGTCATGCGATTGACGATCCCTATTATCCGGTCGCACCCGATCTCTATGAAAATGCCATTGCCATTATTTTATCCGTCTCTGGTGAAACCGAAGAGATCCTGCGTATTGCCAGCCAGTTCAGTCTGAATAAGTGCAGAATCATTGCGATAACCAATACGGAAAGCTGCTCGCTGGCGAAGATTGGTGATTTCAATCTCTGCTATCACGTGCCGATTATTCGTATGGCGGACAATTCTGACATTACGACTCAGGTGCCAGTCACCTATATTATTGAAGCGATCGGCCGTCAGCTGGGAAAATAAAACAGCCTGTTTTTTTGATGTAACAAACGCAATTACTGGCGCGCTGTTATATCGTGACTTTCATTATTGCCTTGCTACACTCAGCCCAATTTCAATATCAGCAATGGGGTGAAGCATGAGTGCAGAATTGCAGTTACCAAAAGGCTTTCTTTGGGGCGGCGCGGTGGCAGCGCATCAGGTTGAAGGCGGCTGGGATCAGGGCGGCAAAGGCGTCAGCATTGCTGACGTGCTGACAGGCGGTTCGCATGGCGTTGATCGGGTGATCACCGACGGCGTGCAACCTGGCCACTTCTACCCGAACCACAAGGGCGTGGAGTTTTACTCCCACTATAAACAGGATGTCGCGCTGTTTGCCGAGATGGGCTTCAAATGCTTCCGCACCTCCATTGCCTGGACGCGCATCTTTCCCAACGGGGATGAGCAGCAGCCCAACGAAGCGGGCCTGCAATTCTATGACGATCTGTTTGATGAACTGCTGAAATATGGCATTGAACCGGTTATCACCCTTTCGCACTTCGAAATGCCTTATCACCTGGTCAAAGAGTATGGCGGCTGGCATAACCGCAAAGTGGTCGACTTCTTTGTTCGCTTCAGCGAAGTGGTGCTGAAGCGCTATAAGAACAAAGTGAAATACTGGATGACCTTTAACGAGATCAATAACCAGCGCAACTGGCAATATCCGCTGTTTGGTTACTGCTGTTCAGGCGTCATCTTTACCGAGCATGAGAAACCTGAACAGGCGATGTATCAGGTGATGCACCACCAGTTTGTTGCCAGCGCCAGAGTGGTAAAACTCGGCCATGACATCAATCCTGACTTTCAGATTGGCTGCATGATCGCCATGGTACCGGTCTATCCCTTCTCCTGCCATCCGGATGATGTGGTGCTGGCGCAGGAAGCGATGCATCAGCGCTATGTGTTCAGTGACGTGCAGATGCGCGGCTACTATCCGGCCTACACCCTGAAAGAGTGGGCGCGCAAGGGTTACGACATTCAGATGGAAGCTGACGATACCGAGACACTGCGCCTGGGCTGTGCAGACTATGTCGGTTTCAGCTACTACATGAGCAACGCCGTGAAGACCGATGCCAGTGGCGTTGACGACCCGATCACCGGCTTTGAAGGCGTGGTGAAAAACCCGCATGTAAAAGCGTCAGACTGGGGCTGGCAGATCGATCCGGTTGGCCTGCGCTATGCCATGAACGAGATGTACGAGCGTTACCAGAAGCCGCTGTTCATTGTAGAGAACGGCTTTGGTGCGATCGATAAACCCAATGCCGACGGGCTGATTGAAGATGATTACCGCATCGACTATCTGCGTGCGCACATCGAAGAGATGAAGAAAGCCGTGGCGAATGATGGCGTCGAGTTAATGGGCTATACGCCGTGGGGCTGTCTGGATTGCGTCTCCTTCACTACCGGCCAGTACGACAAGCGCTACGGCTTTATTCATGTGAATAAAAATGATGATGGCAGCGGTGATTTTTCTCGTTCGAAGAAGAAGAGCTTTGGCTGGTATCAGCAGGTTATCGCCAGCAATGGCGAAAACCTCTGATTCTTCACGCCGCATAAGCTGCGAAGCCACCTAACGCCCACCGGCAGCGTCAATGATGCTGCCGGTGACGTAAGAGGCTGCATCGCTGGCCAGCCAGACGATCGCTTCCGCCACCTCTTCTGCCTCACCGCCACGTCCCATCGGGATCACGCTGGCAAGCCTGTCTACCCTGCCCGGCTCGCCGCCATCGGCATGCATCTCTGTATAGATAAATCCCGGACGTACGCCATTAACCCGAATCCCCTGCTGCGCCACTTCCAGCGACAAACCTTTCGTCAGCGTATCCATCGCCCCTTTTGAGGCGGCGTAATCGACATATTCACCAGGCGCACCGGTACGCGACGCGGCCGACGAGACGTTTACGATCGCGCCACCCTGACCGCCGTGATGGGTGCCCATCCGCTTAACCGCCTCACGACAGCAGAGAAAGGTCCCGACGACGTTGGTGGCAAAGACCTTATGCAGGCGCGTCGCATCCAGCTGCTCTGTACGGCACTGCTGAAACAGAATCCCGGCGTTGTTTACCAGCAACGCCAGCGGCACAGACTGCTGGTCGAGCTGCGCAAACATCAACATGACCTGGGCTTCATCACTGATATCCGCCTGAACCGCAAAGGCTTCACCGCCCTGCTGCTGGATCTTCGCCACCAGCTGTTGCGCTTCGGCCTCGCGCTGACGATAGTTCACCGCAACCCGATAACCCCGCGTGGCCAGTAACAGCGACGTGGCCCGTCCGATACCGCGGCTGCCACCCGTAACCAGTGCCATTTTCATGCTGTTCCTCCAGAACAAAGGGCCGACGAAGCGGCCCCTGATGGTTAATGCTTACCTGCGGTGAGCTTACTGATAGTCGCTCATCGGCACGCAGGAGCAGAACAGATTACGGTCACCAAATACATCATCCAGACGTTTCACCGTCGGCCAGTATTTGTTGTGGCTGCCCGCCGGGAAGACGGCCAGTTCGCGGCTGTAAGGATGTGACCACTCGCTGACGATTTCCAGTTGGGTATGTGGCGCATTCACCAGTGGATTGTCGTCCAGCGGCCATTCACCTGCCGTAACCCGGTCAATCTCCATGCGGATCGCCAGCATCGCGTCGATAAAGCGATCCAGTTCGATTTTGCTCTCAGACTCGGTCGGCTCCACCATCAGCGTGCCTGCAACAGGGAAAGACATGGTCGGCGCGTGGAATCCGTAATCGATCAGGCGCTTAGCGATATCCAGCTCACTGATACCGGTCTGCTCTTTCAGTGGACGGATGTCGAGAATACATTCATGCGCCACGCGTCCGTCACGACCAGTGTAGAGCACCGGATAGGCGGACTGCAGGCGGCTGGCGATGTAGTTAGCATTCAGAATCGCGACCGAACTGGCCTGCTTCAGCCCTTCCGCACCCATCATGCGAATGTACATCCAGCTGATCGGCAGAATAGAGGCGCTGCCAAACGGCGCTGCGGAAACCGCGCCCTGCTGCGTCAGAACACCGTCAATCTGCACTACGCTGTGCCCTGGAACAAACGGCGCCAGGTGCGCTTTGACGCCAATCGGTCCCATACCCGGACCGCCGCCGCCGTGCGGAATGCAGAAGGTTTTGTGCAGATTGAGGTGCGAGACATCCGCGCCGATATAGCCCGGCGTGGTGATGCCGACCTGCGCATTCATGTTCGCGCCATCCAGATAAACCTGGCCGCCGTACTGATGCACAATCTGGCACACCTCACGGATGGTCTCTTCGTAAACGCCGTGGGTGGACGGATACGTCACCATGATGCAGGAGAGCTTATCGCCTGCCTGCGCCGCTTTTTCGCGCAGGTCGCCAAGGTCGATGTTACCCTGTTTATCGCAGGCCACGACCACCACGTCCATGCCCGCCATCTGGGCTGAAGCCGGGTTCGTACCGTGCGCCGAGCTCGGGATCAGGCAGAGGTGACGATCGCCCTCGCCGCGGCTTTCGTGATAGCGGCGGATCGCCAGCAGCCCGGCATATTCACCCTGCGCGCCGGAGTTCGGCTGCATACAGAGTGCGTCATAGCCGGTGAGCTGCACCAGCCACTGTGAAAGCTGGCCGATCATCTGCAGATAGCCGGTAGCCTGTTCAGCCGGACAGAACGGATGCAGCTCCGCAAATTCCGGCCAGGTGATCGGGATCATTTCGGCGGCGGCATTCAGCTTCATGGTGCAGGAACCGAGCGGGATCATCGCCTGATTCAGCGCCAGATCCTTTTTCTCCAGGCTGTGCATGTAACGCATCATCTCGGTTTCGCTGTGATGACGGTTGAACACCGGATGGGTCAGGATTTCGCTGTGGCGTTGCAGGCCAGCCGGAATCGCGTGGCTTTCGCTGGCGACTTCGCTGTCGAGCTTTTCCAGATCCTGGCCGTGTTCATCGCCCAGTAAAATAGCGAACAGCGCCAGAATATCGTCGCGGCAGGTGGTTTCATCCAGCGTTATGCCGACGGCGTTATGGATGTCGCTGCGCAGGTTAACGCCAAAGCTCAGGGCGCGATTCAGCACGGCGGCTTTATCCGCGACGTCCACCGTCAGCGTATCGAACCAGTGCTGATGGCGCAGCTTCAGGCCACCCTGCAGCAGTCCGGCTGCCAGAATATTCGTGAAGCGGTGAATGCGTGAGGCAATACGTTTCAGACCGGCCGGGCCGTGGAACACCGCGTAGAGACCGGCGATGTTGGCCAGCAGCACCTGAGAAGTACAGATGTTGGAATTGGCCTTTTCACGGCGGATATGTTGTTCGCGGGTCTGCATCGCCATACGCAGCGCCGTATTGCCCGCGGCATCACGTGACACACCGATGATGCGGCCTGGCATTGAGCGTTTATGCTCATCGCGGCTGGCGAAGAAGGCGGCATGCGGGCCGCCGTAACCCATTGGCACGCCGAAGCGCTGAGCGGAACCAAAGACGATGTCTGCGCCCTGCTTACCTGGCGCTTCCAGTAACACCAGCGACATAAAGTCCGCCGCCACGCTGACCACGACTTTGCGTGCTTTCAGCCCGGCAATCAGCGCGCTGTAATCGTGCGCTTCACCCGTTGTGCCCACCTGTTGCAGCAGCACGCCAAACAGGTCGTCGTGATCCTGTGCCTTGTCGGCGCTATCAATGATCAGTTCGAAGCCGAACGTCTCCGCACGGGTACGGACCACATCCAGCGTCTGCGGATGAATATCGTCGGCAATGAAGAATTTATTGGCGTTTTTGAGCTTACTGACGCGTTTTGCCATTGCCATCGCTTCGGCGGCGGCAGTGGCTTCATCCAGCAGCGAGGCGGACGCGATATCCATGCCGGTGAGATCCAGCGTCAGCTGCTGGAAGTTCAGCAGCGCCTCCAGGCGGCCTTGTGAAACTTCAGGCTGATACGGCGTATAGGCGGTGTACCAGCCTGGATTTTCAAGCATGTTACGCAGGATAACCGGCGGGGTAATAACCGCGCTGTATCCCATACCGATCCAGGATTTGTACCGCAGATTCTGGCTGGCAATGGCTTTCAGTTCGGCCAGCGCCTGCTGTTCCGTAGCGGCTTCGCCCACCGCGGGCGGGCCTGGCAGCTGAATGTCTGCCGGCACAATCGTGCTGATTAACGCGTCCAGCGAACGGGCACCAATCGCGTCAAGCATCTGCGCCTGCTGCTCAGGTGAAGGACCAATATGGCGCTCAATGAATGCACCGTTGTGTTCAAGCTGGCTGAGAGTCTGAGTCATTAGCAGTAAATCCTGAATCGGGCTGGGGGAACCGGAGAGCAAACAGAAATCTGCGGCCTCTGCACGAGGCCGCCTGACGACTACTCGTCGATGGAGGCTTTATAAGCATCCGCATCCAGAAGCGTGTCGATTTCAGACGCGTCGCTGGCTTTGATTTTGAATAACCAGCCGCCGTCATAAGGCTCGCTGTTGACCTGCTCCGGTGAGTCGGTCAGCGCTTCGTTGACCGCCACAATCTCACCGCTGATCGGCGCATAGATGTCTGAGGCCGCTTTAACGGATTCCGCCACCGCGCACTCTTCACCGGCAGCAAACGTCGCGCCCACTTCAGGCAGATCGACAAATACCATGTCGCCCAGTAATTCCTGCGCATGTTCCGTAATCCCCACCGTGTAGCTGCCATCGGCTTCTTTGCGCACCCATTCGTGGCTGTCGCGGTACTTCAACGTATTCGGCACATTGCTCATTGGCCATTTCTCCTGAATAAAATTTACTGGGCGACCGGCTTACCGGCGCGGACAAAAACGGGACGGGTAACCTGAACCGGCATCTGGCGGTTACGGATCTCAACGATGGCAGTGCTGCCGATAGAGGCCGGAACACGCGCCAGGGCGATGCTGTAACCCAGCGTCGGTGAGTAAGAACCACTGGTAATGATGCCTTCCTGCAACTGCCCCTGGTCATCGGTGAAACGCACCGGCTGGCCGTTACGCAGCACCCCTTTTTCTGTGAGGATCAGCCCCACCAGTTTTTCGGTGCCACGTTCACGCTGCAGTTCCAGCGCTTCCCGGCCGATGAAATCGCGATCGGCGGGTTCCCAGCAGACGGTCCAGCCCATGTTGGCGGCCAGCGGTGACACGCCTTCATCCATCTCCTGACCATAAAGATTCATACCCGCCTCCAGACGCAGCGTATCGCGTGCGCCAAGGCCAGCCGGTTTTACACCAGCGGCCAGCAGACGCTGCCAGAAATCGGCCGCTTCTTCTGCGGGCATCGCAATTTCATAGCCCGCTTCGCCGGTGTAGCCGGTCGTAGCGATAAACAGGTCACCTGACTGCACACCGAAAAACGGCTTCATGCCCGCGACAGCCAGACGCTGTTCTTCGCTGAACAGGGTCTGCGCTTTCTGCTGCGCCTGCGGCCCCTGCACGGCAATCAGCGCCAGGTCATCACGTTCGGTGAGCGTAATGCCATAGCCCTCTGCGTGTTGGGTAATCCAGGCGAGGTCCTTCTCACGGGTGGCGGAGTTCACCACCAGCCTGAAGAACGTTTCGCTCATAAAGTAAACAATCAAATCGTCAATGACGCCACCTGATGCATTCAGCATGCCGGTATAGAGGGCTTTACCCGGCTGCGTCAGTTTTGCCACATCATTGGCCAGCAGGTAACGCAGGAATTCGCGGGTACGCGGACCGGTCAGGTCAACAATGGTCATGTGAGAGACATCAAACATACCGGCGTCGCTGCGCACCACATGATGTTCATCCATCTGGGAGCCATAGTGCAGCGGCATCATCCAGCCATGAAAATCCACCATGCGGGCACCGCAGGCCTGATGCTGTTCAAACAGAGGTGTTTGCTGAGTCATAACCATCCTGTGCAGAAGCGAGTGAGTGCAAAAGTGCGCCGGAATTCAGGGCCGACGCAAACGTTCTCTTAGGGCTGACGTTACCACCGAATCTGATGATTAACCATAAGCAAAACGGGGTCGAAAGCTGATGCACAGCCTAACCAGGAACGGCTGGTTACAGGATAAAAAACTGCATTTTTGTGATTAATCGCGCAATAAATGCAGGGCTTTTAAATATACGCAGCAAATTTATGCGGGATGCCATTCAGGATGTTAAAAAAACTCCGCACTCTGCCAGGAGATGAATGAGAAAAAATAATGCGAATTAAGCCGCAAAATTAGAATAAATCAAACGAAGATCCCCGATGGTGCAGCGTTGCCTTTTGGTGGTGCAGAGGGGTTCAGGTATAAAAAAAGCCAGCAGATGCTGGCTTATCAGAAGGCGTGGATTTAGCGTAGCCAGGCGGGCAAATCATTCAGGCCCATTGCCTGCTTCAGCATCATGGGTTTTACCCCCGGCAGGCGATCGGCCAGCTTCAGGCCGACGTCGCGCAGCAGTTTCTTCGCCGGATTGTTACCAGCGAACATTTCACGGAAGCCCTGCATTCCCGCCAGCATCATGGCAGCACTGTGCTTACGGCTGCGCTCGTAGCGACGCAGATAGAGGTGCTGACCAATATCTTTACCCTGCTGATGCAGACGGCGAATTTCACCAATCAGTTCGGCGGCATCCATAAAGCCAAGGTTAACGCCCTGACCCGCCAGTGGATGAATGGTGTGGGCCGCATCGCCCACCAGCGCCAGACGGTGTGCCGCAAAGTTGCGGGCATAACGCGCCACCAGCGGGAACGACTTACGCTCGCTCTCGAGCTGGCACAGGCCAAGGCGCATATCAAACGCCACCGAGAGCTGCTGATTGAACAGCGCTTCCGGCATGGTTTCCAGACGACTCGCTTCCTGCGGCGAGAGCGACCAGACGATGGAGCTCAGATGGGGATCCTGCATCGGCAGAAAAGCCAGAATGCCGTCGCCGTGGAACACCTGGCGCGCCACCGCGTCGTGCGGCTTCTCAGTGCGGACGTTAGCCACTAACGCATGATGATCGTAATCCCAGAAGGTGAGCGGAATGTCGGCTTTGTTGCGCAGCCAGGAGTTAGCCCCGTCAGCGGCAATCATTAATCGCGCGCTTAACATGCTGCCATCCTGCAGAGTAATAAAGGCTTCGTTGTCGCCAAATGCCACCTGCTGTAACTGCGAGGGTGCCATCAGCGTGACGTCACTGCAGGCGCTGGCGCGTTGCCAGAGCGCATTATGAATCACCGGGTTTTCGATGATATGGCCCAGATGCGACAAGCCCTGCTGCTCATCATCAAAGGCGATGGTGCCGAAACTGTCCTTATCCCACACTTCCATGCCGTGATATGCGCGGCAGCGCAGCGAGAGAATGGTCGACCAGACATCCAGCTTCTGCAGCAACCGTTCACTGGCGGCGTTGATCGCCGACACACGAATAGACGGCGACGCACTTAGCGCCAGCGGTGGCTCCGGCGATTTTTCCAGCACGGCGATGCGCAGTCCGCTGCCCTGCAAGCCGCAGGCCACCGCCAGCCCCACCATACCGCCACCGGCAATCACCACATCAAAAGTTTGCATCTGAGCCTCTTTATTAACGCTTAACCCAGCCAAGCGTACGCTCAGCCAGTTGATTTCGTAGCCACGGCAGATGATCCATTGCCAGCAGACCCAGGTTGCGACCGGCCACCATCGGGCCATAGCGATTCGCAAAGACACGAACCAGCCCGTCGGTAATACCGATGGTCGCGGCGCGGTCGGGCTGACGACGCTGCTGGTAATGGTTCAGCACCGCATAGCTGCCGGGGTCCTGCTGCTGGCGATGGGCGGCGGCCAGGGTTTCGGCCAGCGACATCACATCCCGCAGGCCAAGATTGAAGCCCTGACCAGCAATCGGATGCAGCGTCTGCGCTGCATTGCCCACCACCGCCACGCGGTGGGTCACGGGCGAGATCGCCCGGTGGAGTGCCAGCGGGTAATATTCACGCTGACCGGTGTGGGTGAATTTGCCTAATCGCCAGCCAAAGGCACGCTGAAGCTGGCTAAGGAATTCAGCCTCACTCCACTGCTCAATACGTTCACGCTGCGAGAGTGGATGACACCAGACCAGCGAGAGACGGTTGCCGGACATCGGCAGCAACGCCAGCGGGCCATGCTCCGTGAAACGCTCAAACGCGCGGCCCTGATGGGGCAGCGCGGTGGAGACATTGGCAATCACCGCGAGCTGCTGATAATCGTCCCGTTGCCACTGAATGCCGCACGAGGCGGCCAGCGCAGAGCGCGTACCATCCGCCGCCACCAGCAGTTTGCCGCTGAGTTGCTCGCCACTGTCCAGCGTCACCTCCACCTGCTGCTCGCTGCGCTGGGCATGCGTGACGCGCGCCGGACAGCGCAGCGTCACGCCTGGCGCTTTTTTCAGTTCCGCAAACAGCCGCTGACCGACGTCAAACAGTTCGACCACCTGTCCCAGCGCCGGAATCGCGTAATCAGCCGCTGCCAGCGACACAAAGCCAGCGTGCCCGCGGTCGGAAACATGGATGTCGGTAATCGGGGTGGCACAGCTGGCGATGCGCTGCCACAGATTGATGTCCGCCAGCTGCTGGCAGGTGCCAGCAGAGAGCGCAATCGCGCGGCCATCAAAGCCCGGATGCGCCCGACTGCCGGGCTCGCTGCTTTCAATCAGCGTCACCGGCAGTGTGCCCTGGGTGAGATGGGAGATCGCCAGCGCCAGCGTCGCCCCGGTCATGCCGCCTCCGGCAATCAGAATCGTCATGCCTGTTTTGCCGCCGCCATCAGTGCTTCAATCTCATCGGCTTCTTTCACCACGCTATCGGTGAGATTTTCAATGCCATTTTCAGTGATCACAATGTCATCTTCGATTCGGATACCGATGTCGCGATACTGTGCAGGCACGTCCGCATCCGGCCCGATATAAAGACCCGGCTCGACGGTTAATACCATACCTGGCTCCAGAATCCTGTCGCGGCTTGGCGAGCCATAGTGACCAACATCGTGCACATCCAGTCCCAGCCAGTGCCCCAGGCCATGCATGTAAAACTGGCGATGCGATTCTTCAGCGATCAGGGTATCAACGTCGCCTTCAAGAATGCCTAGTTCAACCAGGCCGGTAATCATGATGCGCACCACTTCATCATTCACTTCACGAATGCTGACGCCAGGGCGGAACATCTCAAGCGATCGGTTCAGCGAAGCCAGCACGATGTCGTAAATCGCGCGCTGCGCCGGGCTGAATTTGCCGTTAACCGGGAAGGTGCGGGTGATATCGCCCGCATAGCCGTAGAATTCACAGCCTGCATCGATCAGCACCAGATCGCCGTCGCGCATTTCACTTTCGTTTTCGGTGTAGTGCAGAATACAGCCGTTCTCACCGGCACCCACAATGGTGTTGTAGGAGGGATAACGCGCGCCGTGGCGGGTAAATTCGTGATGAATCTCCCCTTCGAGCTGGTACTCAAACATGCCGGGCTGACAGATTTGCATAGCGCGAGTGTGCGCCAGTGCGCTGATTTCACCGGCGCGACGTAACAGCGCAATCTCCTCTGCATCTTTGAACAGGCGCATTTCATGCACCCACGGTCGCCAGTCAGTGACGGTGGCCGGCGCACTGAGATTCTGACGGAAACCGCGACGCAGCTTGTCCAGCGCGCTGAACACCAGCGTATCCGCATGGGTATATTCGCCCTGCGCATGGTAAATAACGTCAAGGCCATTCAGCAGCAGGTGGAGTTGTTCACCGATATCACTCCAGGGTAAGGCACGATCGACGCCCAGTTTTTCAGGAGCCGCCTCCTGGCCCAGCCGACGGCCAGACCAGACTTCTGCTGCCGGGTCACGTACGCGGTTAAACAGCACGCTGTGATTGTGATTTTCGTCGCTTTTGATCAGTACCAGCAGTGCCTGCGGCTCGTTAAAGCCGGTGAAATAGCTGAAGTCGCTGCTCTGACGAAACGGGTATTCCGTGTCATTACTGCGTGTCACTTCGGGCGCAGCAAAAATCAGCGCTGCGCTGCCAGGCGCCATCTTTGCCAGCAGCGCCTGACGACGCTGCAGGTATCGTTCCAGTGAAATCATCTCTGCACTCCCTGTAAACTGACCGGTTAAACGCGTTGACCTGAAATTAGTGTAGCGTCGGTTTTTGCACTTCTGGCGCGGTGGGCTGGGGACGGGTAAACGTATCGTGGCACAGCAGTGCGGCGACACGCACATACTCGATCACCTCTTCCAGCGACTGCTCCAGCTCTTCCTGGTCTTCATCTTCTTCGTAACCAAGCTGGGCGATAGTGCGCAAATCGTCGATTGCTTCGCCGGTTTCGCCGGTGACCTTATCCAGTTTAGGCTGTGTTACGCCCAGGCCGAGCAGAAAATGGTTAACCCAGCCTGCCAGTGCATCTGCGCGGTCAAAGACAGTGATGTCATCGTCAGCAGGCAGCATCAGCTGAAACAGAAAGCCGTCATCTTCCAGCGTGGTGGCCGTATGCTCGTGCAGCGCCGCCAGCGGCACGGCGAGAGTGTGTGAAAACGCCATGCCTTCGTTAGCCAGATCGTGTACCAGCGTTTTCCAGCTGGTGTCCTGGTTACCGCCACAGAGGATCCCGCTCAGCAGGCCATGCATTTCCGCGGGCGTCATGCCAACGCCCTGCTGGGAGAGCACTGCCGCGAGCGCGTTGTAATCGGGGGTTGCGTTCTGTAAGGACATAAGTTTTCATCGTCGTTGGCAGAATAAGTTCGTGTTATGCTACCACTAGCTGCCTCAAGGTTTCCAGAAAAG
>Ga0268256_1000969_pt1 | contig 19529 bp, 9 predicted proteins | sample AgamicAtAmrz_FD_200247 | JGI IMG/M metagenome (GOLD analysis project Ga0268256, IMG submission 200247) | Agave microbial communities from Guanajuato, Mexico - At.Am.rz (v2) (version 3) | ecosystem: Host-associated > Plants > Roots > Rhizosphere | place: Guanajato, Mexico | collected 2012-06-07
TTGTCTTCCCGCACATCTTCTTCCCGCAGGGCGACCCGACCGCCGCCACGCTACAATCGCTTGCTACTTTCGCTATCGCCTTTGTGGCGCGCCCGATTGGCTCCGCCCTGTTTGGCCACTTCGGCGACCGCGTGGGCCGCAAAGTGACGCTGGTCGCCTCGCTGCTCACCATGGGCATTTCGACGGTGCTGATCGGCCTGCTGCCAGGCTATGAGAGCATCGGCGTGCTCGCCCCGCTGCTGCTGGCGCTGGCGCGCTTTGGTCAGGGCCTGGGTCTTGGCGGCGAATGGGGCGGCGCAGCATTGCTCGCTACCGAAAACGCGCCGCCGCGCAAGCGTGCGCTTTACGGCTCCTTCCCGCAGCTTGGCGCGCCGATCGGCTTCTTCTTCGCCAACGGCACCTTCCTGCTGCTCTCCTGGCTGCTGACCGACGAACAGTTCATGAGCTGGGGCTGGCGCGTGCCGTTTATCTTCTCCGCCGTGCTGGTGTTGATTGGCCTCTACGTGCGCGTTTCCCTGCATGAAACGCCGGTGTTCGCCAAAATCGCCAAAGCGAAGAAACAGGTGAAAATCCCGCTTGGCACCCTGCTGACGAAACACGTGCGCGTGACGGTGCTCGGCACCTTTATTATGCTTGCGACCTATACGCTGTTTTACATCATGACGGTCTACTCCATGACCTTCAGCACCACGCCAGCGGCGCAAGGCGGCCTTGGCTTCTCGCGCAATAGCGTGCTGTGGATGCTGATGATGGCGGTGATTGGCTTTGGCGTCATGGTGCCGGTAGCAGGACTGCTGGCGGACCGTTTTGGCCGCCGCAAGAGCATGATAACCATTACCAGCCTGATCCTGCTGTTCGCGCTGTTTGTCTTCCCGCCGCTGCTCGGTTCCGGCAACCAGGCGATGGTGATGGCCTACCTGCTGATTGGCTTAAGCCTGATGGGTCTGACGTTCGGTCCGATGGGCGCGCTGCTGCCGGAGCTGTTTCCGACGGAAGTGCGTTACACCGGCGCCTCGTTCTCCTATAACGTGTCGTCGATTCTGGGAGCGTCGGTTGCGCCCTACATCGCCACCTGGCTGCAGGCGAACTATGGCCTGACTTACGTTGGCATCTACCTTGCGGCAATGGCGGCGTTAACGCTGATTGCGCTGGTGGCAACGCATGAGACGCGCGAGCAGGCGCTGTAATCCCGCCATCGCGTTAATGAAAAAGGCTGCCTTCGGGCAGCCTTTTTTATCTCTGTGACACCGGGCCCGGCGGGTAACGCGTTGCTTACCGCCGCAGGAGGTTCAGACGAACCGGCTCGCTCTTCTTATTTCTTCATTTGCGACAAAATCGCGCCGCACTGATTCTCGCTGCCCTCGGACGGCGAAATCAACGCCAGCAGCGCGGCGGCCGGGGTCACCAGCGTCGCCAGCGCGGCGGCTACGGCGCCACGGGCGATGAGCGGCCCCGGCTTCACGCCGTAATCCGGGTTCTTGAAGGAGCCGCGCACGTAAAGCGGCGAGCGCAGCGTAACAATACGCACCCCTTTGCTTTCCGGGTTAATGGTGAGATCGAGCCGCTCGTTGGCGAAACTGGTGGTGCCGGTAATGTTAATCAGCGCATTTTCCGTATCGAAGGCGAAAATTTGCGGACGGGCCACGCCGTTCACCAGATCGAGGTTCGCCGCCGCGCAGTTCACGCGCACCTCCTCATCGCCGAAAATCTGGCCGACGACAAAGTTACCCACGTTGAGGCCGAGAATTTCCATCAGGTTGCGGCTAATCAAGCCATCATTCATCAGCAGCTTCAGGTTGCCGTTGCTGCTGCCAAGCAGCGCCGCCACCGAGTTGCCAGTGCCGCGGAAATCCGCATCGCCGTTCAGCTCGCCGAGCGTCTTTTGCATCAGCTCCACATCCGGCATCAGCTCTTTAAGCTTCAGGCGACGCGCCTGAATATCCGCCGCGCCCTGCATCGGCGATTTTCTGCCGTCCAGATGAATGGTGGAATTAATGGTGCCGCCCGCCATGCCGAACTTAAGCGGCTTCAGGCGCAGGTCGCCGTTGGTCAGAATGATATGCGTAGTGAGGTCGCTTAACGGCAGGCTGGCGCTGTGTTCAATGCGGCGGCCTTTAAAGCGCACGTCCGCATCCATCACATCCCATTTATCGGTTTCGAATTTATCGTACGGCAGCACTTTATCCGCCGGCTGCGACGATTTTTCGCCCTTGCGCTGTTCGGCGCGTTTGCTCTTGTCAGCCTCTTTGCCAGAATCGACGCCGATAAGCGGCCCCAAATCCGCCAGACGCAGCTGGCGTGACTCTAAATCACCCTCCAGCTTCGGCCGCGGTTCGCCTTTGGTATAGGTGAGCGAACCGTGAATGTCGCTGTCGCCGATGCGACCGTTAAAACCGCGATAATCATAGGTGGAACTTTTATCGCCGATTTTCGCCACCAGTCGGCCATCCGTTTCAAACGGCGGGGTGTCCGGCAGCAGTACGCCGGTCAGCTCGTAAAGCTCGCCCAGCGAATCGCCCGCAAATTTCAGTTTTAAATCCACCCCGCCCATGTTCATCGGGTCATTAACGGTGCCGACAAAGGCCACGCGGGTATTACCGGAGCGCAAATCGGCCTGCACCGGGAACGGCGTGCCTTCGCTTCTCAGCGCCAGCATGCCGCCGATTTTTCCGGTGCCTTCAACGGCCTGGCCGTTGTAGCGCCCGTCCGCTTTCAGGCCAAAAACATAGTTGCCGACGTTGCCCTTGTTCTCTTTATCATCTGCGCCGGTTACTTCATTGAACGGCAGAGGTTTGCCGAGCGGATCGACGGTAATTTTCACATCGGCGCGGCTGAGCTTGTCATCAATGGAAATATGGCCTTTATCGAACAGGATATTGTCGAGCTTAAAAGACCAGGCGGAAGGCTGGGCGTTCTCCTCTTTTTTATCGCTGTTCGCCAGGTTAAAGGTCCAGTTATTGTTTTTTTCCGACAGGCGAATCAGGCGCGCATCCGGCTGCACCAGTTTAATCCAGGGGATGTAGACCGTTTTGGTCAGCAACGCGAGCGGCGCGAGCGTGGCTTCCACGCGAGGCAAATGCACCATGGTGACTTCAGGGATTTCAGGCGGGTTGCCGAGGATAATGTCTTCGGCATGGACGTGCGGCCACGGCACCCAGCTGCGCCAGCCGGTTTCCTCTTTGCTGCGCTCCCACACCACGCCCAGATCGCCGCGAATAGCGAAAGGACGGTTCAGCTCGGTGGAGACTTTCTCGTTAATGGTCGGTTTTAATCGGTTCCAGTCAAAAGTGGCGATAACAATGATTAAAATCACGATCAGCAACACGAAGATCCCTGCTACCGCACTGATTATTTTGCCTGTTTTTGTCATTTCCGCGCCTTCCCTTTCTACCTTGCCTTAAGTAAAGATAGTTTAGGGAAACGGAAACAACATCAGGAAAGTCTTAGCATTACGCGCTCCAGGGTATCAAAAGAGACCGGACGGGAGAGGAAATATCCCTGAGCGGCAAGCGCGGGCGAAGCCTGCACGTCGCGCCACTCCTCTTCGGTTTCCACCCCTTCGACAATCACCCCTTCACAATAACGATTCATTAGTTGCAGCAGCAGTGTGAAAAGGTTTTGGCCCTCAGGCGTTTTACGCAGCATCGTGAAGAGCTCGCGCGCCACTTTGATATAGTCGTAACGGACTTCGCTTAATGCCGAGAAGTTCGCCATGCCGGTGCCAAAGTCATCCAGCCAGAGCGGCCCTAACTCGCAAACGCTGGCGAAAGAGGAGTCCTGCGGCAGGCGGATATGCTCCACCAGCTCAAAGCGCACCCACTCAAGCCGGTTGGCTCGATCCAGCAGTTCGCTGTGTTCGCGCATCGTCAGCAGCGTGGGGCCGTCAATGTTCACCGAGGCCAGCACCTGGTTTTGCTGGAAAAAGGCGGCTCGCGCCTCCAGCACCGACAGCTGTTCGTCAATTACCATCAGCCGCTGGCGAACGGGCAGTTCCGAAAAATAGCGGTCAGGCGGAATGCGCCGATCCGGCTCGCGGGGATGCGTGACCACCGTCAGCAGCTCTACCGCCAATAGTCGCCCATCGGTTTTATATATGGGTTGATAGGTATAGGCACGCTCACACTGCAACCAGAAACGCCGCTCCTGGAGATTTTCAATGTTCGCGGCAGGCATAGGTAGCCGTTGAGTGACCTGTTTTAACTTCATCGTAGTCGTCCTGTTAAACGTGATGGCTGTCCTGGACTCGCCAACGAATTATCGGCCCGCCAGGTGAGAACTTTATGTTCAATCTCTGCCTGTTTATGAATCACTGTTTTTCCGGGACTTTCAAAATACCTGTTTGGCTCAAATAAATATCGGAACGATGTTTTAAAATGTTTGACGGATTTATCAGCGGAGCACACACTAGCTTTCATTTTCTCTGTACAGGTTCTTCACTATGTCTTTGCAAAAAATTGCCGTTATTGGCGAATGCATGATTGAACTGTCGCAAAAAGGCACGGAGGTAAACCGTGGTTTTGGCGGCGATACCCTTAACACGTCAGTTTATATTGCCCGTCAGGTCGCGCCGACCGCCCTCTCCGTGCACTACGTCACCGCGCTGGGCCAGGACAATTTCAGCCAACAGATGATCGACGCCTGGCAGGCAGAATATGTGAAGACCGACCTGACGCAGCGCATGGAGAACCGGCTGCCGGGCCTGTATTACATTGAGACCGACGCCAGCGGCGAGCGTACGTTTTACTACTGGCGCAATGAAGCGGCGGCCCGCTACTGGCTGGAGAGCGACCAGGCGGACGCCATCTGCGCCGAGCTTGCAGGTTTTGACTACCTCTATCTGAGCGGCATCAGCCTCGCTATTCTCAGCCCGCAAAGCCGTGAAAAACTGCTCAACCTGCTGCGCAACTGCCGCGCCAACGGCGGCAAGGTGATTTTTGACAACAACTATCGCCCGCGCCTGTGGGCCAGCCGCGAAGAGACACAGCAGGTTTATCAGCAGATGTTAAGCTGCACCGATATCGCCTTTCTGACGCTGGATGATGAAGACGCGCTGTGGGGCGAAAAGCCGGTAGAAGAGGTGATTGCGCGCACCCATGCGGCGGGCGTGCGGGAAGTGGTTATCAAGCGCGGCGCGGATTCTTGCCTCGTCGCCATTCAGGGCGAAGCGGTGCTGGACGTGCCGGCGGTGAAACTGCCAAAAGAGAAAGTGATTGATACGACGGCCGCGGGCGACTCCTTCAGCGCCGGCTATCTGGCGGTGCGCCTCGTCGGCGGCAGCGCAGAAGAGGCGGCAAAACGCGGCCATCTGACTGCGAGCACCGTCATTCAGTATCGCGGCGCGATTATCCCCGCCTCGGCAATGCCAGCCTGAGGCCATAAAAAAAGCGCCGCGAGGCGCTTTTTTTATCTGCAACGCGCCTTACTGCGCAGGCGGAATATCGGTCACATCCTGATGGGTGTCGTCGGCGGCGGCCGGCGTGACGGCAGGCGTCATTATCTTATCCCACGTCGTTTGCAACTCCTGCATGCTGTACTCAGGCTCACCCTTCGGCTGCAGCAGAATCAGCGACATCGTCTGCGAAAGCTGCTGACGGAGATCCTGGTTTAGCTGCTCAAGCGTCAGGCTGTCCAGGAAGCTCTGGCGCAGCTTCTGGTATTGCTCCGGCGCGATATCCACCACCTGGTTTTGCAAAGAGCGCATCCGTTGGTTGATAAGGATGTCGGTATCTGTGCGCGCATAGGTGGCGAAAAGCTTTTGCAGTTCCAGCTTTTTCTGCGCGATAAGCGCGTTGAACTCATCCCCGGAAAGGCCATTGCCGCGCACGTTCGCCAGCTCACGGGCGACCAGCGCCAGATTGCTGTTGAGCTTGTCGGTCGGCGATTCCACGTTAATGGCGCACTGGGCGCGCTGGAACAGCACGCGGCAGTCAAAGCCGATGCCGATATCCTTGATGCTGTTTTTGCTTAAATTTTGCTGAACGTGCCAGAACAGCGCCTCGCGGGCGAGGTCGGCGCGCCAGTAACGCTGCAGCGCCGCGGATTCGCGGATAGGCTGCCAGGGAGTGTCCCACATGATGGAGAGCCTGTCCTGGCGCACCATATCGGTCATGATGCTCACCGGCTCATGGCGCAGCGGAGAGAGCGTCGGCACCGGCGCAGGCGTCTCGCGCTTGCCTTTCAGGTCGCCAAAGGTTTTGTTGATCTGCTCCGCCACCGCGCGGCTGTCGATGTTGCCGACGACGATAAGCGTCATCGCGTCCGGCGTATACCACTTCTGGTAAAACGCTTTCAGCTGGTTAGCATCCACCGGCTGACGGATCTCATCCGCCGGGTCGTGGCCGAGCAGCGTCGATCCCTTCAGGCGGTAGCGCCACCAGCCCTCTTTGGTATCGATGGGCGACGTAACGACCATATCCTGTCCCTGCAACGCCTTTGTAATGCTCTCAGGGGTGATTTTGGTTTGTCCTGCCGCGTCGGCAAGGTAGGTCAGCGCTTCTTTGAGTAAATCGTTGCGGTTATTGGGCAGGCTCAGATTAAACAGCGTGGTGTCATAAGAGACAATAACCGGCGGCAACGGGCGCTTCGGGTCGATGCTTTGCTGCCATAAGGAGCGCGCCTGAGTGGGTTGCAGGCTGCCGCTCTGGGTCAACGCAAGGCGCGGCAGAAAGCGGCTGTAACCGCTCTGCTGGGTGCTTTCCGCAAGCGAGCCGGTATTAATGGAGAGGCGGATTTCCACTCGGTCGCTGGGGCGTTGCGGCGTCGCCAGCACCTGCCACTGAAAACCGTTCGCCAGCGTGCCTTGTTGCCAGGCCGGGTCGGGCTGGAGCGCTTCTGCCTGCACGTAGCCAGTAGCCGCTATCATCAGCAGGCTCCCGGCGAAAAGACGAATTTTAGTGCCCTGCATGTGTACCCCTGATCAACATTCCTGGTTAAAAATCATTCAAGCGATGACCTGTCGCGCATGTACGGCCATCAAAGGTGACGTCAGAACTTTTCGTTTGACCGCGAAATTAACAAAACGTCACGCAATAAAGTGAAATAAAAGCCAATTATGCGCAGGGGCCCGCAGCCGAGGCAAGCGGCAGCGGGCAGAAGAGTGAGATCAGGAGGAGATTTGTTGCGGGCGGGCGTCGCGTTTTTTCGGGTTCAGCGTCGCTTTGAGCTGCTTTTCATCAAGCTGTTTAACCCACTTCGCCACGACGATTGTCGCTACGCCATTGCCGACCAGGTTAGTCAGCGCACGCGCTTCCGACATAAAGCGATCGATGCCAAGGATCAGCGCCAGCCCCGCGACAGGCAGGTGGCCTACCGCCGAAATGGTCGCCGCCAGCACGATAAACCCGCTGCCGGTTACCCCGGCCGCCCCTTTCGAGGAGAGCAGCAGCACCACCAGCAGCGTGATTTGATGGAAGATATCCATATGGCTGTTGGTCGCCTGGGCGATAAACACCGCCGCCATCGTCAGATAAATGGAGGTGCCGTCGAGGTTAAACGAGTAACCGGTCGGGATAACCAGCCCCACCACCGATTTCTTGCAGCCCAGCTTCTCCATTTTATCGAGCATGCGCGGCAGCGCCGACTCTGAAGACGACGTCCCCAGCACAATCAGCAGCTCTTCTTTGATGTAGCGGATAAATTTGAAGATATTGAAGCCCGTCGCGCGGGCAATGGCGCCCAATACCACCACCACGAACAGAATACAGGTGATATAGAAGCAGACAATCAGCTGGCCGAGCTGCACCAGCGTGCCGACGCCATATTTCCCAATGGTGAAGGCCATCGCCCCAAACGCGCCAATCGGCGCAAGGCGCATGATCATATTGATAATGCCGAAGATAACCTGCGAGAAGCTTTCAATAACGTTGAAAATCAGCTGGCCGTTTTTGCCAAGACGGTGCAGCGCAAAGCCAAACAGCACGGCGAACAGCAGCACCTGCAAAATGTTGCCGCTGGCGAACGCGCCGATGACGCTGCCGGGGATAACGTCCAGCAGGAAGGCGACTACGCCCTGCTGCTGCGCCTGTTCGGCGTAAACCGCCACCGCTTTCGCGTCCAGCGTCGCCGGGTCAACGTTCATGCCCGCGCCTGGCTGCACCAGGTTCACAATAACCAGGCCGATAATCAGCGCCAGCGTGCTGACGACCTCAAAATAGAGCAGCGCGACCGCGCCGGTGCGCCCAACCGCCTTCATGCTTTCCATGCCGGCGATGCCGGTCACCACGGTACAGAAAATCACCGGGGCGATAATCATTTTGATGAGCTTAACGAAGGCGTCGCCCAGCGGCTTCATCTGCGCGCCCAGCTCCGGGTAGAAGTGGCCGAGCAGAATGCCGATAGCGATGGCGGTCAAAACCTGAAAATAGAGGCTCTTGAAGAGTGAGAGTTTCATAGGGTGTCCTTGAAGGTAATAACCACAAGAAAAGTGCTTGTTTAGCAATCCTGTTGGCTAAAAGTAACACCCGGTATACATCACAGAAATAACAACACACCAGCTTGTTAACATTAATGTTAAAAATTATGAGCTGGCTCGCATAAGTCGCGCTGAATCGCAGCGCTTACGCCGCAGGGCCGGAGCGAGAAAGATAAAGACGCTCAAACTCCTGCGCCGTTGTCGCCTTACCGAACAGGTAGCCCTGCGCCAGGCTCACGCCGGCGCTGGCGAGCCAGTCGCGCTGCGCGTCGGTTTCCACCCCTTCGGCCACCACGTCCAGCGACAAACTCGCCGCCAACTGAATAATCACGTCGGCCATGCCATGCTCCTGCGGTAGCCCTTCAATAAATTTTTTATCCATTTTCATCACGTCCACCGGCACCGTTTTCATATGGTGCAGCTGACGCAGGCTGGCGTAACCCATACCGAAATCATCCAGCGCAATACGCACCCCGGCGTTACGCAACGGGCGCAGAATAGAAACCGCCGCGTCCGGGTCGTCGATACGGCGGCTTTCCGTGACCTCCAGCACCAGCGTGCCTGGCGCGATGCGGTAGCGTTCAAGCAAAGCGAGCAGCGAGGGCACCATCTCATGGTGCAGCAACTGCAACGCTGACAGGTTTACCGACAGCGGCATCGTGATGTTGCGGCTTTGCCAGGCCGCCAGCAGCCGACACGCCTCCTCCAGCACCCAGTTGCCCACCAGCACCATCAGGCCGCTGGATTCAATGGTCTCAATCAACCCTTCCGGCAAGGCCCAGCTGCCGTCCGCCTGCTGCTGGCGAAGCAGCGCTTCGGCGCTAACCACTTTGCCGGTGCGCAAATCGACCTGCGGCTGAAGCCAGATGGCGTACTGATGGCTGTCGAGCGCATTGAGGATATCGCTCTCTTCGGTCAGCCGCCGCTGCGCCTGAAGCGTCTGCTCGGGGTCGAAAAAGAGCACCTGGTTTTTACCCTTGCGTCGCGCGCTGAAGGCGGCCACCACGGCATGACGATAAAGCTGCTCTGCGCTGAGTTCGCCATGGTACATCGCGATGCCGATGCTGGCGGTAGGTCGCAAATGCAGCTCGCCGCCAGGCAGGTTTTCACCGATCGCGGCAATCAGCTGCTGGGCAAGCGTTAACGCATGCCCCCGTTCTTTCACGCCATGGGCAATAACGGCGAAGTCATAATGGCTGACCTGGGCGATAACCATTCTCGGCGACAGCGCCGACCGCATTCTTTCCACAATGGTGATGAGCACGCGGCTGCGTTCTTCTTCACTCAGCACCGCCGCCGCTTCCTGCAAGGTTTCACAGGCGATAAACACCAGCGCCGTGGTTTTGCCGCCCGAGACGACCTTTTCCAGCAGCGACATCAGCAGCGCCCGGTTCGGCAGGCCGGTAATCGGCGAGTGGGTGCTGAGCGCCGTGGTCTCTTCCTGCAGGCGCATCAGCGTTTGCTGGTTGCGGTTATAGCTGCGCACCAGCATGCCTATCTCATCATCTTTATGCAGCCGCGCCAGCTTAAGCTGGTGAGGAAGCACTTTCGCCGCGTCCAGCTCGTTAAGCTCGCGGGCAATTTTACGCAGCGGGTGGACGATAAGCCGGTTAACGCACCAGGTAATGGCCACGGAAAGAATCAGCGAGAGCAGCAGCCAGGCGGTAAGCAATGTTGAAATCAGGTGCATGATAAAGCGATAAACGCGCCACGAGTCCGCCTGCAAAACCAGATAGGCCAGGGGCTGCGGGTTCGCCGGGCGTTCAAGGGAGTACAGCGGCAGGGTAATCTGCACCGGCAGCTCAAAAATGCGCGAAATCATCATCGGGATGGGGCGATCGGGCGTGAAACGCACCCTTAACGCCTGAAACTGGTTTGGCAGCACCACGTCGGCGCGGCTGATAATGCCCGCCGGTTTGATCTGCTGCAAAATCGCTTCCGCTTCGGGAATATCGGCTTTCAGAATGGCGGCGGAGAGAGGCTGGCGCACCGAGCGCGCCACGCTCTCCATCTGCATGGCGACGTTATAGCGATTGGACTGCGCGAAGTGAAACAGCAAAATCACAACAAAAACAAAAATAAACACCAGGGAGACGGCTGACACCGTCGCCATTTGTTTAATCGTTAAGGAACGACTGACTCGCAAGTTAACTCTCCACTGTGCCTCTGCCCGCTGCAAATAATGCGCTTTGCGGGCAGAGTATACTGCATTGTGTAGAATTTTGACCGCGAACTCTCGGCGCTAACCCTTTATTCAGACTACCAGTCCGCGTATGGCACCAGCGGCTGCGGCGGCATATCCATATCGCCCTGCCAGCCCGCCTGGGAGTAGCGTACAAATATCTGCGCATGGCTTGGGGTGTAATCTTTCGCCTGCTGGATATCAATGCCCGCACCGATCGACCAGTTTTTGCTGATGCGTCTCTCCACCAGCGCGCGCGCCGTATAGCCGAAGCCGGACCCGGTGCCGCCGGATTCCGGCTCCGCCTTATCGCCATAACGGTCAAAAACGCCGTCGCCGTCGGTGTCCTGCGGCGAAGGAACCAGGCCGGAAAGCGGATAGCGCGGCCCGCTGCGGGTACGCGAATGCGACCAGGAAGCGGAACCGCCCACTTCCCATGACCAGTTTTCCGTGCGCTGGCGCCAGGTCAGCGGCACAGCGAACGACACATACTCCTGAGGACTGTAATAACCGCCCTGACCGAGGTTATAGCCGCTCAGGTCCTTCTCGTAGTGCCAGATCATGTTGTTCAGGCCCAGCGTCAGGCGGCGATTATCCTCGTTAATAAACTTATAGTAATAGCCCGTCATCCAGCGCACGCGCCAGTTGTCCTGAACGTTTTTACCCGTAAGCATATCGGCGTTAAGGCTCGCCCATACGCCGTTCGCCTCGCCTTTATCATAGCTCAGGCTCACCCCGCCGCCGGTGGCGCGAACCCCGCCCCAGGTCGTACCGGTATTGGCGCTGGCGTCTTTCTGCCCGGCAAACGCAAGCAGCGAGCTGGAGAGAGGGCGACGGTGCGCGTTAAGCGTATAGCCAACAGGGCCGAGATCGTCGCTGTAGCTCAGGCCGCCTACGATATCAACGACCTTAAAGCCCATCGGCGTCGTGCCGATATCCCCCTCCCAGGTGTCGTTGCGCCAGCCCGCCGCGACGCTTACGCCATGCGCTTTTTGCGAGGCGCTGCCATAGCATGGCGTTGCCTCGCAGGTTCCCCAACTGGGGCTATATACGCCATCTTCGCTTTTAAAGCTTCCGGCGTTCATATTCACCACGTCGGTGCGAAAGAACATCCGTCCGTCGCTGAGCGGGGCGTCCACCTGAAGCATGGTGGTGTGCGCTTTTAAATCCGAATAGCCCGGCGTACCGCTGGAGCCCCAGTAGTCGTGGTCGAGCGTGACGTTCACATCCTGTTGACGGTAAAGCGCCGCCGCGTCGCTGCGCACGCCGCGCTTAAGCCAGTCATCTTTTTCATGGTTGCGCGTCAGCCGGGTGAAGTCGCCGTTATCCCGTGGCCGTGAAGGAGCAATGCCCGACGCCACCATGGCGTCGCGATACGTTTCCAGCGCCTGCTGCGGCTCGCCATCCTGCGCCTGAAAACGGGCCGCGTCGCGCAACACCAGGGCGGTGGCCTGTGAGGGCGGTTGCGACGTCGCCTGCGGGATAAGCTTGCGAAAGCCTTCGCGCGCCGCTGTTTTATCCCCCGCCAGCGCCAGCACGTTGGCGACGCGGCGTTCGGCATTCAGCGCGGGCGGCTCACCGGGGGACGCGACAGGCAGTTGCGCAAGCTGCGCCCGGGCGCCTGCGCCATCTCCTTCGTCCGCCAGCACTTCCGCAAGTCCCAGACGCGCGTCGGCGTTGTCCGGCTCCCGTTGCAGCACTTTCTGATACAGCGCACGCGCGTCGGCATCGTCACCGCGCTGCTGCGCCCAGTCCGCCAGCGTTAAATCAATGCGGGTGGCGGGCGGCTGGCTTAGCAACAGCGTGATGGCCTGGCGCTCCTGGCCTGCATCGCGCAGGCGGTTAGCCTGATTAATAAGCCCGTTGCTCGCCAGCCGCTGCGCCAGTTCGCGGATATTCGGGTTCCATTTCGCCTGCGGCAGCGCGGCGATTTGCGCCAGCGCCTCCTGGTCGCGGTCCTGGCCGGAAAGATAGAGGCTGCGAGCGTATACCTGTTCAGCATCCTGCGGCTTAAGCCGGGCGAGGTCGGCAAAAGCGGTGTCAGCCGCTGTTTGCTGACCGGCCGCCGCCAGGTCTTTCGCCAGCCGGTATGTTATCCAGACATCGCCAGGCGAAAGCGCCAGCCTTTCGCGGTGACGCGCCGCCGCCTCGCTAAAGCGCCCCTGGTTTTCCAGCGCGGCGGCCTCCTGCTCCAGCCGGTCGTTAGTCAGGCTGCGCTCGATATCATCAATGCTGCGCCGTTGGCTGGCGCTTAAGCCTGCAATAAAGGTGCTGGCTTGTACCGGCGACTGGCGGCGGTAAAGATTGGCAAGGCCGCGCACCGCGTTGCTGTTGCCGCGGTCCAGGCGCAGCGCCTGCTGATAATAGCGCTCCGCCGCCGCGTCATCCTTTTCCGCTACCGCCACATCGCCAAGCCCCAGCACCGCGTAGCTGTCGCGCTTATCCACCGCCCGCGCCTGCTGGTATTTCCGCTTCGCAAGCGCGATGTCGTTGGCCTTCAGGGCCGCGTCGCCCTGCCCAATGAGCAGCCAGTAACGGTTAGTCTGCAGCAGACTGTCCCATTTGCTGCGATTGTCGCTGGCCGGGTCGATAGCCATGGCCTGTTCAAGCAGCGACACCGCCTTCGCCCGGTTGCCCTGCCGGGCGTAAGCCTGCGCCAGCGCGCCCAGCACTTCGCTGTCCTGCGGATTGGCGCGTCGCGCCTGCTCAAGCTCAGGCAGCGCGCCGCCGCCCTGCCCGGCATCCACCGCCGCCAGCCCCTGCGCGCGGGCGCGAAACGCCGGGTCGGCGAGCTTCGCCTGCTGCTCCGCCAACTGCGTTTGCGCTTTGGCGACGCTGTCGCCAAAAGAAAATACCGATAAATAGCGCTGCAACGCTTTTACGCTGGCGTCGCTTATCGGCATCGACTGAATATGTTGATACCACTGTCGCGACGCGGTCTCTCTGCCGGTGGCTGATTTCGCCAGCTGTTCAAGAACGGCGAACCCTTCTTCATCGCGGTCGCTGGCGAAAAACAGCTGCGCCAGCGTGCTGCTGGCCTGCACGTTGCCCGGCTCCTGGCGGTTAATCGCCTGAAGCTGGCTTAACGCCTCGTTACGCTGCGCGGGCAGCTTCGCCGCGAGCGTCCAGTACTCCACGGCCAGTTCGCCCTGGGGCGGCTTGCCGTTAAACAGTTTCTGGTACGCCGCCAGCGCCTGTGGGACGTGGCCGGTGGCGCCGAGCAGGCGGGCTTGCTGAAGCTGCTGGCGGCCTTCTTGCGAAGCGAGCGTCATGGTTAACTGCGCCTGGCGAAGCGCGTCAGAACCCGGCGCGAGCGTCGCTAATCTGTCGAGCTGCCTCTGCGCGCCCGCCATATCGCCCTGGCGCAACTGGTAGCGCAGGCGCGCGCTAATCGTCTGCGGATTGTCCGGGTCCATCAGCTCAAGGCGATAGAGCGACTGGCGCACCAGATCGTCGCGCTGCGTCGTTTCGCCAAGGCGGATCTGCTCGAGCAATTGTTGACGAACGTCAGCCTGCGCCCGGGCCTGCGGCATCAGGCCGAGGCCGAGCGTCAGGACAAGCAGGCTTATGGAGAACTTCGACATTCTTCTCCCCATCCAGGCGCTACTTCTCCCTGGGCTGAAAAACGGAAACGGTGCTCATCCCACCCCTGGCCAAACAGGGTAAGGACGTAGCTGTAATAAGCGTCATTTTTGGGAAAGTTATCGGCCACGCGCTGGCGCTGAATCGCCTGGGCGTCGCGATTCTGAAGAAAGGGCAGCAGCGACGCGGAAAAGCCCACCGGCCCCTGCCCCTGCGGTTTGCCATCCGTCACGCCCACTTTTTCTGGCGGCACGCCTTGCTTTTGCGTCAGCGCCGCCATGGGTTTGAAGCGTTGCAGCAGGGCGGCTTTTTGCCTGTCACCGTCATGCAGCATGCCGACCCACAAATAGACGCGAATGGCGTCATAGCCGCTCACCAGCGGTTTTTCCGGCTTCATCTGCCAGCTTGCGCCTGTCCAGTTGACCCAGTCGGGCGAAAAACCCTTCGGTGCGGTTTCGGCCAGCAGCCGCAAGTTGCTCTCCTGAACAGCAGTCCAGGGCGCGCCGTAGCGGGTGAAGTAACGCGCCAGCTGGGGCGGTAAGTAGCTCGGATTGAGGCGCCAGACGTTGTGCTCAGCGAAACCGACTTTGCCCGGCAGCAGCGTCAGCCCCAGTCCCGGCACCTTAACCACTTCCTCTTTAGCGATACGCGCAAGCAGCGCCTTGCCGGTTTCGCTATAGCGCGGCGTTTGCCACACTCTTCCGGCTTCAAGCAGCGCCCAGGCTATCCAGACATCGGCGTCGGAGGCGGAGTTGGTATCCAGCACCGTCCAGTCGTTTTCCGCCTTTTTGCCCCATAGCCAGGCGGGCAATGACGTTTTCAGCGACCCGCCGGCGAGGTTGTTTTCGGTCCACGCCAGCAGCCTGTCGAACGCCTTTTGATCGTTAGCCGCCAGCGCGAAGAACAGCGCATAGCTCTGTCCTTCAGAGGTGGTGATGTTGCGCTCGCTGCTCGGGTCGATAACCCGGCCTCCCTCGCTGACATACTCTTTTTTAAACTGCTCCCAGGCAGGCCAGCCGCAGGCGGCGTGCGTGGCGGTCGCCGCCAGCAGCAGTCCCGCTATCGCTCCTTTGCTCAGGCGCGTCATTGGCGCTTACTCCTCTGAGCCCAGACGGCGGCGGCTCAGGATGCGCAGCAGACGCCATAACACCCACGCGAGCAGCACCACGGTAACCACGGCGAAAATCGCCAGCATGATGGGGTGACCGGAGAAGGCGTACCAGATCCGCTCAAACCACGGCAGATGACCGACATAGTAAACATCGCCGACCCGCAGGCTATTGACGCCGGATTCCCTGACGACCGCCACCGAGCCGTAAACCGCCGCGCGTTTGCCGCTGTCATTCAGTGCATCATTAAGCAACTGGTAGCCGCGCGGGCTGTCCGCCAGCAGCGCCACAACGCTGCGCTGGTCATCGTAAGGCGACTGAAAGCCGATGACGGCCGCCATCGGCGCGCTGGAGATAATGGTGGACTGGCTTTTCGCCTGCCGGTCATGCTCATCCGGTATCGCCGTCGGCAACTGATACTCCCGCGTCGGGCTTTTCACCCAGCTTTCATTCGCCTGCACCAGCAGATCCAGATGCTGATCGTCTTTAAAGCGCGTCGGCAGCGAGCCGATTATCAAAATATCGGCGTCTTTATTTTTTATGTCGTCGCCCTTATCGGTCACCGTGACGTTAACCGCCGGGAAGCCGGTCTGCGCGCCGATGGACGCCAGCGTGTTGAGCAGCGCGCTCACCTGCGCGGCCTGCGGTTCAGGCGGCACCACGACCAGCGTGTCGGAGAGATCCGCCATACGGCTGAAAGGGAAGCCCGCGTTGGCGAACGCCCGCAGATCGGGCATGGCGATAAAGTGGTGATAACGCGAAAAGTCGAGCGTGGAGTCATCGCCGATGACCACATTATTTCGCACCGACTGGAAGGTAACGCAGTTGTCCACCGAACCGCCCGGCATAGGGTTCATGTACTGAAAATCAAAACGCAGCTGGTTAACGGCGCCCAGTTTCAGCGCCGGGATAGAGACATCGGTCTTGCCATCCAGCAGCCCCTGTAATACCGGCAGGCGCAACAGCAGTCGGGTAGTTTCTTCTTTAGGTTGCAGGCTAAACGACTGCAGGAACTGGTTATTAAGGCTGATGTCCATCCGCGAACTGTCGCGCGCTACCGGCGCGCTGTAGCGGTAATTTAGCCGCATATCGATCCCGTTGCTGCGCAGCAGGTACAGGTCCGGCGGCAGGTTCAGCGTCAGGTTAATGGAGCCAGGCTCCAGACCGCTCGACTGCAATTGCTCTTCATAGGTTTTCAGTTCTGCGAACGTGATAGCGCGATCGGTACGTACCCAGTTCGGCGCATCGTAAGGCTGCCTTGCAAGCAGCGGCTTAACGTTACCGACCACCACGCTTGAACCGCGGAACAGAATATTGCCCTGCGCGATGCCCTTCGCCGCCTGCAGGAGATCGTTGTCATCGCGCCCGAGCACCAGCAACAGCTTCATCCAGGGGTGCTGCGGGTGGTTTACCATCTCGATAGTCGGCGCGTTTACCGGCGGGCGATCGCGCAGGAAGTCGGGGCGCTTATCATTGGTGGCGAAAACAATGCCGCTGCTCTCCGGCAGTTGGTTAAAGAGCACCGGGAAATTTTGCCCGCGCCATGCCGCGCGCGCGCCGAACCAGGAGGCGACTATCGCTGCGGCGCGCTGCTGGGTCAGGTCCGGCGAGGCGGCGAAAACCATGGGCAGCACCAGCGGGCGCGTGTCCCGCGGGTCAAAGAACGGCACCGGGAAATGCGACAGATCGTTTTGCAACTGAAGCTTCTGGAAAGTCAGGTCGACAGAGCTGTTGCGCCCCACATCCATCCATAACGCGCTGCTGGCCGGGTTTTCGCAGACATCGCGATAATGGCCGATAAACTCCAGCCGCACGCGGTTAAAGTCGCTGATATAGAGCGGGTCGACCGGCATCTGGGCGAACGTTTTTTTACCAAGCTGCTCTTTGGTCACGGGCAATACGCCCATCAGTTCGTCATTAAGATAAACCTTGAGCTGGGACTGTACCGGCAGCAGCGCAGGCGATGGCGTGTATTCCAGATTCAGCATCGCTTTAGAAACTACCTCGTCGCTGCGCATGCCGAACTCCACCGCCCCGTCAGGCTTGACGCCGCGCAGCACCATGCTGCCTGGCGCAGGCGCAATAGAGGTGAAGCTGAGCTTGACCTCACGGGAAGGCGTGTCGCTCTGCGCAACCGGCGCGCCGGCACCGTTGACGCCGGGCATCACCTGACCGACGACAGGGTCGCCTGCGGCAGGCACCGGCGCCTGCCCGACCGGCGGCGGCACATCCGGCGTGACCTGCTCCGCCTGCGTCGGCTGCGCCGTCACCACGCCCTGCGTTGCGGGCGCGACCGTCGGCACCGTCGGCGCGGCGGTCGCCTGGGGATTCGCCGCGGGCGCCGCCTGAACGGTCAGCGTCAACAGCGCGCTTATTCCAACAGCTAGTGCACAACTCCAGGAGAATTTTCTTTTCATTGCCTTTTCATCATCATTGACTCATAACCGGGGCCGGCGCTTGCCCGGCAACCCCACGCGCCGGACGGCGAGGAACAAACGACACTACCCAGCCGACCAGCGCAGTGAGTGCCCTGAAAACCATTTTTACTGAGGAAGGCGCGAACTCCGCGAGATGGCGGTAGCCGCGAAAACCAAGCTTGAGAATATCCAGCAGGCTTTCCAGCGGTTTATCTTCCGGGAAACTGTCCTGCCAGAGCGCCCAGGTATCCGCGCGCGCAAACGTGCATTGCACAAAATCGATATGCTGACGGGTGCTCATCTGGTCCAGATGCAGCCCCACCTCCGTACCGAACACGCGGGCTACCCGGGCCGGGAAGGCGTACTCCTGCTGGCCGCGCTTAAGCAGCAGCTTCACTTTTTGCCCTTCCCGCACCTGCGCCTGGCCATGGATTTTTATCCCCAGCCCGCCGTCCGAATAGTCATGCACCGTACAGGAGAAGAGATGGCCGTCTTCACGGGCGATTGCCGCCGGCATGACCATTTCCACACGATGGGCGCGCCGCACCTGTTTGCTCTCAACGGAAACCGCCACCGCGCCGCCGAGAATAATCAGGTTGTAGAAAACCCAGGCCATGGAAACGATAACCGTGAGAATTTCGTTTTGCGGGCCATAGACGTAGCGCCAGACGCCGACCAGCAGCCCGACCACGTTAAGAAGCACCAGGAAGATGTAGGGACGTGAGATAACCCAGTCGACATACTCTTCTTCTACCAGCCCCCCTTTCGCCGTCACGTTAAACTTCCCTTTATGCGGGTTGATTAAGGCGACGAAGGTCGGCGGCGCAATGTACCAGGCCAGTACGGTTTCGTAGATTTCGCTCCAGAAAGAGTGGCGATATTTGCCCTGAATTTTGGAGTTGGTGAGGCTGGCGTGAATCATATGCGGCAAGACAAAGAGCGCAATCATCAACGCCGGGGCGTAGATGATGTAAGCGTGCAGCATTAAGAACGCCAGCGGCGCGGTCAGGAAAATAAGCCGCGGAATACCGGAAAGAAAGTGGAACATGGCGTTCACGTAACAAAGCCGCTGCGCGAATTTCAGCCCTTTGCCAAATAAGGGGTTATCAAGACGGAAAATTTGCACCATGCCGCGCGCCCAGCGGATGCGCTGGCCGATATGCGCCGAGAGGCTCTCTGTCGCCAGTCCCGCCGCCTGGGGAATGCGCATGTAGGCAGAGGTATACCCCCGGCGATGCAGGCGCAGCGAGGTATGGGCGTCTTCGGTCACGGTTTCCACCGCAATGCCGCCGATTTCGTCCAGCGGCTTGCGGCGAATAACAGCGCAGGAGCCGCAAAAGAAGGCGGCATCCCACATATCGTTGCCATCCTGCACCAGACCATAGAACAGCGTTCCCTCATTCGGGGTCTTACGAAAACGGCCCAGGTTGCGCTCAAACGGATCCGGTGAGAAGAAATGGTGCGGCGTCTGCATCATCGCCAGCTTTTTGTCTTTCACAAACCAGCCCATGGTCATCTGCAGGAACGAGCGCGTGGGTACATGGTCGCAGTCAAAGATAGAGACAAATTCGCCGGTGGCGTGCTTGAGCGCGTTATTGATATTGCCCGCCTTGGCATGCTCATGCGTGGTGCGGGCGATATAGTTCACACCGACCTCTTTGGCGAACCGGCGGAACGCCTCCCTGCCGCCATCGTCGAGGATCCAGATGGTGAGCTTGTCTTTCGGCCAGTCGATGCCAAGCGAGGCGTAAATCGTGTTTTTCACGACGTTGAGATCTTCATTGTAAGTCGGCACGAAGATATCAACGGAAGGCCACTGCGCCATCTCC
>Ga0268256_1000975_pt1 | contig 19435 bp, 20 predicted proteins | sample AgamicAtAmrz_FD_200247 | JGI IMG/M metagenome (GOLD analysis project Ga0268256, IMG submission 200247) | Agave microbial communities from Guanajuato, Mexico - At.Am.rz (v2) (version 3) | ecosystem: Host-associated > Plants > Roots > Rhizosphere | place: Guanajato, Mexico | collected 2012-06-07
AAACTTCTTGCTGCCAAGAATGGAGTGAACAAAACGTGAGCTAAAAAGAAGCGCCGCTCTGGCCGAAAATGCAATCGCGGAGAGAGCTCGTACATCGCTTCCTTTCGGGCTCCTTCCCGAGCCCAGCGATTAAGGCACGGCGCTAGGCCTTGAAAGCGGGAACCAAGTCGATTGCGTGGCAGTTATGGAACCGATGCAGGAAACAACGAGGAATGTCATGTCGAATGTTTCGAGAACAGGCACCGACGATGTCAATAATGCAACCAGTAGGACAACTTTCGGGCGATCAGTCGAGAGCAAGAGCCAGCTTCGGGATGCGGCAACCATTGCTACAGGAACCGATGTCGGGGAGGTGCTGAATATCTACCGTTTGGAACCCATCGCCGCTCCGGAAGATCCGCATTGGGACAACGCCCCCAATCATGGCACGGTTGTCGTGGCAGCCAGGACTGCAGGCGACGCGCGCATCGTGGCGGCGAGCAATGAGCTTGATTTTATGGAAGTCGATGCGGCCCCTGCCGAAGATGTGACGACCAGCAATGCGAGCGCATTTCGCGATGATAAGCTTTATACCGTGATCGAGATTGCTCGAGGCCGAACCGACCTCAAACGCGGCGTGCTGGAAGGTGAGGTGTCTGTCGATACGATTCTTCCGACGCAAATCGATCGCTGATCATTTGACCTGAAGCCAGAATTCAGAGCGCTGCGAAAACGGCGGCGCGCTGAACGCGGCAAGACGACATTTTGGATGGAACAATGCCTGACGTTGCAAGTTCGGTGAGCCGCAACGGAGAGGACGATCCAGAATGAGCGGCTTGGAAAATCCAAAATCGGCATCCGCTCGCATATGGCGCAGCACAGCTTTTGGCCTGTTGAGTTTTGGCCTCTCCTCATGTTCCCTAGCGGTATTGAATCCGGTTGGTCCCGTGGGCGCCGGTGATGCTGCAATTCTGATCAACGCGACCGTAATCATGCTTGCCATCGTGGTTCCGACCATCCTGCTGGCGTTCTGGATGGCATGGCGTTATCGCGCCTCGAATCCCCGAGCGGAATATCTTCCGTATTGGTCCTATTCCGGACGGATCGAGGCGGTCGTCTGGTCAATTCCGATCCTGACGATCATGTTCATCGGCGGCCTGATCTGGATCGGGTCGCACAGGCTCGACCCGTTCAGGCCGCTATCGTCGAGCAAGCCGCCTGTCGAGGTGCAGGTCGTATCGCTCGATTGGAAATGGCTTTTCATCTATCCGAAAAACGGGATTGCTACCGTCAATCAGGTCGTGATTCCGACCGGCACGCCGGTGCACTTTTCGATCACGTCTGCAAGTGTTTTCAACGCGTTCTTCGTGCCTCGGCTTGGATCGATGATCTACGCCATGCCTGGCATGATCTCGCAACTGCACCTCCAGTCGGATGAATCCGCTCGCCTGCGGGGCATATCCGCCCAATTTTCCGGTGACGGTTTCTCGGACATGCAGTTCGAGGTCAAAAGCGTCCCGGATGCCGAGTTTGAAACCTGGATGAAGAGCGCTCAGGCAACCGATCTTCCCCTCGATCGGGATGTCTATGGCAAGCTCTTACAGCAGAGCGAGCGCGTCCAGCCTGCGACCTACCGCTTGGCGGATCCCGAGCTTTTCAATGCCATCGTTCAACAGACGATTCCGCCAGGCCCCGGTCCAGAGGCCGAGTCCCGACAACATGCGGGTCGCGAGACTTCCACCGGGGGAAAGGATTGAACATGTTGGGAAAACTCGGGCTTTCGGCGATTCCCTTGTCTCAGCCGATCCCGCTGATCACATCCATCGCCGTTATCCTCATCGCAGCTGCGGTCTTGATTCTGGTCACCGTAAGAAGATGGTGGCCCTATTTGTGGCGAGAGTGGATCACAAGCGTCGATCACAAGCGTATCGGCATCATGTATTGTCTGCTCGGTGTCGTCATGCTCATCCGCGGCTTTGCCGATGCTATCATGATGCGCACCCAGCAGGCAGTCGCGATCGATGCCCCCGGTTATTTGCCGCCAGAACATTATAATCAGATCTTCACCGCGCATGGAACGATCATGATCCTGTTCGGCGCCATGCCGCTAGTGCTGGGATTCATGAATTTCCTCGTGCCGCTGCAGCTTGGCGTCCGCGACGTTGCCTTCCCGACATTCAACTCGGTTGGGTTCTGGCTGACCGCCAGCGGCGCGCTCCTCGTCAATGTGTCGCTCTTCATCGGCGAGTTCGCCCGCACCGGATGGCTGCCATACCCGCCCCTCAGCGAGACGAGCTATACGCCAGGCGTGGGCGTCGACTACTATCTTTGGGCCGTGCAGATTTCCGGCATCGGAACCCTGATAACCGGTATCAATATCGTCACGACGATATTGAAAATGCGGTGCCGGGGCATGAGCTATCTCCGAATGCCGGTCTTTTGCTGGACCGCGCTAGCTTCTTGTCTGCTGATTGTGGCAGCCTTCCCGATCCTGACGGCAACGCTCGCGATGCTGACGCTCGATCGCTATGTCGGATGGCATTATTTCACAAATACGGCGGGCGGAAATCCGATGATGTTTGTGAACCTGATATGGGCGTGGGGTCATCCGGAAGTCTACATCCTCGTCCTGCCTGCCTTCGGCATCTTTTCCGAAGTCTTTTCGACCTTTTCCGGCAAGCCGCTATTTGGCTACCGCTCCATGGTCGCGGCGACGATGTTCATTTGCATCGTTTCGATGCTGGTATGGCTGCACCACTTCTTCACAATGGGGGCCGGCGCCGCGGTCAACACCTTCTTCGGCATCTCCTCCAGCATCATTGCCGTCGGCACCGGCGTCAAAATCTACAACTGGATCTTTACGATGTATGGCGGAAGGGTTCGTTTCGAAGTGCCGATGCTTTGGTCAATGGGCTTCATCTTCACCTTCATCATAGGCGGGTTGACAGGTGTCCTGCTCGCCATACCACCAGCGGACTTCCTGACGCATAATTCCATGTTTCTGGTGGCGCATTTTCACAATGTCATCATTGGTGGCGTCGTGTTCGGCGTTTTCGCGGGCATGGAATTCTGGTTTCCGAAAGCATTCGGTTTCCGGCTTCACGCAGGGTGGGGCAAAGCGGCTTTCTGGCTCGCCTTCTTGGGGTTTTGGGTAACCTTCACGCCTCTTTACGTTCTCGGACTTGATGGGATGACACGGCGGTTGCAGCACATCGACGTTCCCGAATGGGCGCCCTGGCTTTATGTCTCCGCCGCCGGTGTCGGCATTCTTGTCCTGGGGGTCATCGCGCAGGTCATTCAACTGGTGGTCAGCATTCGCGAACGGGAAAAGCTGCGGGATATTACCGGAGACCCCTGGGATGGTCGTTCTCTTGAATGGGCAACCCCGTCACCGCCGCCGTTTTTCAACTTCGCCGTCATGCCGAATGTCGAGGGTGAGGAGGCCTATTGGGGTATCAAACTTCGCGCCGTGGAATCACAGCAACTGTCGCCCGAACCGGATTATGAGCCGATCGAGATGCCGGTGAACAGTCCGGTCGGCATCTATACGGCCTTTTTCGCCACGGTCTTCGGTTTCGCGATGATCTGGTACATCTGGTGGCTCGCTATCGTGGCGCTCGTGGCGGCCTTCATCGGCTTCGTGGTCTTCGCATGGCGCGACGTTCATGAATTCGAGGTTTCTGCCGACGAGGTCGCGCGCGTCGATCGTGGCCGGCGCTCCGCTCGCGAGGCGATGCTTGCGCGCATGTCCGAACAGGGAGTCTTGCCATGACCGATACCGGCCTGCCGGCGAGCGTCGAAGCCATACGGCGCGTTCGCGAAGACCCGCATCGTCTGGGCCATCGTGCTCACGGCTCGGCGGAGCCCGCGGCGGGAACTGGCCAGGGCGCTACCGGTCCCGCCGACAAGCGGATTCTTGTCGGCTACGGTTTCTGGATCTATCTGCTGAGCGACATCATCATTTTCTCGTGCTTTTTCGCCGCATTCGCCGTGCAAAGGGCAGCGACGGCTGGCGGGCCGACGATTGCCGATATCGTCGATGTGCAGCGCGTGGGATTCGAGACGGCGGCGCTGCTATTGTCGAGTTACACCTGCATGCTGTCATTTGCGGCGACGAATGCACGCAACAGGCTGTGGACGCTCATCTTTCTGTTTCTGACAGGCCTGCTGGGATTGATATTCGTTCTTCTTGAACTGTGGGAATTCGTCGAGCTCGCCGATCGCGGCTTCACGCCGCAGCGCAGCGCAATGCTTACTTCCTTCTATGGGCTGGTCGGACTGCATGGCTTGCACGTCACGCTCGGCGGCGTCTGGCTGGCCACGATGATGGCCCAGGTTTTCATAAAAGGATTTCGCCGGGAGATCATCCATCGATTGATCTGTTTCAATCTCTTCTGGCATGCACTCGACATCGTCTGGATCGGCATTTTCACGATCGTCTATCTGATGGGAGTTCACTGATGAGCACCTCCGACACCGACACGGACGTATATGATAACCGACAAAATTTGCGGGATGATCATGCGCCCGGCGACGAGCCACCGGAAGAAAGCGGCCACTGGGTGCTGAACGCAAACTTGGGCCTGGGATTTTCTATCATTCTGACGGCTGCTTCCTTCTTGCTGGCCACTTCCAACATTGTTTACGGGCCGGCAATTCCGGTAGCGCTTATCGTCCTCGCAATTGCACAAATGGGCGTGCATCTGGTGTTCTTTCTGCATATCACCACAGGCCCCGACAATACCAACAACGTCCTCGCACTGGCATTCGGCATACTGGTCGTCGTGCTGATCGTTCTCGGTTCCATCTGGATCATGGACCATCTGAAGCAAAACATGATGCCGATGGATCAGTTAATGAATATGCAGCCATAAGTATCTGGATTATGCAGGCGAAGCTGCGTGACGCCGCATCGCAATGCTTGCCAAGTAGAGAAATACAGTGAAGGAGCTTCAATATGTCACCGAAGTGCTTCGCTCTTCTATTTGCGATCTGCATTTCGCTGACGGCTGGATATATGCTCAGCTTCGTATGGCTTTCCGCTGCAATAGCCTACTAGATTTTCATCCGGTCGGTACGGAATACTGTCCTATTCCTTTGCGCGTGGCTTGCCCCGATCATTCCTGGAAATGCGCACGCCCGATTTACCAATCGGCGTCACCAGATCTTTTTCAAGGACAGTTGGGGCCATTCCCTCTTGTTCACTCGATTGCTGGATCGGAGCGGGATTGTCCGATGTCGTTTTCCTGGAAGGAGTGTTCGGATCGTCGGACTTTGTTTCTTTGCCTGTCATGATGCAGCCTTTCTTTGGAAACGAACCTTACTGCGAAAGAGCCGCAAAGTTCCACGAGATCGGAAGGGTGAGAGGTATTTGCTGGTCGCACGGAACTTCCGCCGGTTTCGCCGCTTAGGCGGAAATGACATCTTTCATGCGATTGTTTCATAGCGAACTGACAACCCCTAGACGCTCCCCGGTCATGACCGAGCGTGTCCGGAAAGTCTCGCAATGAAGCACCAGGAGAGCGATGGATCCCCCACCAGGCAACGTCATGAAGGAGTGAGCCTGCTCGGCCGCGGTCTCATTTCTGGAGCGGCTGACGACGATCCCTCCGCAATCGGCACCTATGCCAGCGCCGGAGCACGCTTCGGTCTCGGGATGCTATGGACCGCGCCCGTTACGCTGCCGATGATGTTCACGGTCGTGTACCTTTCGTCGAAACTCGGGCAGGTAACCGGACGTGGACTGTTTCAAGTCATCCACGACAATTATCCCCGATGGTTTCTTTATCTGGCGTTGGCCGGAGTCGTTATCGGCAATACGATCGAGGCCGCTGCCGACTTGGGCGGAATGGCAGCGGCCGTCAACCTTTTCGTGCCGCTTTCCGTTCCCCTTATCGTTGCCATGATGGCGGTCATTCTGCTCTGTCTACAGGTGGTGGGCTCCTATATCCTCATTCGCCGCATTTTCCGCTGGCTGGCCCTTAGCCTGCTGGCTTATGCAGGCGCGGCTATATTGGCGAAACCGGACTGGATGGCCGTTCTTAAGGGCTCGCTCATTCCATCCATCGAATTCAACGAGGAATTTCTTTCGATCATCGTGGCGATCATCGGCACCACGCTGTCGGCGTATCTCTACACTTGGCAATCCAATGAAGAGGTTGAGGAAAAAATCGCCGACGGAAAGATTTCGGTGAAAGCTAGACGAGGCGTCAGCAGCTCGAAACTGGCTCGGTCCCGCAAGGAAATCCTTGTGGGCATGACGTTCTCCAACCTGGTCATGTACTTCATTATTATGGCGACCGGCGCGACGCTGCATGTTCAGGGGCATACGGATATCCAGACGGCCGCGCAGGCGGCCGAAGCGCTAAAGCCAATCGCCGGGCAGGCAGCCGGGTATTTGTTTGCCGCTGGAATCATAGCGGTCGGATTTCTGGCAGTTCCCGTCATGACGACGGGGGCCGCCTATGACCTCGCCCAGTCAATCGGCATCAAGGGCAGCCTGAACGCCGGTGCCCGAGAGGCGCCGGGATTTTACGTCATCATCGCAGCGGTAACGTTGGTCGCGGTCGCGATGAACTTCGTTGGCATAAATCCGATGAAAGCCCTGGTATGGTCCGGCGTGGTTCAGGGGTTTTCTACTCCACCTCTCTTGTTATTGCTGCTGCTCATGACGAACAACAAGGCAATCATGGGCGAGCATGTGAATTCACGTCTTATGAACATCGCTGGCTGGCTAACGGTTCTGGCCATATTTTCGGCGAGCGCCGGGCTGATGGTGACATGGATCATATAGGATGGGAGATGGAGGAGGTATCCGCCTGCCGATGGAAGAATAAGCTTCTCACATCCGGCAGAAGATCTGGCCTTGAAGGCTCAGATTGGCGCGCATGGATGCGACGCGGCGCTCCGCGTCGGCCAGATCATAGGCCCAGAAACTGATGCCGAACGTCCGCCCGTCGATTTGGTAATCGGCCAGGAAGCGGAACATGGCACGCCCGTTGCGATCGCTTGTACGGAACTCGGGTTCGGGGTCACGATCGCTTCGACGGGCCTGCGGAAGCCGGATCACGTTCATTGTCGAAACTCCTGTCACTTATGCGCTTTCGCCGGCGATCCCGTGGTGATGTCCAACGGCCCTCACCGGTCCATTCTCAAACTTCCGGATACAGTCGTTGTTCCAGCGGTGAGCGGCAGTTTGTAGAGGGCGTCTGGAGAACGAGCCGGGTTACGACCTGCTCTTTTGAACTGATTCCTTGGTTCTCGCAGGATCTTGCAAAAGTAGAGAAAGCGAAAGCGCGGCCGGTCTTGCAGCGTGGCAAATCATCAGGGCCGGCAATAGGCCGTGCCGTCTGTAGCTCTTGCCGGATGACCGACATATCGGCCGTCCGGTGGCACTGCAATATCCCAGAAATTGGTTGCCAGCGTATCGAGGGCTGCGCGCAAGCCAGCCCCGCCCAGCGCCGGGCCATGGCCGCTGATCAATCGTTCCGGCTTGAGACTGGCAATCTGCTTTGCTGATTGTTCCGATGCCTGCCAGTCGATCGTCAGATAGCGAGGCGGACCATGCAGCCTGGGAGCCTGCGTCACTACGTCGTAGACGGATTCCTGGCCTGTCGTGATGACGGCGTCACCGGCGACGAGGGTGCGATCGCTTTCGCGCCAAAGGGAGATATGTCCCGGTGTATGGCCGGGTGTATGCAGCCATGACCATTCGGAAGCGAAAGGTACGGTGCCATCGGCAGGCAGGCTTTGAAGCAGGCTGCCGAGGTTGGAGGGGCCGCGCGACAGCACGGGCGACATGAGCGCAAAGCTTCCGCCACCAACCCATGGGTCTGCAGGCGGATAGGAGGCGCGTCCATCCAGGTAAGGATGCTCGAGCGGATGGGCGTAGACCGGAACGTCCCAAAAGGCGGCCAAGCGTTCGACAGAACCTGCGTGGTCGATATGTCCGTGAGTCAGGATAATGGCAGCGGGCCGGGACGTCGCACCGAAGCGACGCGCCGCTGCTGCCAAGATCCGATCCTGTGACGACGGCAAACCGGTGTCGACGAGAAGCCAGCTACTATCTGGCACAGGTCTGCCGAGGAAAATCACATTGACGATGGAGAGCTTCAAGTAGGCCACATCATCGCAGACTTTTCTCGTTCCATCCTCGTTTTCGACTTCGATGACATCGCTATCGCTGAGATGCAGCTGGTCATCCATATCCCGCACTCCGTTGCGAGCCAAATCCTCTTCGCGCAACCCCCAATCACTTAAGATCGATTGTGTGTCGCATCGGATGAGCGGATGAAAATACAGCCGATGGTATGGCCATCCACTCATCCCCGGTGGCCATTTTACTTTGGAAGTTCCTTGGCCATTTGCAGATGCTGCTCTAGTTTCGGCCTCGTATTGGCAGCCCAGGTCTTCAGGCTTGCATCCTCGCCGCCGTTTCCATAGCGTTTGAAAAGATCAACTGCATTCGCATGAGCTGAACGCTGGTCCGCGTCGTAGCGTTTGACAAAGTCATTTCCCTGCATTTTCTGCAGTCGCGCCAGCATCTTCTTCTGGCTTGAGCTCATCTCCGTCGGCAGTGTCGCCTTGACCTTTCCGCTGTTGACGAGATCTTTGAGCTCATTCGTTGTCTTTTGGTGGTCATCAATCATTTGCTGAGCGAATTTTTTCGTCTGATCATTGCCGCGCTGCAGCGCGAGCTTGCTCGATTCAATTTCAAACATATCGCTGCTGGCGGCTTCATTGACAAAGTCTTGCGTATTCGGCGCCGCCCCCACGAGAGAGTTGACGCCTGTCTTCTCTGCTGTCGATTGGGAGTATGCTGGTGCCGCTGCCAGTGTTACTGCAATAGTGACGATCGCGAGCTTCATGCCGGTCTCCTTTTCACATCTGTCTTTATCGGATCCAAGTATCTTCCGTTTGGCTTGGTTTCCTGCTGTTTGAAGGTACGCGGCAGCTACCGCGCGTTGGAAAAGATGATGGTACCGTTCAGTATCCATTCGGCGAGTGTCAGCAACGCGATGATCAAAAGCGCAAGTACGATCAGGTATCCCGCCCGCCGTTTTCTGCTCTTCTGTTGAGGACTATCGTTTGCAGACACAATCGGATCCGTTTCGACGGAATTTTTCTCACCATCATTCCGCATTTCTTCTCCTTCAAGATAGTCGCAACGCAACTATCGCAGGCAAGGAATGTTCCCGGATCGGAACAATAAAAACAATAAATCTGTGCCGTGTGTGGATGCCGGTTCCGCAGCCCAGAGGGAACAATCGACAGAAATGGAAGTTGGATGTTCCAAAGGTGCCTTCGCTGCGGTCCACCCTCATCGGATGGTCAAGGTGAAGCATTGTCGTCCTGGCAAATTGATGGAGATGCATGATGGCTCACGCAGGAAAAAAGCACTTCTCCCGCGGATCGAAAGGCAAAGGTGACGCGTCAGGCGCTGCTACGACACTTGAGGAAGGCAAGGTCGGAGAAAATGCCGTTCTGTCCAACCGTGACAAGGCGCAACATTCGAGAGAAAGAGGTCTCGACAGCCGCGACGTTCAGACAGAACAATATCGCGATCACGTCAGCAATCGCCGCTGAGCAATAGCGAACAAGCAAAACGGCGAGCAAAACGGATTGTCATATCCGCGGTATCAAGTTTCGAAAATTCCACCGATTGGTATCCCTGCAAAGATGACATCAAGTAGGGATGCCCAGGGCGATTGATGAGGGTATGGCAAGATAACGATCCCCCGGTACCGGTCGCCAAGCGACAGCGAATGTCGACGCAAAAGCCGGGTTATTTGAATCAACCGCGACAATTGCAGATTTCAGCCACGATGCAGCAAAGTGCCAAGCCATTGTTGTCAGGGACTGCGGAGAAAGCGAGCTTTCTCATTAATGGCAAGAATTATTTTTCATGCCTTGCCGGGGCGCTAAACGAGGCTAAACGGCAGATCTGGATTATCGGCTGGAACTTTAATCCGGAAATATTGCTGGAACCGGAAAAATCGGACGTAACCTTAGGAGATGCCCTCGAACGAGCAGTCCATTCTAACCCGGATTTGCAGATCCGCATTCTGGTTTGGGCACTTGGGCCAATCTATTCGGATAAATCCCTAAGAATATTTTTTCAAAAAGCCTTCCCGAAGAGTAATCGTATCCAGCTGCGCTTTGCGATTCAGCCCGTCTTGCTCGGCTGCCATCATCAAAAGCTTGTTTGTGTTGACGACAATGTCGCGTTCCTCGGCGGCATTGATCTGGCATCGCGCAGGTGGGACACACGCGGCCATCGGCCCGGAGATCAGCGCAGACGAGATTCGGAGGGCCTGCCATACGAAGCGGTGCATGACCTGCAGGTCATGGTAAGGGGGGAGGCAGCAAGGATGGTCTCTGATATTGCCAGACAGCGGTGGGCGGCAGCAACTGCCGAGCGGCATGGACCCTTGGCATGTACTTGCGAGCATGAATTGCAATGCGAAGAATCTCTTTCTCTTTCCAACATATCAATCAGGCTTGCCGTCTCAGATCGCACGAGAGGGTCGCGCGATAATCTCGGAAGCGTCACAGCCAAACAGATGATCGATGCAGCGAGGCGCCATCTCTACATCGAAACGCAATATCTCGCCTCCTTCAATATTGCCGAAGCATTGGCCGCGCGTTTGAAGGAGAAAGAAGGACCCGAGATCGTGATCGTCTGTGCGTACCACTCGCACGGTTTGATCGAAAAGATGATCATGGATAGGAATAGGGCTAGGATCATTGCAAAACTCAAACATGCGGACGAGTTCGACCGTTTGCGCGTTTTCTACCCGGTCATTCCGGATGGAACGCGGCAGGTGCCTCTTTTTATTCATTCGAAGTTGTTGATCGCGGACGACACCCTGGTGCGAATTGGCTCGTCGAACCTCAATCATCGTTCGGAGAGTTTGGATACGGAGTGCGACATTCTGTTTGAGGCCCAAAGCGACGAACATAGGAAGGTCATCCGCAGCCTGCGTCACAGCCTTCTTTCGGAATTTCTCGGCTGTTCTTCCGAAATGCTCGATCAGGTCTTTGAGCAAAACGGCTCTCTTATCCGTGCGATCGCGGCGCTCGATCTTGGCGCAAGGGGCCTGAAACCGCTTCACTCGAAAAGCCGAAAGACTACACCTGTTTTAGGGACGGCCCTGTTTGACCCCGCACGGCCCTGGCCGCCATCACCCCTACGTCGTGTCGCGGGTCGATTGCGCCGCATGCTTCGGTTTGGCTGATTGCTGGCTGAAGATCAGCTCGGTAATCATCATCGCGATACCACCGAACAGAAGCGGAATGAGATAGTAGATCAGGCGAAACGCGATCAAGGCCCCGATCGAGGCGGCATTCGGAACAGCATATGACAGGGTTGTCTCCAGGATACCGAGACCTCCGGGGACATGCGTGGTGAGGACAAGAGTGTTGGCAAGCACGAATGCCGTGACGGTGCGGAAATAGGATACCTCGGCATAAGCCGAAAATAATGCGTAAAGGCATCCCGAGACGAAGGCAAAGTTCACCGTGCCAATCGCAATTTGTGCCAGAGCTATCCCGGCTTGAGGCAATTCAAATGACCAGTGCCATAAGGTCAGCCGCCCTCGCAGGTATTTAGCCAGAATACCATAGATCACAGGGACGCAAAGAAGAGCACCACCCAATATCCGCAGAGTTGGAGGATCCACATGTAGCAGCGTAACGATATCTTCCGAAGCGATAAGCAAGGCAATACCGCCGATGGTTATCAAGCCTAGGGCGACTGTCACGCCGGAAAATAGAATGATCTTCGCGACATCTTCCATGCTAAGGCCCCAGCGAGCATAATAGCGATAACGAAATGCACCGCTACTGAGCCCTGCAAATCCGATATTATGGCCCATCGACAGGCTGATGAGGGATGCCAGCGCAATTTTGGAATATGGCAAGGACTTTCGAAGCGATAGAATGGCCAGATAGTCGAAGCCGGTCAGGCTAATATAGGAAGCCGCCGCGAAGAGGATCGCTGCCGCAAGGTAAGGGAACGGAAGTTTGTGGAGCGATGCTTCGATCTCTTCCAGACTATAGTGCGAAAGGATCCGATAAAGAAGAAAAAGCGCCAGGCAAAGCGCACCAAGCATTGCCGCATTCCATATCAAGCTTTTCCGGGTCATCGGGTCTGCCTTTGTTCACGCCGGCGATGCGAGCGGAACGACTGGGCGGCTTCGGTGTTCCCCACATATGACCAACGAGAAGCGAATCAGAATAGTCACGTACAATGTGCACAGCTGCATTGGCACCGATCGCAAGGTCGATCCGGCTCGGATCGCATCCGTCATCGCTCAAACACAGGCTGATATCGTGGCGCTGCAGGAAATCGACGTCCGTCGTTTGCGGACAGGGCGCATCGACCAAGCAAGTATGATCGCGTCGCTTTTGAAAATGGAAGCTCATTTCAATCCGACCCTGACATTCGCAGAGGAGCAATATGGAGACGCGATCATAACCAACTGGCCGACAAGGACGGTCAAGACTGGTCCCTTGCCCGCGAGCGGCGAGCCTCGCGGCGCTCTTGCAGTCGAGATTGTCATCGGCGATGTCATATTGAACGTCGTCAACACACACCTCGGTCTTCGTGGGCGAGATCGTATTCAGCAAATGACGACATTGCTGGGTCCCGCATGGCTGCATGCTTCCGTGAAGCCAGGAGCGACAATCCTGTGCGGCGATTTGAACGCTATTCCTGCGTCCGCCGCCTATCGGTTGATCGGCCGGCTCCTGAAAGATGCCCAGCTTCAAGGAAAAGGCCCGGCGCGTCCGACCTTTCCCTCCAGGTACCCTCTGATGCGCCTCGATCATATATTTGTCAGCGATGACATTCGGGTCATTGACAGTGCCGTTCTGCAAAACAAGCTGACGAAGGTTGCTTCCGATCATCTGCCTGTTATCGCCGATCTGATCCTTGAAGGCTAGCGATTGCCTGAAGGATCGAGGTATCCCAGCGCCGGAACGCCGTCGGCAAACCTGATGGGCATCTCCGCGTCGGCGGGGAACATTCGATCATTCGCATGGTTTGAAGGCGAACAAGAGCACAAACCAGCACTGCGGGTGACGTGCGCTTGAATGGCCCCAGTTTCATAGCTGTCAGCAGGACAACGGAAAGATCACATGCTGGATCAGAACCGCTTCGCCGGTCATGTGCATGCACTGAATACCGCCGGAAATATTCTTATCGGCGACGGTGGCGGTCGCCAGGCGGGCGTGCTGACATTCCATGGCTGTATCAACTACGGATCCTATTGGCAGGCGCGCTGTCTGGTCGAGGGATTGCGATCGATGAACGTCGACGCGGTCCTGCTGAACCACAAATCAAAACGCATCGATTTCGCCGAGTGGCGTTGCGCGTTTCGGCCCGAGCTTCCAATTGCGACTTCGGCGGAAGATTACCCGCTTTACCGAGAGAAGATCCGCAAGTTCCTCGATGCTGTTTCCCGGCTGCCACTATCCGCACCGTTCGCGTTAGAGGATCCATCGGCTATCGAAGATCTGCCGCTCGTCATCGTCGGCAGTGACGAGGTCTGGAATTTGCATCATCCCTGGTATGGCGGCAGCGGCCTCTTCTTTGGCGAAGGTTTGCAGAAGCCTCTACTTTCCTCCTACGCCGCCAGCTTTGGAAATTTCAGTTCGGCGCGGCGGCTGAACGGCCACTGGGCCGAGAAACTGCGTAACTTTTCCCGCATTTCGGTGCGCGATTTGAATTCAAAGCTGCTCATCCGCGAGGCTTTAGGGATAGAAGCCGAATTGGTGCTCGATCCGTGCCTTCAGTTCCCGCAAGCGATCTTCGATGCCGGCAAGGAAGACTCGGTCTCGCCTTACGTGGTTGTCTACGGGCACAGCTTTCCGGCTTGGTTTCAGCGGATGGTTCGTGATTGGGCGGATGTGAATAAGACCCGCCTGATCAGCATCGGATATAGGAACAATTGGGCTCATCAACACCGCATCGACGCGGCGCCGGAAGAATTCGCCCGCCTGATCGGCGGAGCCAGCGCGATAGTGACGAATTTCTTCCACGGCTGCGTATTTGCTCTCGTCAACGAAAAGCCACTGGCCAGCGTTCTCTCCGATTATCGATCGAACAAGCTGCGCGATCTCACGGCGATGGTCGGGATCGAGGAAAGCGTCATATCTGAATTCAGCCCCGCTTCCCAATTGCATCTGGCTTTGACGGAAGCGCCGCGGCCGGATGTTGCCTGGCATATCGAAAGTCTTCGTCACAACTCCAGCACCTTTCTCAATCATGTCCTCGAGCAGGTATTCTGATCCATTGGGAAATACCGGCCGGTTGAGCCCGGCCGATGTCATTCGCTCCGGGCTCTGTATCGGATGTGGTGCCTGTGCGGCGCGTACGCATGAGAATGACGTCCATATGGAGTTCGATCGTTTCGGACAATGGAAGCCGCGTGCAAGTGGCGGCTGGATGCGAGATCGAACTGCGGATTTTTCCCGGATATGCCCGTTCTCTCCGACAAGCAGGAACGAAGATGCCCTTGCAGAACAGCTTTTCCCTAACGCCCGGAAAACCGACTCTCAGCTCGGCCGATGGGAAGCGGCATTCGTCGGTCATGTCGCCGAAGGCGCCTTTCGCGCCAGAGGCAGCTCCGGAGGTATGGTCACCTGGGTCGCAACTGAGCTCCTTCGCAATGGGCTTGTCGATGCTGTCGCGCATGTTGTCGAAAGAAGCGGGCCGGCATGCGGTGAGCGCTTGTTTTCCTATACGCTTTCACGCGATCCGCAGGCCGTGATGGCCGGCGCCAAGTCGCGCTACTACCCGGTCGAGATGTCGGGGGTGCTCGAGCAGATCAGGCAGACCCCAGGTCGATATGCCGTTGTCGGTGTTCCCTGCTTCATAAAAGCGTTGAGATTGTTGAGCAGCGTCGATCCGATCCTGAAAGAGCGCATTGCCTTCACGCTCGGGCTCTTTTGCGGGCATATGAAGAGCGCGCGCATGACCGAGAGCTTCAGCTGGCAGGTGGGCCAACGGATTCAGGACGTCGAGCGGATCGACTACAGGTCAAAATCCTCCGATCGCCCGGCCAACTGGTATCGCGCGAGCCTCGGGCTGCAAAATGGCGAGCTTCGAGCTCGCGACTGGTGGAGCCTTGTGGACGGCGACTGGGGCGCGGGCTTTTTCCAGAATTCGGCCTGCAACTATTGTGACGACGTGGTTGCGGAGACCGCGGATATAGCCTTCGGCGACGCCTGGCGGGAGCCGTATTCGTCAGACGGGCGGGGAACCAATGTCGTCATCGTGCGCTCGAAAGCGCTTCTCGAGCTCGTTCGCGCCGGTATGGAAGCTGGACGCATTTGCCTCTCACCTGTCGACGTCGCCTTCGTTGTCAGTACCCAGGCCGCCGGTTTTCGGCAAAGACGGGAAGGCTTGGCCTTCCGCCTGAGTTTACCGCGATTTGGCATGCGCCCCCGCAAGCGCGTCGCTGCGGCAAGTCATGGGTTGGGCGCCCGGCGCAAGATGATCTACGGCATGCGCCTAGCCATTAGTTTCTGGAGTCATCGTGTCTTTTGGCTCGCCCGTGAAATGCACTGGCCAGCTCTCTATCTGAACTGGGCTCGTCTCACGCTGGGCTGCTATCATGCGCTGGCCTATTCGCGCGGACCGATGGGCCGGCTGCTCGATCGCTTTTGTCCGGACAGGAAGCCATGAGCAGCCGATCATCAGAAGGCCGTGATAGCCGAAGGCGGACGATCGAAGCGATCAGCGGTCTGATGCGGGGCGTAGCGCTCCACCATTTCGCGGCAGAATTCGGCGAATTCCTCGGGCACCAGCGGTGCACTCGTATGATGAGGCGCAATGCCTCGATGTTCCGGCGTGAAGCAGAACGTGACCGTGACATCGAAGTCCTCAAGGCTGCGCATTTGCCGATCGAACCAGTCCAGCGCGTTGGGGCGGAAGCGATCCGCCCAGGAAAGGCCTGTCCTGATCGATTTCACCCCGAGCCGCTTCATCCAGGCGACCGCCTCGTCAAGGCGCGGATCTTCGAAGTGAAACCATTGAACCAGGCCGAGTTCCGGGACATGCCGGGCGAAGGCGTCGAGGGCCGGCTTCGGCGTACCGTCCTCACGCAGAAGACCCATGTAGTAGTGCCGATAATAGGAAGAACCCTCCGCTTCCTTATGGCGCGTCGTCGCTTCCCATGATCTCGGAAGGTCAAACAGACTGTACCACTGGAATTGCGGCACCTTTCCCTTGAGCAGCTCGACGGTACGGTTCAAGCCCCAAAGCTGCACGTCTTCGGCGCCAAAACTGGATACGCCCACCTCGCTGACCCAGACGGGAAGATCGGTGACACCAGCGATTTCCGCAATTCTCTGCGGCCATTCGTCGATCTGCCAGAGATTCCAATCCAGCGGAAAGCCGTGGACTGCGACGGCGTCGAGATGGTCCAAGACGCCGTAATTCTTCATTCGGTCCATGAAAGCGGGATCGATCGGAGAGATGCCGCCAAGCACCTTGATCAGATCGGGATTCGCAAGTGCGATCGCGTCAGCGGCCAATATCGCCATTTCGGCAAACCGGCTCCAGTCCGGATCCATCTCCGGATCCCAGTGCGACTTGTTGTTTGGTTCGTTCCAAATCATAGCTGCTTTGATCATGCTGGTCTCCCGCGACGAGCTCATGGATTCATTTCATTGAGGGTGATGATTTTGGCTCCCCAATCTCCAACGACCATGTGGGTCACGGATGCTGGTTCCACATCAAACCTCAGCCAGGCGTCGATCGGCAGGCCGAGAATGTGGCTGACGGCCGCCTTGATGACATCGCCGTGGGACACGAGCGCCAGCCTCTTGCCGTCAGCCTTGCTGGAGAGGTCAGCAATCAAATTCCAAACGCGGGTCTGGACGTCGAGCATGGTTTCGCCGTTCGGCGCCCGTACAAGGCTGCGCATCGTGTTCCAGCGGCGCCATTGGGCGTCTTGATCGAGCGTCGAAAAGGTTTTGCCTGTCCAATCACCGAAGTTCACTTCATCCAGTGCCTCTTCGATCTGCGGCGAACCCAGCCCGCATGCGGAGATGATTGCCTCTGCTGTCTGCCGGGTGCGTTCGCGCGGGCTGCTGCAAACCGCGTCCAGATGTTCGCGCGCCATGCGCAGTCCAAGGCGATTTGCCTGCGACAAACCCGCTTCGCCGAGAACGATCCCCGGCGTGCGACCTGCAAGAAAAGCGCCGAGGTTGTCGTGAGCTGCGTGACGAACAAGGAACAAGGTCGTCGTCATTCCGCCGCTCCGGGCAAGGCATCCTCCTGGTCCTCGATGAAGGCCTGTGTGCGCCTGCGGGCTTCCTGATCGGTAAATTGTCGGGGCGGCGATTTCATGAAATAGCTCGAGGGGCCGACCAGAGGGCCGCCGATGCCGCGATCGAGCGCCAGTTTGGCACAGCGTATCGCGTCGATAACCACACCGGCCGAATTGGGCGAATCCCATACTTCCAGCTTCAATTCGGCATTGAGCGGCACGCCGCCGAATGTCGTCCCCTCCAGCCTGATGTAAGCCCATTTGCGGTCCGCGAGCCATGGAACATGATCGCTCGGTCCGACATGGATATCCGTCGGAGCGAGCGGTACATCGAGCTGACTCGTCACCGATTGCGTCTTGGAGATCTTCTTCGATTCAAGCCGTTCGCGCTCCAGCATGTTGAGGAAGTCCGTATTGCCGCCGAAGTTCAGCTGATAGGTGCGATCGACCCTTACGCCACGCTCGCGGAAGAGATTGACGAGCATGCGGTGGACGATCGTCGCGCCCACCTGGCTTTTGATGTCGTCCCCGATGAGGGGCAGGCGGCGCTCGGCAAAACGGCGCTGCCATTCGGGTTTGGAGGCGATGAAAACGGGGATGCAGTTGACGAAGGCGCACCCTGCGGCGAGCGCCTGTTCGGCATACCATTGTGTGGCCTCCTCGGACCCGACCGGAAGATAGGAGACAAGCACTTCTGTCTGCGTCTGGCGCAAAATTTCGGCAACATCGGCGACCGGCTCTTCCGATTGCGGGATCTCGTCCTTCAGGTATCGGCCTAGGCCGTCGAGCGTCTTGCCGCGATTGACCTTGATGCCAGTTGAGGCGACCTCGGCAAAACGCTGGGTATTGTTCGGCTCCGCATAAATGGCTTCGGCGACATCCCTGCCGACCTTGGAGGCAGCGATATCGAAAGCCGCCGAAATCTCGACGTCGCGAACATGATATCCCCCGAGATCCACATGCATGAGGCCAGGAACGGGCTCGTTGCTTTCAGCATCGCGATAATAGGTCAGCCCCTGCACGAGCGAGGACGCGCAATTGCCGACACCGACGATAGCTACTCGAATGGAATGAGAACGCATGTCTTTCTCCAGCATCTACAAAGCCATCCTCAAACAAAGAGAGTGGGCATCTGTTCCCGAAAAATCTTTCAATGGATCGCAAGCCGGTTTCGCGCGTTCGATATGGCTCGGATCGAAGAGGTGTAGCGATGCTGGTCTATGGAGATATGGAGCGTGTCGAGGAGGCCGCGTCGATATGCTGCCGGATCTCAGGTTACATGGCGGCGTGCTTAAGCTTGAAGCCGGATCGCCATCGGCATGAACTCCTGGTGCAGACCTTCATTATGACGGGCGAGCTCGTCCAAGGGATTGCCGATCGTGAATTTCAGCAAAGAGGCTGCGACGAAATTTCCGACAGGCAGAATGCCGGTGCAGAGCTGCTGTTGCTGCAAGCTCGGATGATTCTGCAGTCATGGCAGGGAAATTTCACCGGGTCTCTGACGCATTTGGCCGATTGGAAACCGTTGCTGGAGCGCCTCAGGCTTGAGAAATCCATCCGGATAAGGCGGCCCGAAGGCTATGCCCATTACGCGCTCTATCCTGAGAGCTTTCTGGAGGCGGCTTTGCGTTCAGGCCTCACCTCCGAGACCGTGGTGATCGGCGTGCGCAGTATCGGCGTCGGCCTTGGCGCGCTTGTCGCGGCTGCGCTCGGCTCGGGGCCCGCCTATTCCTTGCGGCCGACGGGCGATCCTTTCCGCCGGCACGTGCTGCCAGGGGAAACCTTGCAAAATCGCATTCTGAGCCGATCCGATACGGATTTCGCCATTGTCGATGAAGGCCCCGGATTGTCGGGCAGTTCATTCGGCTGCATAGCGGATTGGCTCGAGACGAATGGCGTCCCGGCCGAGCGCCTTCATTTTTTTCCAAGTCACAAGGGCGAGCCAGGTGGGCAGGTTAGCAAGGCGCATCTTCACAGATGGAGGCAGCGCCGGCCCCACGTCGTCGATGTTCACGAGCTGATCCTGGATGGGCCGGAACAGAAACATAGCCTGAAGTCGTGGGCTTGTGAGCTCCTGGGCGTACGCGGAAATTCCTGGCAGGACCTCTCGGGAGGCGAGTGGCGAAGGCTTCGCTATCAGGATCCGGAAAATTGGCCGCCAAGCCATCGGCAGCAGG
>Ga0268256_1000985_pt1 | contig 19309 bp, 18 predicted proteins | sample AgamicAtAmrz_FD_200247 | JGI IMG/M metagenome (GOLD analysis project Ga0268256, IMG submission 200247) | Agave microbial communities from Guanajuato, Mexico - At.Am.rz (v2) (version 3) | ecosystem: Host-associated > Plants > Roots > Rhizosphere | place: Guanajato, Mexico | collected 2012-06-07
AAAACGGCGTCGACGTTTGCTACGAGATCCATCCGGGCGAAGACCTGCATGACGGCATCACCTTCGAGATGTTCCTCGAGCGCGTGAAAAACCATCCGCGCGCCAACATGCTCTACGATCCCTCGCACTACGTGCTGCAGTGCCTGGATTACCTCGATAACATCGACATCTACAAAGACCGGATCAAGATGTTCCACGTCAAGGATGCCGAGTTCAACCCGACCGGGCGCCAGGGTGTTTATGGCGGCTACCAGGGCTGGGTCGAGCGCGCCGGCCGCTTCCGTTCGCTCGGCGACGGTCAGGTCGATTTCGGTGCCGTCTTCTCGAAGATGACCGCCAATAATTTCGACGGCTGGGCCGTGGTCGAATGGGAATGCGCGCTGAAGCATCCCGAAGACGGTGCTCGCGAAGGCTCCGAATTCGTCAAGGCGCACATCATCCGAGTCACGGAAAAGGCCTTCGACGACTTCGCCGGCAGCGGCACGGACCAGGCGGCGAACCGGCGCATGCTGGGGCTATCATAATTTCCTTCTCCCAAGCGGGGAGAGAATGCCGCCCAGGCCGCCCTCGTCCTTCGAGGCTTCACTCCTTCGCAGAGCTCAGGAGGCTCCGCACCTCAGGATGAGGGCGGAGCGGACTCTCGCGAAACTCCACAAGAGCTATCTTTGGCATCGCTAGGTGGAAGGGTGTGGTGTGGCGCTGGCGTTAGTGGATCAGCCTCACCCTGAGGTGGCCTGCAAGGCCCTCGAAGGGCGAGGCGGGTGGCTTGGAACGACAGGCACCCAAAATGCGAATTCCATTCATTCAGGAGGACAAAATGGCAATCGAAGGATCATCGGAACAGACGCGGGAGCCGCGCATCCGGCTTGGCATGGTGGGCGGTGGCGCAGGCGCATTCATCGGGGCAGTGCATCGTATCGCCGCGCGCATTGACGACCAGTTCGATCTCGTCGCCGGCGCGCTCTCGTCTTCGCCGGACAAGGCTCAAGCGTCCGGCCGCGATCTCGGCCTCGATCCCTCGCGCACCTATTCCAGCTATCGTGACATGGCGATCCGCGAAGCCAAGCTGAAGAACGGCATCGAAGCGGTTTCGATCGTCACGCCGAATCATGTGCATTATGACGCTGCCAAGGAATTCCTGCGCCGCGGCATCCATGTCATCTGCGACAAGCCGCTGACCTCCAATCTTGCCGATGCCAAGAAGCTGAAGAAGGTGGCAGATGAAAGCGGCGCGCTCTTCATTCTCACGCATAATTACACCGGCTATCCGATGATCCGCCAGGCGCGCGAGATGATCGCCAATGGCGAGCTTGGTGATATCCGTGTTGTGCAGGCGGAATATCCGCAGGATTGGCTGACGGAAAATATCGAGCAGTCTGGCCAGAAGCAGGCGGCCTGGCGTACTGACCCGGCCCAGTCGGGCGTCGGCGGCTCCACCGGCGATATCGGCACGCATGCCTATAATCTCGCTTCCTTCGTGACCGGCCTCGAGCTGGACAGCCTGGCCGCCGATCTCGACAGCTTTGTCGAAGGGCGTCGCCTCGATGATAATGGCCATGTGCTGCTGCGCTTCAAGGCGAAGGGCAAGGAAAAGCCGGCAAAGGGCATGCTCTGGTGCAGCCAGGTGGCGCCGGGTCATGAGAATGGCCTGAAGCTCCGCGTCTATGGCACCAAGGGCGGCATCGAGTGGACGCAGGCCGATCCGAACTATCTGTGGTACACGCCGTTTGGCGAGCCGAAGCGGCTGATCACCCGCAACGGTGCCGGCTCCGGTGCCGCAGCGGCGCGCGTCTCGCGCATCCCATCGGGTCATCCGGAAGGCTATCTGGAAGCTTTCGCGACGATCTACACCGAGGCTGCGCGTGCCATCAACGCCCGCAAGAAGGGTGTGGCCGTCGATCCTGCCGTGATCTACCCGACTGTCGATGACGGCGTGAAGGGCGTGGCTTTCGTCGAGGCTTGCGTCGCGTCCTCGAAGCGCAACGGAGCCTGGGTCAAGCTCTAGTCTTTGCTGAGGCTCGAGGCGGCGAACCGCCTCGAGCCTGCTTGATCAGGCAGTAGCTTGCTGCTCGCGCTTGGTCAGCGCATCGACGCTCAGCGGGCCACCGCCGGCACTGGCGAGAAACAGGAAGATGAAGCAGAAGAGGATGGCAGATGTGCCGCCGTTCTGGGCGGGATAGAAGCTCTGCGGCGCATGACGCAGGAAATAGGCGAAGGCCATCAAACCTGAGAGAATGAACGAAGCAATCCGCGTCTTGAAGCCGATCAGGGCGAGGAAGCCGAGAGTGAGTTCGAGCAGGCCGGCGATCCAGGACAGCGATCCGACAGCGGGCACATTTTCGGCCGCCGGGAAATGCAGCACCTTCTGCGTTCCATAGCTGAAGAGCACGAGCGAGGCGACGATGCGCAGCAGGCTCAGAAGATGAGGGTGGAGGGCGTGGATCGCAGGAAGCATTCGTATCCTTTCACTGTCAAGTTTGGATGCTACCCTCAATTGATCCCAAACCGAAAGACAAGTCACGACTGTTGACATTGCTGTTATCAAGCCGTGCGAAGAGTGTTGCTGCTGCCGGTGAAATTTTTTCAGGCGCCTTTCGCCGGTCGGATTTATCGGCGCCTGCAACGTTGCAGTTTTCCGGTGCCGGCACTGTACTTTGTCATGCCGCTTGGTTAAACCGCAGCCAACGAAGCCATAACAGACGGGATTTTCACTATGATCGATCCGAAGCTTCTTGCCGATCGCTTCCCCGGCGATTTCACATTCGGTGTTGCCACCGCCGCCTTCCAGATCGAGGGTGCCACCAAGGCCGACGGCCGCAAGCCATCCATCTGGGATGCTTTCGCCAACATGCCGGGCCGGGTCTATCAGCGCAATAATGGCGACGTTGCCTGCGACCACTATAACCGTCTGGAGCAGGATCTCGATCTCATCAAGGACATGGGCGTCGAGGCCTATCGCTTCTCGATCGCCTGGCCGCGCATCATTCCCGAGGGCACCGGCCCGGTGAACGAAGCCGGTCTCGATTTCTACGATCGCCTAGTCGATGGCTGCAAGGCGCGCGGCATCAAGACTTTCGCGACCCTCTACCATTGGGACCTGCCGTTGGCGCTTGCCGGCGATGGCGGCTGGACGGCCCGCTCGACGGCTCATGCCTTCCAGCGCTACGCCAAGACCGTCATGGCCCGTCTCGGCGACCGGCTGGATTCTGTCGCCACCTTCAACGAGCCCTGGTGCATCGTCTGGCTGAGCCACCTCTATGGCATTCATGCGCCGGGCGAACGCAACATGCAGGCGGCGCTCTATGCCATGCATTATATGAACCTTGCCCACGGTCTCGGCGTCGAGGCAATCCGCTCCGTCGCGCCGAAAGTGCCGGTCGGCATCGTGTTGAACGCCGCTTCGATCCTGCCGGGCTCGGGTCGCCCGGAAGATGCCGCCGCTGTCGAACGCGCGCATCAGTTCCACAATGGCGCTTTCTTCGATCCGATCTTTAAGGGCGAATATCCAAAGGAATTCGTCGAGGCGTTCGGCGAGCGCATGCCTGTCATCGAGGATGGTGATCTCAAGACCATCAACCAGAAGCTCGATTGGTGGGGGTTGAACTATTATATGCCGATGCGCGTCTCCGACGACGCCTCCAAGAGCGGCGATTTCCCCTGGACAAAGGAAGCGCCGCCGGTCGGCGACGTAAAGACCGATATCGGTTGGGAGGTCTATTCGCCGGGTCTGAAGCATGTCGTCGAAGACCTCAACAGGCGCTACGACCTGCCGGAGTGCTACATCACCGAAAACGGTGCCTGCTACAATATGGGCGTCGTCAACGGCGAGGTGGATGACCAGCCGCGCCTCGATTATTATATCGAGCATCTCGGTGTCGTCGCCGATCTCATCAAGGATGGCTATCCGATGCGCGGCTACTTCGCCTGGAGCCTGATGGACAATTTCGAATGGGCGGAGGGCTATCGCATGCGCTTCGGCCTCGTGCATGTCGATTATGAGACTCAGGTGCGCACGATCAAGAAGAGCGGCAAGTGGTACAGGGAGCTCGCCTCGCAGTTTCCTAAGGGCAACCACAAGGCTGATTGATGAGATTCCGCCTCTTCCTTGAGGGGCGGAGATTGGGTGAAACGAGTGAATGGGATGGTCTTCGGTGGCGTAATGGGTCACCCCACCTCGGACCTGCGGTCCGACCCTACTCCTCAAGGGGAGGGTGGCTATCGCTCGAATCGGCGGGGCCTGATAGACCTTGAGCATGATCCAGCGGCCGATTTCCCTTTATGCACTTTGTGGCAGCCAGCGACAGGCCTCGAGCAGCCACCGGCTGCTGGAGGCGCTGCAGCTCGCCTGCCCGGAAGGCATCACCATTGCGATTTGCGATGTGATTGGCGATCTGCCGATCTTCAATCCGGATAATGAGGGTGAGCGAACACCAGCCGTCGTCGAGAGATTTGCGGCCGAGATACGCAAGGCCGACGGTTTGATCGTGTCGTGCCCGGAATATGCCCATGGCATACCCGGCGGTTTCAAGAACGCGCTGGACTGGCTGGTGTCGCGCGACGAGGTGCCGTTCAAGCCGCTGATGTTTGCTCATGCCTCACATCGCGGCGATCTCGTATTGGCACAGCTCACCGATGTCTTGCAGACCATGTCGCTGCATATTGTGGAGGACGCTTTCTTGCGTCTGCCGGTTGCGGGCAAGAGTGATGAGGCACAGGCGGCGATGCTGCTGGAAGCGCGCGAAAGCGGCCTTTTATCCGCGAATCTCAGTCGTTTCGCCCAAGCGATCGCGAGCAGGCCGTGAATTCTTTCGTCTTCGGCAAACTTGCAACCCCTTCCTGTAGGAATCTCCAATTCGCCTTAACCGTTTATTGAAGACCTGACGTCAGACTTCTCCATCAAGGAGAAAAAGGTGTCGGGAGCAATTTCCAAGTCCCTGCGGAAAAATGCGCAGATCGGTCGTCATTCCATTGTGACGGCCGTTTTGATTTGCTTCGCCCTGATCGTTGCCATCGTGACCCTGATGGTTCTAACCGCAATCGGACGCGTTGCCGATTATTCTAACAAGCTGGACGACGAGCGCTCCTGGGAAACGACCGTCGGGGCGTTGAAAACCTTTCAGGGACAGCTGGAAGCGACGCTGCACGACCATTCCGCCCGCAACGATGCGGCGCGAAGTGTCTATGGGACCGACAATCAAAATTGGATCGTCGGCAACTATGGCGACATTTCCTCCAACGGCGCACTGTTCGATACCGCCATCATCGTCGACGACAACAACAAGCCGATTGTTGCTTACCACGATGGCCAGCCATTGACCGAGAATATCGAGGACGTCCTCGGTGCGGCCGTCTGGGCGCTCGTCGATCAGGCGCGAACAACGCGTGTGACGGGGGTGCCGGAAGCTTCGGGTTACATCATGACCAGAGATGGTATCGCCGCCGCCGGGGCCGCGACAATCCGCGAAAGATCCGGTCGCATTCCGGTGCCGGAAGGTCATCGGCGCTATCTGATCCTCGTCCGCTACCTTGACGCCGATCGGATCAAGATGCTCGCCAACACCTACGTCATCAGCGGCTTGACGCTGGTGCCGCCGGATACAGTTGCCCGATATGCCGTCTCCATCGTCGATCCACTCGGCAAGTCGCTGGGACGGCTGGTGTGGAGCTCGCGCCAGCCGGGGGACATGAGCTATCAGCAAGTCCGCCCATTGGTGCTCGGCGCACTTGGTCTGGTGGGTCTGTTCTTCGTCGTGCTGCTGATCTTGGGCTCGCTGGCGGGGCGCCGGCTGCGGGCGGAGGAAGTTCAGGCACGTCAAGTCTCGCTTCGCGACCGGCTGAGCGGGCTTCTCAATCGTGAGGGATTGCGGCTCGATGTGGATCGTCTGGTCGATCGGGCGCGCTCCGACGGCACCAACGTCCTGCTTCTCTACCTCGATCTCGATGGCTTCAAGGAAATCAACGACGCCTACGGGCATGGTACCGGCGATCAGCTCATCCGCGCGGTAGCCGCTGGGCTCAAAGTTCTCGTGCCACCGCAGGCGGCCTTGGCGCGCCTTGGAGGTGATGAATTCGCCATCGCCTTCCCGACGAAGGAGCTTAATGACGCCCCAGCTTTGCGGTTGGCTGAGCAGATCCTGGATTTCCTTGCCGAGCCTCTGGAGATCGGTCGCCGGGTGGTCGTGGTCGGCGCCAGCATCGGCATCGCGAGCTCGCCTGAGGGCCGTATCGATCGTGAGGAATTGGTGCGACGCGCCGATCTTGCCATGTACAAGGCCAAGGAAGCCGGCCGCGCCCGCATGACCTGCTACGAGACAGCCATGGATGCGCATCGCGAGGAGCGCAATGCGCTGGAGCTCGATCTGCGTCGCGCGATCGAGATGGAGGAACTGACGCTCGCCTACCAGCCGCTGGTCGATGCATCGAGCTGCGAGATGATCGGCGTCGAAGCGCTGGTGCGGTGGAACCGTCCCGGCCACGGGCCAATTTCGCCGGAGGCCTTCATTCCCATTGCCGAAACCAGCGGCCTGATCGAGGCATTGGGCCTGCTTGTCCTGCGTAAGGCCTGCGAGGCGGCAAGGCACTGGCCGGATCTGCGTGTTGCCGTCAACGTTTCGCCGGGCCAGTTCCGCAATCCCGCCTTTGCCGATTATGTCCGCAGCGTGCTCAACAGTACCGAAATCGAAGCTGAGCGGGTGACGCTGGAAATCACCGAAGGCTATATCATTCAAAATCCCGAGCGCACCCGCCAGTCGATCGAGCGGTTGAAGAGGCTCGGCGTCAAGGTGGCGCTCGACGATTTCGGCTCCGGTTTCTCCTCCATCGGCTATCTGCGTCAGTTCGGTTTTGACCGCATCAAGATCGATCGCTCGCTGACGATGAATGTGCTGGAAGACAACCGCGCCCGCGAAATGGTGAAGGCGACCGTGGCGCTGGCGCGTTCGCTCGATATTCCCGTTACAGCCGAAGGCATCGAATCCGAGGCGCAGGGAAGGGCACTGGAAGACTTCGGCTGCGACGAGCTACAGGGCTACTTCTACGGCAAGCCAATGCCGGACGCCGAGATCAGCAAGCGGCTTGCGGTGCAGATGGCAACCGCGCTGGACGAAGAGCACGCCGCCGCCTGATACGTCCGGAGCATTCGTGCATTCCCCGGGGAAGTCGCACCACAGTTTTCCGAAAATGCTTTAGCCGATATGCTCGTGGCCACGCTTGCGGGCAAGCGCGATCTGCCGCTGCCTTTCGCGATAGCGCTCGCGGTCTTCTTCAGTGCGTTCGTGGTAGCAGTGGCTGCAGGAAACACCGGCCTCGTAAAAGGGTGAAGTCACTTCCTCTGATGTAATGGGGTTGCGGCAGGCGTGGCAGAGCTTGTGATTGCCTTCCTTCAGGCCATGTTCGACCGAGACGCGCTCGTCAAAGACGAAGCAGGCGCCTTCCCAAAGGCTTTCTTCCGCCGGCACTTCCTCCAGATATTTCAGGATGCCGCCTTTAAGGTGATAGACCTCGTCGAAGCCCTGCTGCTTCATGAAAGCGGTCGCCTTCTCACAGCGGATGCCGCCGGTGCAGTACATGGCGATCTTCGGCTTGTTGTGCAGGCCGGTATTGTCGCGCACCCAGTCGGGAAACTCGCGGAAGGTCTTGGTCTTCGGGTCGACCGCGCCCTTGAAAAGGCCGATGGCGGTCTCATAGTCGTTGCGGGTGTCGATGACGATGGTATCGGGATCGGAGATCAGTGCGTTCCAATCCTTCGGCGCGATATAGGTGCCAACGACCTTGGTCGGGTCGATGTCCTCGACGCCCATGGTGACGATCTCTTTCTTCAGCTTCACCTTCATGCGCACGAACGGCATTTTCGACGCGCGGCTTTCCTTGTGCTCGAGGCCGGCAAATTCCGGCTGGGCGCGCAGGAAGGCGAGCACGGCGCCGATAGCGGCATCCGTGCCGGCGATCGTGCCGTTGATCCCTTCATGGGCTAGCAGCAGCGTGCCCTTCACGCCCTTTTCCTCGCAGAGCGCAAGCAGGGGCTCGCGCAGGCTTTCGAAGCGCGGAAAGGAAACGAAATGATAGAGCGCGGCAACGAGGAATGCGCCGGTCGCGTCGCGCCGTGGATCTGAAAGCATGTCGGTCATGCCGGTGAAATACAATTTTGCGGGCTTTCAGGCAATCGGGATTTACGCCGCAGCCTGTGCCTTCGCCATTCTGCCCGATCGGTGTCAGATACGATGTCAAAGAAAGGCATTTCAAGATGAGCTTATCGTGCAGGCGGCGCATCATCCTTGATGTCGTCGGCAAACCTGCGCATAAGCCGCACAAGGTCCTCGATATCCCGGTCGTCCCATTTGGCGAAAATGGACCGTACGATCCTCTCGCGCGCCTCATCGATGCGATCGGTCATCGCTTTTCCCTGTTCGGTGATGACAGCCTCGCGAAGGCGGCGGTCTATCGCGTTCTCCTGTCGGCTGATCAGTCCAAGCCCCTCCATCTTCGCAACCTGACGGCTGACGGTGGTGTAGTCGCGCCCGACGCGATCGGCCAGTTCGACGACGCCGATGGGGCCGAGCCGTTCCACCAGAACCAACAGGGAAAACAATGCGCGATCGAGAGAGATGCCCGCCTCCTTGATCATCGCTTCATCGCGCTGGGGCCGGTTCATGACGCCGACGATTTCGACCAGCGCGCTATGGAGTTCGCGTAGTTGAGCGCTGATATGTGTATTTTGCAAGCTTATTATTGACACCGGGCCACCCTTCTTTTAAGTGTGTGCATATTACACATATGGAGGTGGAAATGACAGAGCAATTTGCAGCCGATGTGCTGATTTGTGGTGCGGGTGCGGCCGGCCTCGCGCTGGCCATCGATTTGGCAAGGAGAGGAATTTCCTTCCGTCTGATCGAAAAGATGGACGGACCTTTCCGTGGTTCGCGCGGCAAGGGTATTCAGCCGCGAACCCAGGAAATCTTCGAGGATCTCGGCATTCTCGATCGGATCGTCGCGGCCGGCGGCATGTATCCGCCCGAGCGGCGATATCGCGAGGACGGCAGTTTTATTGAATCCGACATTGCCGAGCATCAGGACCCGACCCCGGCCGAACCGTATCATCTGCCGCTGATGATACCGCAATTCCTGACCGAAAAGGTAATGCGCGAGAGGTTGCTCGAGCTTGGCCACAAGCCGCAATTCGGCTGCGAACTGGTTGGTTTCGAGCAGGACCCGGGTGGCGTGACGGCGCGTCTCGAAAGCAAGGCTGGAGAGGAAATTCTTCGGGTGCGCTGGCTCGTAGGCGCCGATGGCGGCCGCAGTTTCGTTCGCCACGCCCTTGATATCGACTTTCCCGGCAAGACCCTCGGCGTTCGCGCCATCGTGGCCGATGTTATCTTGACCGGTCTCACGCGCGATGCCTGGCATCGCTTCAACGAAGGCGACATGACCCGGCAGATCATGTTCTGCCCGCTTGCCGGGACCGAGATGTTCCAGATACAGGGGCCGATCCCTCTCGACGATGATATCGACCTCTCTGCCGAAGGGCTGAAAGCCATGGTGGCGGAGCGGACCGGGCGCGACGATATCCATATCCAATCCGTGTCGTGGTCGTCGGCCTACACCATGAATGCGCGACTGGCCGATCGATACCGTGTCGGCCGCGTGTTTCTCATCGGTGATGCCGCCCACATTCATCCGCCGACCGGTGGTCAAGGCCTCAATACCAGCGTGCAGGATGCCTATAATCTCGGATGGAAGCTGGCAGCGGCCGCCAATGGAGCCGACGACAAGCTGCTCGACAGCTATGAAGAGGAGCGTCAGCCCATCGCGGCTGCGATGCTCGGTCTGGCAACAAGGCTTCTTGATGCCCAGAAACAGGGCGACATGCGGCGCGGTCGCGAGGTGCGCCAACTCGATATAGGTTATCCTTCGTCTTCGCTTGCGCTCGAAACGCTTGGGCGCAGCGGTCATCTGTCTGCCGGCGACCGAGCTCCGGATGCGCCGATCCGTGGCGCCGCCGGCCAGCCGAAAAGGCTGTTCGATCTGTTCCGAGGCCCGCATTGGACATTGCTCGGCTATGAGGTGCAGCCGGGATCGGTGCCGCCGCGCACAGGGCTGCATATTCATACTTTCGGCCGGTCAGGCGACATGGTCGATGCCGGGGGCCATCTGCGCGACATCTACGCTCTCTCCCCCGGAGAATGGGTGCTCGTGCGGCCGGACGGATATATTGGCGCGATCGCTGCGGCCGACGACATTGCGATGCTGGAAGGCTATTTCGTGCAAGTGGGGCTTGGTTCGGCGGATATGTGGCGCGCCTAAAGCGCGTCGCGATCTTTCGGATTCGCTTCTTGCACGTTGGACTAAGTCTTTGATTTGGGCATGTCGTTGTCGCAAACCGCTGCACACTTTTGCCCGACATGCTTTAAAGCAACGGCCACGTCATACCGATTGAACTGCCTGAGCCGGGCGCGTGCCCCCGTCAATCGGCCGCCTCTAGCCAAAGGTTCTTGATAGTCCGTGCTTCGCTCTTCGGTTTGTCGGCGAAGACCCAGCGGGCTCGCTCCAGCGCTTCCTCGCGCGCGGTCTGCTGCCGGGCAATGATCGCTTCCAGCAGGCGGGCGTGATCGTCGCTCCTATCGAAGAGATGCGGCTCGCGGTCTGCGACATCGATCAATATCGACATGTCGAGATAGCGGCCGAGCACGTCTACCAAGGCCTTGGCCTCCAGCTGCTTGGCATGCATGGCGGCCGGCCAGACATCGCGCAACAGCATGTGATGCATCCAGTAATCCTGGCTGCGTTTGCGCAGATCATGAAAGCTCTCGACGTGGGCCGCTTCCACATGGCATTCGGACAGCGCCTGCATCGCCTTGTGGACATTCTTGCGCCAGCTTTTCTGAAAAAGACGGGCCGTGTCGCGCCGGCCGCAGTCGAAGGATATCTCCTTTAACGCCTCGCGCGCGCCGGCACATGTCGCGATTGCTGCCTGTGCCTTGTCTTCGAGATCGGTTTGCGCCGCCGCCAGGCGGTCGCGCCTGATGGTCAGCAGATCGCTGACGCGGGTCAGCGCGTGCAGTTCTTCCGCGGATCTGGCGGTTGCCTGCAGATAATGACCGATCTCGATCAGTGCGGTCGCATCGCGCACACCGGAAAGCGTGCGTGCCATATTCCGAAGCCGGTCATTTTCCCGCTGCTGAAATTCGCGCGCGACTGGAGCTATCAACCGGTAGAGCGCGCGCACGCGCTTGATATTCTTGCGGGCGGCGTGAACCGCTTCGTGCAGGCCCTGCGGTCTGTCCGTCAGTACGGCCATTGCCTTGCCGAGTTGATGCGCGGCTGCTGTGTGCACCTCGTCATCAAGGGCTCGGTCAGGCCGTATGCGATAGCTCATCGTACTCCTGCTCGAACTGCGTCGCCAGGGCCTGATTGGAATAGCGGTATTCGCCGGTTACCTCGCGTCCGATCCAGTCCGGCAGTTCCGGATTGTCGCTTTCGTCGTCCATTTCCACTTCAGCGATCACGAGGCCGCGATGGGCGCCGCGGAAGACATCTACTTCCCAGGTAAAGCCCTTGAACTGCACTTTGTGGCGGGTCTTCTCGATGACGAGCCCGATCGCCGTTTCCAGCAATTCCTCCGCCTCGTCGACGGGGATCTCATATTCGAATTCGTCTCTCGTCATTGCCTTGCCGATCTTGATCGTCAAGGTTGCCTTGGTGTCGTTCGTCAGCCGTATGCGCACGGAACGGTCTGCCATGGAGGCAATATATCCCTGTCGCAGGATCAGCCGCTCAGAAACGGAATCACGCCAGTGATCGCCGCGCACTAGAAACTTTCGCTCGATCTCTTTTGCCATGCGTTTGACATGCTCCACCGGCACAGATTGGAATAGCCTATAGCAAGTTGCCGCGATTTCCTACCCGTCGTATTTAAAGTGAGCTTTTGTCTCGACAAGCATCTTCGGGAAGGCTATTCGAAAGCCGGATTTCAATCGTTTTAAAGGGAGTGAACCGACCATGGGCGAGAAAACCGAGAAGCTTCTTTCCATCCTGAAACTGCAGCCCGTTGTCCCCGTGCTGATCGTCGAAGATGCGAAATCGGCCGTGCCGCTTGCCCGCGCGCTGGTTGCGGGCGGTCTCAAGGCCATCGAGATCACGCTGCGCACCGCCGGCGCGCTCGATGCGATCCGCGCTGTCGCCGAAGAAGTCGAGGGTGCCGAAGTCGGCGCCGGCACGATCCTCAACGTGAGCCAGTGGGATGCAGCCGTCGAAGCCGGTTCGAAGTTCATCGTCAGCCCCGGCACGACGCAAGAACTGCTCGATGCTGCGCGCGGCTCGCACGTGCCGCTGCTGCCGGGTGCTGCTACGGCAAGCGAAGTCATGGCGCTGCGCGAGGAAGGCTATACGGTGCTGAAGTTCTTCCCGGCAGAGCAGGCCGGTGGCGCTTCCTATCTCAAGGCCCTGTCGTCACCGCTCGCCGGCACGGTCTTCTGCCCGACCGGCGGCATTTCGCTGAAGAATGCGCATGATTATCTATCGCTGCCGAATGTCATCTGCGTCGGCGGCTCCTGGGTTGCTCCGAAGGAGTTGGTGGCATCAGGCGATTGGGCCGGGATCACCAAGCTTGCTGCTGAGGCCGCTGCGCTCAAGGGCTGAGACTGGGCCTACCCAATTCGATTCCAGAGGCGCGTGGAGCTTTCCGCGCGCCTTTTTGCATTCCGCGGATTGGTATTTGCGGTTGCGCTTCCTATCTCCCTCTCACCATCAAAGGACGGAGGACCATCCATATGATCGACGCCCGCAAGCTTCTTGACCAGTTCCTGGGATCGCAGGTTCCAGGCGTGCAGGGGACCGTGAGAGACAGGGCAACCCAGGCCATCAATCTTGCCAGGGACAATCCGATGGCAACGAGCGCGATTGCCGGCGTGCTGCTGGGGACGAAGACCGGCCGCCAGGTCGCCGGAAATGCGCTGGCGCTCGGCGGTCTCGCAGCCATCGCAGGCCTCGGCTATCAGGCCTACAAGAATTACCGCGACGGCAACCAGCCGCAGCCGGCACCGCAGGCCGAGCCGCAGTTCCTGCCGCCGCCGTCGGATTCCGGCTTCAGCACGGCACCGGCCGTCGCCAGCAACGATTTTGCGCTTTCTCTGGTGCGGGCCATGATCGCGGCCGCCCGTGCTGATGGCCATATCGACGATGCGGAGCGCCAGCACATCCTCGGCAAGGTACATGAGGCTGGTGTCGGATCCGAGGCGGAGGCCTTCTTCCAGCGCGAGCTTGCCAATCCAGTCGATCTCGATGCCATCGTCGCTTCTGCAAAGACCGAAGAGCAGCGCGTGCAGGTCTATACCGCATCGCGGCTGGCGATCGAGCCGGATTCGCGGGCCGAACGCGGCTATCTCGATCTGCTTGCCGGTCGCCTCGGTCTCGCCGATGCGCTGGTCGACCATATCGAGGCGACCGTTGCAGGCGCTAAAGTCTGACGCGTGTGACGATAGGGCCGGTTGCCTTTCCTCGGCAGCTGGCCTAAGCCTTCGCCGAAACTCATGTCGGGGCGTCAGGGGATGGCTATATTGACGGATAAGAAAAGCGAAACCCGCTCGGCGGCAATCGCGGCCGGCGTTATCCTGCTGGTTGCGACAGCCGTGCTTTACCTGATGCCGAGCGTTATCGTCTGGCTCGGCTCGATCTCGCCATGGCTCGGCACCGGTTTCGGCGTGCTCGTCATCCTGGCCTTCTTCTTCGTGTTCTGGATGCGGGCACGCTATCAGCGGCGCAATGGGCCGTAAGCTCCAACTAAGGTTCTCCCGAACCCTCGGAAATCGCTCAGTTCTGCAGCGAGGCGCCGAGCAGGATAATGCCCGTGCAGATGACGAGCAGCGCGCCGAGGATCTCGATGCCGTTGCTCACCCAAGCCGAAAGTCTCGAGCCCTTGCCGGTGAAGCGGACGGCGGTGCCTTTCGCGAAGACCGCGATGATGGCAAGCAGCGAGACGGTGAGCGCCGTGCCGATCGACATGGCAAGGACCGATAGCAGGCCGCCAAGATAGAGGCCGTTCAGCATCGAAAAGGTCATGACAAGGAGCGCGCCCGAGCAGGGACGCAGACCGACGGCGGCAATGGCGGACCAGGCCTCGCGAGCACTGAATTTTTCGTTCGACAGCATCTTCGGATCGGGAAGATGGGCATGGCCGCACGTCTCGCAGTAAGCGCCATCGCCGGTCGCATGGGCGGGATCGTAGCATTGGTAGCCGCCGGCAGCGGGTATCGCGGCGCTGCTGCGGGCAAAAGCTCTTGCCGAATCCGTACCCGTCGCGGCTCCTTCGAACAGCGAGAGGCTGATCGGCCCCGCCGAAGTCGCAAGCTGCATGTCCTGATGCTGGGCCCGGCTCTGCATCATCGCCCGCAGCTTGCGGAACAAGAGCCAGCTGCCGAACAGAATGACCATGACGAAGCTCGTGATCTCCATAGCATTGGTCGCCATCGTCATGGTGATGCCTGAGCCGCGCAGGACGAAATAGGCGGCGCCGACGACGAGGACGGCAACGAGGCCCTGAATAAGCGCGGAGATGAAGGAGATGCCGATGCCGCGTTTCAGCTCGATCTCATTGGCGACCATGTAGGAGGATATGACAGCCTTGCCGTGGCCGGGGCCGGCGGCATGGAAGATGCCGTAGGCAAAGGAGAGACCGATCAGCGTCCAGAGCTGCCACGGGTCCTGGCGCATGGCTTCGATGGACTTGGTGAGCGCGCGATAGAAGGCCTGCTGCTCGTAATTTACATAGAGGAAGATCGGCGCAAGCGGCCCGCCCATCGGCTGGAAGCTCGGCTCGGCCGTACCAATGCCCAGCGGTGAGCCGGCAGCATGGGCGAGACCGGCTGCCGCCAGAAGGGCGATAGCTGCGGCCGGCGCGAGCGTCCTCATTCTCGAAATCAGCATTGCACATCTATCCGCGTTGCAAAGAGCTTCGACATGGTCGTTCCCGTCGGATCGTTGAAGAAGGCATCCGTCAATGTCGACCTGTTCTCGGCGATCACCTCATCTGGATTGGGCCGGACGACCTTATGCGTGCAGCTTTTGAAGGCGTCGCCCTCCGTCACCAGTTCATTGTCGCTCGGAAAGTCGATCGAGGTATAGAGCGTCGGGTCGTAGATGCCGAAGCTCAGCTTGTTGCCCTTGGCGAGCGGCATTGGTTCGGCCGGTTTGACGGCGAAAAACATCAGAAGCTGGCCGTCGCGGAAATCGACATTGATGACATCGGGCTTATCGACCTTGACCACTTTGCCGTTGAGCGTCAGGTTCGCATAATAATCGTAATCGGCCAGTGACTCGCGCACGGTCTTGCCGACTTCTTTCAGCTCGTCGGGATCGAGCTTCAGGTTGGTGTTCTTGTCGAAATCCATGAGGACGGAGGAAGAGAACACCTCGTCGAAGCGCCAGACATTGCGCAGTTCCTGCACATTGCCATCGGCGCCGGCGAGCACTTCCAGACGGGCTTCCACGAAAATATGCGGATGCGCCGCTGCTACGGTCGGCACGAGCAACAGGCCGCCGGTCAGGGCAACAGCGTAGGCGGTCGTGGATTTTCTCATGCGTCCGATATGTTTCGCGAGCATTGATTCACTTCGTTTTCTGGTCAGGAAATGAGACGGAATTGGGACCGGCCGGCCGATCTTGGCCGTTCAGCCATTCTTGCGGAACCAGTTGTGCAGGTAGTCCACAAAGATGCGCACCTTGGCCGGGAGGTAGCGGCGGTGCGGGTAGACGGCATAGATGCCGCGGTCCGTCGGCAGATAGTCATTGAAGAGCGTCAGCAACTGTCCGCTTTCGATCGCCTTGCGGCCGATGAAATCCGGGACGATGGCAACGCCGAGATCCGCGAGCGCCGCACGCAACGTCGCATGCGGGCTGTTGACCTCGAGCGTGCCGTTGATGGCGACGTTGAAGGTCGTGCTGTCGGCGTCGACGAAGCGAATGGTGCCTTGCGAGCGGGTGTTGGTGTCGATGATGAAGGGTATGCGCGCAAGGTCAGTCGGGTGTTCCAGCGTCGGATAGCGATCGAGGAACGACTGCGTCGCGCAGAGATGGACGCGGAAATCGGAAATCTTGCGGGCAATCATGCCGGAGTCTTCGAGCTTGGTGATACGGACGGCGACATCGAAGCCTTCCTCAATCAGGTCCACGAAGCGGTCGTCGGCGGCGATTTCCAGCGCCAGATCGGGATTCTCCTTGGCAAAATCGATCAGCGACTGCCCGACATCGGCATCGACGAAGGTGCGCGGCACGGAAACGCGCAGCCGGCCTTTAAGCTGCTGATTGTTCTCGCGCACGAGGTCGGCAAGATTGTCGATCTCCTTCAGGATATCGGAGGCGGTGCGATAATAGGTATGGCCGGCCTCGGTCATCGAAAACTGACGCGTCGTGCGGTTCAAGAGCAGCGCCCCCAGCTCGTCTTCCAGTTCGCGGACATATTTCGACAAGAGCGCCTTGGAACGGCCGGTCTTGCGGGCGGCAGCCGAAAATCCCTCGGCCTCGACCACGTCGATAAAGGCGCGAATCCGGGTCAAAGTATCCATGGTGAAGCCTCCCGCTAACTGTTTCCGGATGTTGAACAAAATGCGCCGGTTTGTTCAATTATTTTTTTCGGGCATGGGAGAAAAATTTTCTTGATTATGTCGGCGAATATTCCTATTTCGGGGTCAGCCCAAAGTCGCACGTGCCCGTGGGTGTCCGCCGATCCTCGATGTGGTGAGAAAATCGGTAAGGTACCTGGAATTAACCCCTCCAGTCGCTATTCCGGCCAACCGGAAAATGCGAGGACATCTGAAGCAACGACGGTGCGGGCCTTTTTGTTCTCTCCCGGCTTTCCATCAGCCGGGGTTACTGAAGAGGCACACCTTCATTGCCGGAAGTGCGGTTGGGATATTCCCTCCAATCCATGGCAGACAAAGCGAATTAGCGCCGCTTGCGGCACTGGTTCATCATCCGCGCTTCGCGCATTTGCACGGTACCGGGGTCTCCACCGGCTGGTTCCTAAGCGAATGAGCGTCGCCCTTTGTCCTCTGGGTTTTCCCCGGAGCCTTTGGAATTGAAAGGGAATTGACATGACCACGCAACGTATTCGCGATTTCCTCGCTAGCCGACGTCCGGACGGTCCTTGCCTGGTGGTCGATCTCGACGTCGTCCGCGACAATTTTCACGCCTTCCGTCATGCCATGCCGGACAGCGCCATCTATTATGCCGTCAAGGCCAACCCGGCTCCGGAAGTGCTGCGCCTACTCGCAAGCCTCGGTTCCAATTTCGATTGCGCGTCCGTCGCCGAAATCGAAATGGCGCTCGATGCCGGCGCGACCGCACAACGCATCTCCTACGGCAACACCATCAAGAAGGAGCGCGATATCGCCCGTGCGCATGCACTCGGTATCAACCTCTTCGCCGTCGACAGCCACGAGGAAGTCGAGAAGATTTCGCGTGCCGCTCCCGGCGCCCGCGTGTTCTGCCGTGTCCTGACGGATGGCGAAGGCGCGGAATGGCCGCTGTCGCGCAAGTTCGGCTGCGTCCCGCAGATGGCCGTCGACGTTCTCGTCTACGCACATCAGCTGGGCCTGGAATCCTACGGCGTGTCTTTCCACGTCGGCTCGCAGATGACCAAGGTCGATGCCTGGGACGATGCTCTTGCCGATGCCAAGCGCGTCTTCGTCTCGCTCGCCAAGCAGGGCATCCACCTGCAGATGGTCAACATGGGCGGCGGTTTCCCGACCAAGTACCTGCGCGACGTTCCCTCGGCCGAAGCCTATGGCAAGGCGATCTTTGCGTCTCTGCGCGCCCATTTCGGCAACCAGATCCCGCACACGATCATCGAGCCGGGCCGCGGCATGGTCGGCAATGCCGGCGTGATCAAGGCTGAAGTCGTCCTGATTTCGAAGAAGTCGGACAATGACGCCGCTCGCTGGGTCTTCCTCGATATCGGCAAGTTCGGCGGTCTGGCCGAAACCATGGACGAGGCGATCCGTTACCCGATCCGCACGACGCGCGATGGCGACGAGATGGAACCATGCGTCATCGCCGGCCCGACCTGCGATTCGGCAGACGTGCTCTATGAGAAGAACCTCTATCCGCTGCCGGTGTCGCTCACCATCGGCGACGAGGTTCTGATCGAAGGCACCGGCGCCTACACCACGACCTACTCGGCTGTGGCCTTCAACGGCTTCGACCCGCTGAAGGCTTACATTATCTGAGGTCCGGCAGGGATCTGAAGTTCGACAAAGCTGCCCCCGTAGCCAGCCGGGGCGGCACCCTCACAATAGTTCGTCACCACCGCTGATAACGGTATTGGGCACGGGAGGCCAAGATGGCCGCTGTTCTTGATTCTGTCCGCGCATTCTTTGCGCCGTCCACATTCACTCTCGACCTGGAAAATGCAGGCGATGTCGTTGCGCGCGAAAACCTGCTGGATCGCGCCATGGGTCCCGACCGCCGCAAGAAGTCGTCCGAAAAGCTGCGCCAGGGCCGCGTTCCGGCTGAGGGCCTAGCACTGGTCGCGCGTGATCGCGCCGGCCATGTCATCGGCACGGTTCGCCTCTGGAACGTCGAAGCCGGCGTCGATCGCGAGACCCGTCCGGTTGATGCGTTGCTGCTCGGTCCGCTGGCGATCGATCCCGCCTATGAAGGCAAGGGCATCGGCTCGGCGCTGATGCGTGCCGCCGTCCTGGAAGCGAAGAAGCGCGGCCATGGCGCGATCCTGCTCGTCGGCGATGCGCCTTACTACGAGCGTTTCGGCTTCTTTGCTGCAAAGACCCGCCATCTTGTCATGCCGGGTCCATTCCAGCGCGATCGTTTCCTGGCTCTCGAGCTCAAGGAAGGCTGGCTCGACAGCGCCGCCGGCATGATCGTCGCCAGCGGCCGCAAACTGGCCCAGCCGCCGATAGCAAAGGCCGCTTAAGGCGCCCGGACAGCCCTGGAATATCAAACGCCTCCGCCTGGACATGCGGAGGCGTTTCTATTTCGCAGCCTTGATGCCATCCTTCGCCGGATCGTATCCATCCGTCAGCGTTTTCAGGAAGGCGACGACATCGGCGATCTCGGCATCGTTCAGGGCAGGGGCATCGCCGGGCTTGCGGTTCATTGGCGCGTCGATCACATCGATATTGCTCTGATACTGCGCCGGCAGGTCATCATATTTCAGCACCTTGCCGCTTGCATCCTCCGGATAGATTTCCTCCGGATTGGTATCGCGCTTGACGTAGAAGCGGGTGACATCCTCCAGTGTGCGGTAGACGCCATTGTGGAAGAAAACGTGACGGGTAGCGACATTGCGCAACGTCGGCGTTTT
>Ga0268256_1000993_pt1 | contig 19263 bp, 12 predicted proteins | sample AgamicAtAmrz_FD_200247 | JGI IMG/M metagenome (GOLD analysis project Ga0268256, IMG submission 200247) | Agave microbial communities from Guanajuato, Mexico - At.Am.rz (v2) (version 3) | ecosystem: Host-associated > Plants > Roots > Rhizosphere | place: Guanajato, Mexico | collected 2012-06-07
GCTGAAGATAATATCGAGCAGCATGATCTGGAAAATCGCGCCGAAGAAAGAGTGGACGTTAGTTTTAAGCCCCTCTTCTTCGCCTTCAATAGATTCATGGATCTCCTTGCTCGCCTTCCAGATAAGGAACAGGCCGCCGAGCAGCAGAATTAAATCGCGCGCGGAGATCTCTTGCCCTAATACGGTAAACAGCGGTTGGGTGAGTTTGATAACCCAGGCGATGGAAGCCAGCAGCGCCAGGCGCATAATCATCGCGCCGGCAAGCCCCAGTTTTCGGGCCTTGCCTTGCTGTGATTTGGGGAGTTTCGCCACAACCAGAGAGAGAAAAATAATATTATCGATCCCAAGCACAATCTCCAGCAGCGTCAGCGTACCGAGCGCCAGCCAGGCATTGGGATCCGTTACCCATGCAAATAACATCTAAAAGTCCTGCTTATAAAGAAAACGCTAATTATATGCATCCAACACCGCAGGGTAAAAATTTAATCTCTTTATAACAAAAAATGTCTCGCCAGCAGCGCGCCAGTGAAGTTCTTCTTCAGGTAAAAGCCGCGCGGCAGCGTAAGAATAGGTTCGCCGTTAGCGCCAATCGCTTCCGTCAGGGCTTTGCTGTTCGCGGCTTTGGGACGCAGCTGTAACACTTCGCCGTGGCGAGCGGTGATTCGCTCAACGTGTCCAAGCACGATTAAATCCATTAACTCTTCCCAGTCCTGGCGAAGCTGCGCCTCTTCATGCGCCGAAGGACTCCAGAGCAGCGGCGAACCTACGCGCCTTTCGGCGAGGGGGATCGCGCGTTCGCCTTCCACCGGGATCCACAGCACGCGCTTTAGCTTGTGACGCACATGGCTGGTTTCCCATACCACGCCTGAATTGCCGGTAAGCGGCGCAACGCAGACGAAAGTGGTCTCCAGCGGGCGTCCCTGACGGTCAATGGGAATGGTTTTCAACTCTACGCCGAGCGCGGCGAAATCCTGCTCCGGTTTGCTGCCCGCGCTGGCGCCAAGCCATAACTCCAGCAATATCCCTGTCCAGCCCTTGTCGCGCTTCAAATCGGGTGGAATGGGCAAGCCTGCAAGGGCGGCGAGTTCGCCCAGCGTCATGCCTGCCAGCAGGCCAGCCTGCGCGAGCAGCTGCGCTTCATCTTCCGGCGGTTGGCGAAGGGGAGAGAGTGACAACATGGTGCTTTTCCGTTAGGTTAAAAAATGAACAGCAAAAAGAGCGCTTGTGGACAGAGTTTACCGCGCTGTGAGCAACATATGCAGCCTGTTGATTGTAATAGATATTTTAAATAAAAAAACCAATTCCGGCCTGACAAAAAACGGGTTTTCCCAATCTGGTCACTGACAATGAACAGGATCTTACACCAGGTTATCCACAGAAAAATGGGATAACTGTGAAAAGAAGCCACTACTGGTTCGATTTACAGCCTTGACGCGAACCGTTTTTGCACTTTTTCGCCAGCCTGTGACTAACTTATTGGCACAATCTGTGGATAAAAACGGCTCTGTTCGATCTTTCATCACCGCCAGGATCTTAAGCGTGATGCTCGTCACGTTTTGTAGGCGTAAAGGGTGGGTTATTTATTTAATTAACTGAAAACAAAGATTATATTCATAAGGCTGTTTTGAGCCGGGACAGAATTGTCCTGGGTTTTCCCTGGGAAATTAGCTACTTCTACACAGTGATATCCACAGAAAAAGTGAATAAAACGCTGGCTTGCGCCTCGTCTCTGTTTATAAGTCGGCATATTTTTGTGAGTTATTCAAGGTTTATTCCTTGAAGTCGCGCCCAACAGAGTGGTTTACCGTCACAAAGGAGTATGAAACAATCGTTACTATCCAGGTTTATTTTGAGGTAGTCCGGTGATCGATGATGATGGCTACCGCCCGAATGTTGGTATCGTGATCTGTAATCGTCAGGGGCAGGTAATGTGGGCCAGGCGTTTTGGCCAACACTCCTGGCAATTTCCGCAAGGTGGCATCAACCCTGGCGAATCGGCGGAACAGGCGATGTATCGCGAGCTTTTCGAAGAGGTAGGTTTACAACGAAAAGATGTCCGCATCCTCGCCACTACCCGCAACTGGTTGCGTTATAAATTACCAAAACGTTTGGTGCGTTGGGACACAAAGCCGGTTTGTATCGGCCAGAAGCAAAAATGGTTTCTTCTGCAGTTGGTGAGCAACGACACCGATATCAATATGCAGACCAGCAGCACACCTGAGTTCGACGGCTGGCGCTGGGTCAGTTACTGGTATCCGGTACGTCAGGTTGTCTCCTTTAAGCGCGATGTCTATCGTCGGGTGATGAAAGAGTTCGCAAGCGTAGTGATGCCCTTGCAGGAAGCGGCGCCGCCGAGAAACGCTTCTCCTGCCTGGCGACGTAAAAGAGGTTAAGCCACGCAAATTATGCTCACCCGGTTGCGAGAAATAGTCGAGAAGGTTGCCAGCGCCCCGCGCCTTAGCGAGGCGCTGAACATCCTGGTTAATGATATCTGTCTTGCGATGGACACCGAGGTGTGCTCGGTTTATTTAGCCGATCACGACAGGCGCTGTTACTACCTGATGGCGACGCGCGGCCTTAAAAAACCGCGCGGCCGCACCGTTGCGCTTGCCTTTGATGAAGGGATTGTCGGCCTGGTGGGACGTCTTGCGGAGCCCATCAACCTGGCGGACGCCCAGAAACATCCCAGCTTCAAATATATTCCTGCCGTTAAAGAAGAGCGTTATCGCGCTTTTCTCGGCGTGCCTATTATTCAGCGTCGTCAGCTGTTAGGCGTGCTGGTGGTGCAGCAACGCGAACTGCGCCAGTATGATGAAAGCGAGGAGTCCTTCCTCGTTACGCTCGCCACGCAAATGGCGGCGATCCTCTCCCAATCTCAGCTTACCGCGCTGTTTGGCCAATATCGCCAGACCCGCATTCGCGCGCTGCCCGCCTCGCCAGGGGTAGCGATAGCACAGGGGTGGATGGACACCACGCTGCCTTTGATGGAGCAGGTCTACGAAGCGTCCACGCTTGATACCTCTCTGGAGCGCGAGCGCCTCACGGCGGCGCTGGAAGAGGCCTCCGCCGAGTTTCGCCGCTACAGCAAACGTTTTGCCGCAGGCGCGCAGAAAGAGACGGCGGCTATTTTCGATCTTTACTCGCATCTTCTCTCCGACGCCCGACTTCGTCGGGAACTTTATAGCGAAATCGACAAAGGCTCGGTCGCGGAGTGGGCGGTTAAAAAGGTCATTGAAAAATTTGCCGAGCAATTCGCCGCCCTGACCGATGGCTATCTTAAAGAGCGGGCCGGTGATTTGCGAACGCTCGGACAGCGCCTGCTGTTTCATCTTGATGACAACATTCAGGGGCCGAACACCTGGCCTGAGCGTTTCGTTCTGGTCGCTGATGAACTCTCCGCCACTACGCTTGCCGAATTGCCGCAGGACAGGCTGGTCGGCGTAGTGGTTCGCGACGGTGCGGCCAACTCGCATGCCGCTATTATGGTGCGCGCGCTTGGCATTCCAACCGTTATGGGCGCCGATATTCAGCCCTCAGTTTTGCATCATCGCATGCTGGTTGTGGATGGCTACCGCGGCGAACTGCTGGTGGACCCGGAACCCGTTCTGCTGCAGGAATATCAGCGGCTGGTCACCGAAGAGAACGAGCTGAGCCGCCTTGCGGAAGGGGATGTCGAACAGCCCGGCGAGCTGAAAAGCGGCGAGCGGGTACAGGTAATGCTCAATGCGGGCCTCAGCCCGGAGCACGAAGAGAAGCTCGGCAGCCGTATCGACGGCATCGGTCTTTACCGCACTGAAATTCCTTTCATGCTGCAAAGCGGTTTTCCCTCCGAGGAAGAACAGGTCGCGCAGTATCAAGGGATGCTGCAGATGTTTAATGACAAACCCGTCACGCTGCGCACGCTTGATGTCGGCGCCGATAAGCAATTGCCTTATATGCCGATTAGCGAAGAGAACCCTTGCCTCGGCTGGCGCGGCATTCGCATCACGCTCGATCAGCCAGAGATCTTTTTGATCCAGGTGCGCGCTATGTTGCGAGCCAACGCGGCGACCGGCAATCTCAGCATTCTGCTACCGATGATCACCAGTATTGACGAGGTAGACGAAGCGCGTCGTTTGATCGACCGCGCCGGGCGGGAAGTGGAAGAGATGCTCGGGTACGCCATCCCTAAACCGCGCGTCGGCGTCATGGTGGAAGTGCCGTCCATGATCTTCATGCTGCCGCAGCTGGCGAGCCGCGTAGATTTTATCTCCGTCGGCACCAACGATTTAACCCAGTATTTACTGGCGGTGGATCGAAACAACACCCGGGTCGCCAGCCTTTATGACAGCCTGCATCCGGCCATGCTCCGGGCGCTCAACCTGATAGCTGCCGAGGCGCGGCGTAATAACATCGATCTCTGCCTGTGCGGCGAGATGGCGGGTGACCCCATGTGCGTGGCGCTGTTAGTGGGAATGGGATTCCACCATCTGTCGATGAACGGTCGTTCCGTGGCGCGTGTAAAATATCTGCTGCGTCATATTACGCTTGAGGAGGCGCAGAAGCTGGCGCAACGCAGCCTTGAGGCGCAACTGGCGGCCGAAGTGCGCCATCAGGTGGCGGCCTTTATGGAGCGTCGCGGTATGGGCGGCCTGATCCGCGGCGGCCTGTAACCCTTTTACTCTTACACATCTTTTACAACTTCCCACCGTCTCAAGGCGGGCTTTATGCTATGATTCGGCACTTTGGGAGCGCCCGGAATCAGGCGCGCAGCATATTACCGCTGTCCACTTTCAGCGGAATAACAACGACTTGTGGTGACAGATGAAGAGTGGCTATCTGCATTTTCCCGATTTTGATCCGGTAATTTTTTCCATCGGACCGATCTCGTTGCACTGGTACGGCTTGATGTACCTGGTAGGTTTTGTTTTTGCGATGTGGCTCGCTGTCCGTCGCGCCAATCGTCCGGGCAGCGGCTGGACGAAAAACGAAGTAGAGAACCTGCTTTACGCAGGTTTCCTGGGCGTGTTTCTCGGCGGCCGTATTGGTTATGTCCTCTTCTATAACCTGCCTCTGTTCCTCGACGACCCGCTTTATCTTTTCCGCGTCTGGGACGGCGGCATGTCCTTCCACGGCGGCCTTATCGGCGTCATCGTGGTGATGATTATCTTCGCGAAACGCACTAAGCGCACTTTCTTCCAGGTTTCCGATTTTATCGCGCCGCTGATCCCCTTCGGCCTCGGCGCCGGGCGTCTTGGCAACTTTATCAATGGCGAACTGTGGGGCCGGGTCGATCCGGGGTTCCCGTTCGCGATGCTTTTCCCTGGCTCCCGCGGCGAGGATATGGCGCTGCTGCCGGCGCACCCGGAATGGCAGTCGCTTTTCGATACTTACGGCGTACTGCCGCGTCATCCGTCCCAGCTTTACGAGCTGGCGCTGGAAGGCGTAGTGCTGTTTATTATTCTGAATCTCTTTATTCGTAAACCTCGCCCGACCGGCGCCGTTTCGGGATTGTTCCTGATTGGCTACGGTGCGTTTCGCATTATCGTGGAGTTCTTCCGCCAGCCTGACGCGCAGTTTACCGGCGAGTGGGTGCAATACATCAGCATGGGGCAGATTCTTTCCATCCCGATGATTATCGCCGGCATTATCATGATGGTCTGGGCTTACCGCCGCCCGCCGCAGCAGCAAATTTCGTGAGACGTAATGAAACAGTATCTTGAATTGATGAATAAGGTGCTCCACGAGGGCACCCCGAAAAACGATCGTACCGGCACCGGCACGCTCTCTATTTTTGGCCACCAGATGCGCTTTAACCTGCAGGAGGGTTTCCCGCTGGTGACGACGAAACGTTGCCATTTGCGCTCCATCATTCATGAGTTGCTCTGGTTCTTAAAAGGCGACACGAACATCGCTTACCTCCACGAAAATAACGTCACTATCTGGGACGAGTGGGCGGATGAGAACGGCGATCTGGGGCCGGTTTATGGCAAACAGTGGCGCGCCTGGGCAACGCCGGATGGTCGTCACGTCGACCAGCTCGCCACTGTGCTGAACCAGCTGAAAAACGATCCGGACTCTCGCCGCATTATCGTTTCCGCCTGGAACGTGGGTGAGCTGGATAAAATGGCGCTGGCGCCCTGCCACGCGTTTTTCCAGTTCTATGTGGCGGACGGTAAGCTCTCCTGCCAGCTCTATCAACGCTCCTGCGACGTGTTCCTCGGCCTGCCGTTTAATATCGCCAGCTACGCTCTGCTGGTGCATATGATGGCGCAGCAGTGCGATCTTGAGCCGGGCGATTTTGTCTGGACCGGCGGCGATACGCACCTTTACAGCAACCATCTGGAGCAGGCGCGTTTGCAGCTTACCCGCGAGCCGCGCCCGCTGCCGAAGCTCATTATTAAGCGCAAGCCGGAATCGCTTTTCGATTACCGCTTTGACGATTTTGAGATAGAAGGTTACGACCCGCATCCCGCTATCAAAGCGCCTGTCGCGATTTAAACAGGCTGCCATAACCGGCGCATCTGCGCGCCGGTTTTTCTTCCTCTCGTTTCATTCTCCCGAGCTGTCTTCCACGTTACATGCAATAACCTGCAACAGGCTGAATTTCTTCCGGCACGCCTTCTGAAAAAGAAAAACGGTGCTCGTGATTTTTTCATCTGCTGGCAGACTGCCGTCATGAACAGAAACGAGCAGGGCTATAGCCTGATTGAAATGATGCTGGTGATAACGATTGTCGCGATAGTGAGCGCAGGCGGCCTTTATGGCTGGCAGCGCTGGCAGGAACAGCAGCGCCTTTGGCAAACGGCAGGTCAGCTAAGGAACTTTCTTGAGCAATTACGCGAAGACGCCAACTGGCATAACCGCGACCATAAACTCTGGCTTAAGCGAGAGGAGCAGACATGGTGCATCGGCAGCGAAGCCGCAGAGGAGAGAAGCTGCCGGGCAGGCATAAAGGGGCTGTTTATACCACGCTGGGCCGAAGTGGAGGCTGTCGAAGTGACGCCTGAGCTGGCTTTTTACGGCCTGCGTAATACCGCCTGGCCGGGCCATATCTTACTGCGCAGTCCGGCGGGGGAGTGGCGCGTCATTATCTCCGTCTGGGGGCGCATACGGCTTTGTCCGGCAGGCGGGAGCCCGTCATGTCAGTAAAAATAAAAGGCTTCTCGCTGCTGGAAACTCTGATCGCGCTCGGCATCAGCAGCGCTCTGCTGCTGGGAGCGGTGCGGATGCTGCCAGCCTTGCACCTTGGCGTTTTGCGCCAGACGCAGCAGGCGGCGATGCAGGAGGAGCTATGGCAGCTCGCATTCGCTGTAGGCAAACAGCTTCAGCGTGCAGGCTATTGCCATGGCGACTGTGCTGGAGAGCCGCTGAAAATTGCCGCCAACGGACAATGCGTCATCCTCCAGTGGGATGCCAACAGCAATGGCAGATGGGAATCCTCTTCCGCTGACCCGGAGCAGACAGGTTACCGCTTGCGGGATAAAAGCCTGGAAACTCAGCGCGGCGCCACTCAGTGTGAGGGAAAAGGTTGGGAGAAAATGACCGACCCGCAAAAAATGCGTTTTGATGCGTTCACCGTACAGAAGCAGGCGCGCAGCGGCTTGCCGCCGCTGTTAATTATTCGTTTTGCGGTCACGCCGCCTGACCAGGGCGGTTCGCTGGTCAACATTGAGCATAGCGTTGTCGGGTACAACTTATGACCAGTCAACAGAGAGGCGTCTCGTCGCTTTCGGCTGTTTTGCTGCTGCTATTACTGGGTTCCTTTATGCTGAGCGGCCTGCAACAGCAGCTCAGCGCCCGGTTTGCTTCTGTCGCCAGCGAAAGTCTGGCGCTGAAGCAGTTTTCCACCGCTGTCTCAACGCTCGCCTGGGCGGAAAAACAGCGCTGGGGGCTTAATCAGGAGTGGCAGTGCCAGGCCTTTTCGGCGTATAAGGGGCGCGCTTGCGCGAAGCGGACAGTAAAAGGCGAAGCCATCGTGGCGGCGCAGGCGGCAGTTGATAGCCACTCGCTCACGTTGTGGCGCTGGGCCGAGCCCGTAACCGCTGGAATAAAATACCGTGCTCGCGGCTGGATCGATTTTTGTCCGCTGGAGGCTTCGCAATGTCAGCTTCCCGTCGCGCCGTAAGCCAGGCGGGTTTTAGCCTGCCGGAAGTGCTGGTCGCTATGGTGCTTTTCATCATGGTTACCGTTTCTTTAAGTGGATTTTACCGGTCGTTGGCGATGGGGTTTCAGTCGCAGTGGCAAGCCCGCCAGCTGTGGCGTTTTGCGAGTCAGCAAACAGAAATCGCACCGCCAGCGCTACCGCAGGGATGGAAAGCAACGAGGTTGCAGACATCATCGGCGGGATGTGTCAGCATTTCGGTTATTGTTACCAGCCCAACAGGCAGGCAAGGGCAATTGGCCCGCTTACACTGCCCATCTGGTCAGTAGTCAGGAGATTTTATGTTACGGGTTTATCACTCCAACCGGCTGGATGTGCTGGAAGCGATCATGGAGTTCATTGTTGAACGCCAGCCGCTTGACGATCCCTTCGAGCCAGAAGTCGTACTGGTGCAAAGCACCGGTATGGCGCAGTGGTTGCAGATGACCCTCGCGCAGAAGTTCGGTATTGCCGCCAACATTACCTTTCCTCTGCCGGCAAGCTTTATCTGGGATATGTTTGTGCGCGTGCTGCGCGATATTCCGGAAGAGAGCGCTTTTACCAAACAAAACATGAGCTGGAAGTTAATGACGCTGCTTCCGGCGATGCTGTCGCGCCCCGAGTTTTCGATGCTGCGGCATTACCTCAATGATGACGACGATAAACGCAAGCTCTTCCAGCTCGCTTCCCGCGTGGCGGATCTCTACGATCAGTATCTGGTTTACCGCCCGGAATGGCTGACACGCTGGGAGGCGGGACAGGAGATCGAAGGCCTTGGTGATGCGCAGCAGTGGCAGGCGCCGCTGTGGAAAGCATTGGTAGAACATACCGCACAGTTGGGCCAGCCGCAGTGGCACCGCGCCAACCTCTATCAGCGCTTTATCGAAACGCTGGAAAACGCCCAGCAATGTCCGCCGGGGCTACCTGCACGCGTCTTTATTTGCGGAATTTCCGCCCTCCCGCCTGTTTATCTGCAGGCGTTGCAGGCGCTTGGCAGACACATCGACGTGCATTTGTTGTTCACTAACCCCTGCCGCTATTACTGGGGCGACATTAAAGATCCGGCATTTCTGGCGAGGCTGATGAGCCGCCAGCGGCAGCGTCACGCACAGAGCGGCACCTCACCGCTCTTTAAGGATAACGAAACCGCCTTTTCGCTCTTCAACGAAGAGGGCGAGCAGGAAGTGGGAAATCCGCTGCTTGCCTCCTGGGGCAAGCTGGGCCGCGACTATACCTATCTGCTTTCGGGCCTGGAGCACTTTGAAGAACTGGATGTGTTCGTTGACGTCACGCCGGATAATTTGCTGCACAGCCTGCAATACGACCTGCTTGAACTGCGAAACAACGCGCTGGCGGGCGTGACGCTGGAGGAGTTTGAGCGCAGCGAAAATAAACGACCGTTAGATCCCGACGATCGCAGCGTGACCGTGCACGTTTGCCACAGCCCGCAGCGTGAAGTGGAAGTATTGCACGATCAACTGCTGCTGATGCTGGAGGCAGACCCGGAACTTACCCCGCGCGATATTATCGTGATGGTGGCGGATATCGATAGCTACAGCCCGTTCATCCAGGCGGTTTTCGGCAGCGCCAGTAACGAGCGCTGGCTGCCCTGGGCTATTTCTGACCGTAAAGCACGTCAGGCGCACCCGGCGTTGCAGGCTTTCATTACCTTGCTTTCCCTGCCGGACAGCCGCTTTGTTTCTGAAGATGTGCTTGCGCTGCTGGAAGTGCCGGCACTGGCCGCCCGTTTTTCTATCAATGAAGAAGGTTTGCTATACCTGCGCCAGTGGGTCAATGAGTCGGGCGTGCGCTGGGGCATCGACGATGACAATGTCCGTGAACTGGCGCTGCCGGCAACAGGCCAGCACACGTGGCAATTTGGTCTGACGCGCATGTTGCTTGGCTACGCCATGGAAAGTCACGTCGGCGAATGGCAGGAAGTGTTGCCTTATGATGAGTCCAGCGGGTTGATAGCCGAGCTGGTCGGGCATCTCGCCGAGTTGCTGATGCAGCTTAACCTCTGGCGTAAAGGGCTTTCTCAGCCGAGGCCGCTGGCCGAGTGGCTGCCCGTTTGCCGCGATATGCTGGAAAGCTTTTTCGCGCCGGATGAAGAGACGGAAGCCGCGCTGGCGCTTATTGAGCAGCAGTGGCAGGAGATGATAGAGCAGGGCATCGCAGGGTATTACGACGCCAGCGTGCCGCTGAACCTGTTGCGCGATGAACTGGCGCAGCGGCTTGACCAGGAGCGTATCAGCCAGCGTTTTCTGGCCGGGCCCGTTAACTTCTGTACGCTGATGCCAATGCGCTCTATTCCTTTCAAGGTGGTTTGTCTGCTGGGAATGAACGATGGCGTCTATCCTCGCACGCTTTCGCCGCTCGGGTTTGACCTGATGAGCCAGAAGCCGCTGCGCGGCGATCGCAGCCGCCGCGATGATGACCGCTATCTTTTTCTGGAGGCGCTCATTTCAGCGCAGCAGCGTCTTTATATCAGCTATATCGGTCGCTCTATTCAGGACAACAGCGAAAAATACCCTTCGGTACTGGTTCAGGAGCTTATCGACTACCTGGCGCAGAGCCATTATCTGCCCGGCGACGAGGCGCTTAACTGCGACGAGAGCGCCCGGCGGGTCAAAGCGCACCTGACGCGGCTGCATCCTCGCACGCCTTTCGATGCGGAGAATTTCCTGCCCGCCCGCGAGCTGCAAAGCTATGCGCGCGAGTGGCTGCCGGCAGCAAGCGATCAGGGCGAGGCGCACCCGGAATTTATCCAGGCGCTGGAGCCGGAGCCGGTTGAAGAGCTGCCTTTCGAGCAGTTGCAGCGCTTCTGGCGCCATCCGGTAAGGGCTTTTTTCCAGATGCGGCTTAAGGTGAACTTCCGTACTGAAGAGAGTGAACTGCCGGATGCCGAACCCTTCACGCTCGACAGCCTGGGACGTTATCAGCTTAACCAGCAGCTATTGAATACGCTGGTTGAGAAAGAAGACCCTGATTTGCTCTACCGTCGCTACCGGGCTGCGGGCGAATTGCCATACGGCGCGTTTGGCGAACTCTTCTGGGAAAGCCAGCTCATGGAGATGCAGACGCTGGCAGACAGGGTGACCGCCGAGCGCAGCAACAGCGAAAACCTTGAGATCGATCTTACGCTGAACAACGTGCAGCTTACCGGCTGGTTGCAGCATGTGCAGGAGGATGGGCTGCTGCGCTGGCGGCCGTCCCTGTTAAGGGTTGAGCACGGCATGCAACTTTGGCTTGAGCATCTGGTCTACTGTGCGAGCGGCGGTACGGGAACCAGCCGCCTCTATGGACGAAAGGACAGTCAGTGGCGCTTTCCTCCGCTGGCGGCGGAGGAGGCGCGAGGTTATCTCGGCGAGCTGATTGAAGGGTATAAACAGGGAATGAGCAGTCCGCTGGTTCTGCTTTCTCAGAGCGGCGGCGAATGGCTTAAGGCCTGTTACGACCCGGACAGCAATACCATCGCATGGGATGAAGAGACGCAGCAGAAAGCGCGCAACAAGCTATTGCAGGCCTGGGCTGGCAACCAGATGGTGGAAGGCGAAGGGGCGGATATCTGGTACCAGCGCCTCTGGCGCAACCTGGAGCCGGAATATTACGAGGCCATCATTCGTGAAGCGCAGCGCTATCTGCTGCCACTTTTCAGATTCAATCAAAAATAACGTTGCTGTATAAAAATTGCGCAACAGGATCCGTTTCCTTTATCATGCGCATCTTGCTCAGGGCTGATGCAAAAATACAAAACCATCCCGTAACGGGAAAGCTGTCGTTAATGATGAAAAGCTCAGGAGTTTTTGTGATTAAGAGGTTCGTAAATGCCTGATTGCCAGACCTGGTTTAAAGCGCTCTGTTTATCCGTCGCCCTTTGGGCTCCTCTCACTCAGGCAGATACAGGTTGGCAACCCATCAAGGAAACCATCCGTAAAAGCGAAAAAGATAACCGCCAGTATCAGGCCATTCGCCTGGATAACGGTATGGTGGTCTTGCTGGTCTCCGATCCGCAAGCGGTTAAGTCTTTGTCGGCGCTCGTGTTGCCCGTAGGCTCGCTGGAAGATCCAGATGCCCATCTCGGTCTTGCCCACTACCTTGAGCATATGACGCTGATGGGTTCGAAAAAGTATCCGCAGCCCGAAAGCCTTGCGGAATACCTCAAAATGCATGGCGGCAGTCACAATGCCAGCACCGCCCCTTATCGCACCGCATTTTATCTGGAAGTGGAAAACGACGCGCTCGATGGGGCAGTGGACAGACTGGCGGATGCGATTGCTGAACCCACGCTTGCGAAAATCTATGCTGAACGCGAGCGTAACGCAGTAAATGCTGAGCTGACGATGGCTCGCGCTCGCGACGGTATGCGCATGGCGCAGGTCAGCGCTGAAACGCTTAATCCGGCCCATCCCGGTTCGCGCTTCTCCGGCGGTAACCTTGAGACGCTGCGTGATAAGCCGGGCAGCCCGTTGCAGCAAGCGCTGGTGGCCTTTCGCGATAAATATTACTCCGCCAATCTGATGAAAGCGGTGATCTACAGTAACCGGCCCTTGCCGGAACTGGCGAAGCTTGCGGCACAAACTTACGGACGCGTGCCGAACAAAAATATTGAAAAGCCCGCCATAAACGTACCTGTGGTGACCGAGGCGCAGAAGGGCCTTATTATTCATTATGTGCCGGTTATGCCGCGCAAGGTTGTGCGCGTAGAGTTTCGCATTGATAACAATAGCGACCAGTTTCGCAGTAAAACCGATGAGCTTATCGGTTATCTCATTGGCAACCGCAGCCCTGACACCCTCTCCGACTGGCTGCAAAACGAGGGGCTTGCCGAAGGCGTACGCGCCGACTCCGATCCGGTGGTTAACGGCAACAGCGGCGTGCTCGCTATCTCTGTTACTCTCACGGACAAAGGGCTGGCTCAGCGCGACCGGGTTGTCGCCGCTGTCTTCAGCTATTTGAATAAGTTGCGTGAAAAAGGCATCGACAAACGCTATTTCGACGAACTGGCGAACGTGCTTGATCTCGATTTCCGTTATCCCTCAATCACCCGGGATATGGATTATGTGGAGTGGCTGGCGGACACCATGATCCGCGTGCCGGTTGAGCACACGCTGGATGTGGTCAACATTGCTGATCGCTACGATCCGCAGGCGATTAACGCGCGGCTGGCAATGATGACGCCGGAGAATGCCCGCGTCTGGTATATCAGCCCTGACGAACCGCATAACAAAATGGCCTATTTTGTCGATGCGCCTTACCAGGTGGACAAAATTCCTGCCGCCACGCTGAAAAGCTGGCGCGAACAGGCGGATAATATTTCCCTTAAATTACCCGAGTTGAACCCGTACATTCCGGATGATTTCACGCTTATCAAGCCGGAAAAAGCTTTCGCTCATCCAGAGTTGCTGGTGAATGAGCCAGGCCTGCGCGTGGTTTACAGCCCAAGCCAGTATTTCAGCAGCGAGCCGAGAGCGGACATCACGATGGTGCTGCGTAATCCCCAGGCGATGGACAGTGCTAAAAATCAGGTGCTGTTCGCGCTTAATGATTATCTGGCTGGGGTGGCGCTGGACGAATTAAGCAATCAGGCGGCAGTCGGTGGCATCAGCTTTTCCACCAATGCCAACAATGGACTGATGCTTAACGCTAACGGTTACACGCAGCGGTTGCCGCAGCTTTTCCAGGCATTGTTGAACGGTTATTTCTCCTACAGCGCAACGGAAGAGCAGCTGGCGCAGGCGAAATCCTGGTATAGCCGAATGCTGGAATCGGCAGATAAAGGCAAAGCCTACGAGCAGGCTATTATGCCCGTGCAGATGGTTTCTCAGGTGCCTTATTTTCAGCGCGAAGCGCGTCGGGCGCTGCTGGATAAGATAACCTTGCAGGAGGTCATGCGTTATCGTGACAACCTCAAAACTCAGGGGCGGCCGGAATTCCTGATGCTTGGCAATATAACGCCGGAGCAGGCCAGCAAGCTCGCCCATGATGTAAAGACATCGCTTGGCGCGAATGGCAACGAGTGGTGCCGTAATAAAGACGTGGTGGTGGACAAAAAGCGGCAGGTTATTTTTAACAAAGCGGGCAGCAGCACTGATTCGGCATTAGCGGCGGTGTTCGTACCGAAGGGGTATAACGAAACCGTCAGCTCCGCTTACAGCGCGCTGCTTGGCCAGATTATTCAGCCCTGGTTCTATACCCAACTGCGCACTCAGGAACAGCTAGGATATGCCGTTTTCGCTTTCCCGATGGGCATTGGCCGCCAGTGGGGGCTGGGTTTCCTGCTGCAAAGCAGCGATAAGCAGCCCGCTTTCCTGTGGGAGCGGTATAAAGCCTTCTTCGCCACGGCGGAAGAGCGCCTGCGTAAGCTCGACCCGCAGGAGTTTGCCCAAACGCAGCAGGGCGTTATCAACCAGATGCTCCAGGCTCCCCAGACGCTTTCGGAAGAAGCCTCTCGGGTAAGTAAAGATTTTGACCGGGGGAATATGGCTTTTGATTCACGTGATAAAGTAATCGCGGAAATTAAAACGCTGACGCCGCAAAAACTGGCCGATTTCTTCCATCAGGCTGTGATTGATCCTACCGGCATGGCCGTTTTGTCTCAGGTCTCCGGTATTCATAACGGCAAGGCAGAATACGCCGCGCCGCAAGGCTGGGAAGTGCAGGAGAGCGTCAGCGGTTTGCAACAATCTTTACCCCTGATGAGTGACAAAGAATGACCGATGAACGCGCAGAGTCCCTTGATCCCCTTCGCTTGCCGTTGTTGGGTGAACGGCTGATTGAAGCCTCTGCCGGGACCGGAAAAACCTTTACCATCGCCGCGCTTTATCTGCGGCTCTTGCTGGGGCTGGGCGGCGAGAACGCCCATCCCCGTCCGCTATCTGTTGAAGAGTTGTTGGTCGTTACCTTTACCGAGGCCGCGACGGAAGAACTACGCGGGCGTATCCGCAGCAATATCCACGAGCTGCGTGTCGCCTGCCTGCGCGAACGCACCGACGACCCGCTTTATCAGCGGCTGCTGGATGAAATCCCGGATAAGCGTCACGCGGCGCAAACGCTGCTGCTGGCGGAGCGGCAGATGGACGAAGCGGCTATCTTTACCATTCACGGCTTTTGTCAGCGCATGCTGAGCCTGAATGCTTTTGAGTCCGGTATGCCATTTGAACAGCAGCTGATTGAAGATGAATCTCTGCTGCGCTACCAGGCGTGCGCCGATTTCTGGCGGCGCCACTGTTACCCGCTGCCTAAAGCAGTCGCCCGCGCCATCAGCGAACTGTGGGACGGGCCGGAGTCGCTGCTGCGCGATATCAGCGGCTTTTTGCATGGCGAAGCGCCGCAAATTAAAGCGCCGCCGCAGGATGCGGAAACCCTGGAGGCGCGGCATCAACAAATTATCGACCGTATCGATCAGATTAAAAGCCAGTGGCGTTCGCTTGCGGATGAGATTGGCGCCATGATCGCCGGTTCTGGCGTCGATAAGCGAAGCTTCAGCAGTAAAAACCTGCCTGCCTGGCTCGATAAGGTCAACGCCTGGGCGCAGGAAGAAACGCAGTCTTACCAGTTGCCGGACGCGCTGGGCAAATTCGCCCAGTCCAACCTGATTGAAAAAACGAAAAAGGGCGAGCCGCCTCGCCATCCGCTATTTGAAGCGATCGACGAGCTATTGCTGGAGCCATTAACCATCCGCGACCTGGTAATGGCGCGGGCGATGGCGGAGATCCGCGCGACCGTCGCCCAGGAAAAACGCCGTCGCGGCGAGCTTGGCTTCGACGACATGTTAAGTCGACTGGATGAAGCGCTGAATCAGCCAGGAGGCGACGCGCTGGCGCTGGCTATCCGTACCCGTTATCCGGCGGCGATGATCGATGAATTTCAGGATACGGACCCGCAACAATACCGTATCTTCCGTCGCATCTGGCTTGGCCAGCCTGATACCGCGCTGCTGCTGATTGGCGACCCGAAACAGGCGATTTACGCGTTTCGCGGCGCAGATATCTTCACTTATATGAAGGCCCGTAGCGAAGTTAGCGCTCACTATACTCTTGATACCAACTGGCGTTCCGCGCCGGGAATGGTGGAAAGCGTTAACCGACTTTTCAGCCTGCTCGATAATCCTTTTCTGTTTCAGGATATTCCTTTCCAGCCGGTAAAATCCGCGCCGCGCAATCAGTCGCTGCGTTTTACTATGCACGGCCAGACCCAGCCTTCCATGAGGTTCTGGTTAATGGAGGGCGAAGGCGCCGGAGTAAGCGATTACCAACAATATATGGCGCAGGTTTGCGCCCACCAGATCCGCGACTGGCTGGCGGCAGGGCTGCGCGGCGAGGCGCTGCTTTGCAAAGGCGATGAAGCAAGGCCGGTGCAGGCTTCCGATATTACCGTGCTGGTGCGCAACCGTATTGAAGCTTCGGTCGTGCGCGAGGCGCTGAATGCGCTGAATATTCCTTCGGTTTATCTCTCGAATCGCGACAGCGTCTTCGCCACACAGGAGGCGCTGGAGCTGCTCTGGCTGCTGCAGGCCGTACTGGCGCCGGAGGTGGAAACCCGCCTGCGCAGCGCAATGGCGGCCAGCATGCTCGGGCTGGACGCGCGGGCCATCGAAGCGCTTAACCGCGATGAAAGCGCCTGGGATGAACTGGTCGAAGAGTTTGACGGCTACCGACAAATCTGGCTTAAGCGCGGCGTAATGCCTATGCTGCGCGTGCTGATGACAAAGCGTCAGGTTGCGGAAAACCTGCTGGCGACGCCAGGTGGCGAGCGGCGGTTAACGGACATTCTGCACCTGAGTGAATTATTGCAGGAGGCTTCCGCGCAAGCGGACAGCGAGTACGCGCTGGTGCGCTGGCTGGCGCAGCATATCGCCGAGCCGGATGCGAACGCCGCCAGCCAGCAACTGCGCCTTGAGAGCGATAAGCATCTGGTGCAGATAGTCACTATCCATAAATCCAAAGGGCTGGAATATCCGCTGGTCTGGCTGCCTTTTATCGCCGACTTCCGCGAACAAAAAATGGGTTTTTACCATGACCGCGAAACCTTTGCGGCAGTGCTGGATTTGAGCAACGACGCGAGCAGCGTGGAGCTTGCCGAGGCGGAGCGGCTGGCGGAGGATTTACGTCTGCTTTATGTCGCCTTAACCCGCTCGGTCTGGCATTGCAGCCTGGGCATTGCACCGCTTTTTCGCAGCCGCGGAGCGAAGAATGGTGAAACCGATCTGCACCGTAGCGCGCTTGGGCGTCTTATTCAGCGAGGCGAGGCGCTGGATGCGAACGGCCTCAAACGCTGCCTGGAGGCTCTCTGCGATGATGCTATCGCCTTAAACGAGCCGGCAGAGCCGGACAACAGCCCCTGGACGCCGCCGCCCGGCGAAGCGTTGAGCCTCGCTGCGCGTGAGTTGCAGCGTCGTATCGTTGATGAATGGCGCGTCACCAGCTATTCCGGGTTACAGCAGCACGGCCCCACTTTTGCTCAGGACTGGGTACCGAAGCTTGATATCGACGCGGCAGGCGATCGCGAGACGCAAAGCGCGCCGGCGATGACGCCGCACACCTTTCCTCGCGGGGCTTCGCCAGGCACTTTCCTGCACGGCCTGTTTGAAAACCTGGACTTCACCCAGCCTGTGCGGGAGGAGTGGGTCAGCGAGCAGCTTTTGCTGGGCGGTTTTGACGAAAGCTGGCAGCCTGTTATGACGCAGTGGATAGAAAGCGTACTGCGCGCGCCGCTAAATGATAGCGGCGTATCGTTAAATCAGCTCGCTGCGAAGGACAAACAGGTGGAGCTGGAGTTTTATGTGCCGATTAACGCCACGCTCGCCCCGCAGGCGTTGGACGCGCTGATTCGCCGTCACGATCCGCTTTCCGCTGGCTGTCCGCCACTCGATTTCCGTCAGGTTCGCGGCATGCTGAAAGGCTTTATCGACCTGGTGTTTCGCTGGCAGGGGCGTTACTACCTGCTCGATTATAAATCGAACTGGCTTGGCGACAGCCCGGCGGCTTATACCCGCGACGCGATGGCGCAGGCGATGCAGTCGCACCGTTACGATCTGCAATATCAGCTTTATACGCTGGCGCTGCACCGCTATTTGCGCCACCGGCTGGCGGATTATGACTATGAGCGCCATTTTGGCGGCGTAATTTATCTTTTTCTGCGCGGGGTCACGGGTGATGACGCTTCGCAGGGCATTTTCACCACCCGCCCGGCGCTTGAGCTGGTAGAAGGTATGGATGCGTTGTTTGCCGGTGAGCAGGAGGTAGCGTCATGAAGATGCAGGAACTTATTCAACAGGCGGTCCGGCACAAGCTGCTGCGTCCGCTGGATGCGCAGTTCGCCATGATGGTAGCGAGCAATGAAGAGCCCGCAATGATGCTGGCCGCAGCGCTGGTCAGCCGCGACGCAGGTGAAGGGCATGTTTGCCTGCCTGTAAGCCGGCTTTGCGTTGAGCACTGCTTCCCCGGCAGGCAGCAGGAGCCGCTCGCGCAGGCGTTATTCGACGCCGCAGGCAATCCGCAAAACTGGCGCGAGGTGCTGCTGGCTTCAAGAGCGGTCAGCGAAGACGGCGCGCCAACGCCGCTTAAGCTGATTGGCGAACGGCTTTATCTCAACCGCATGTGGCGACATGAACAGGCGGTCGCCGCCTTCTTCCGCCAGCAAAATCTGGTCATCACGGCGGATGAGGCGAAGCTAAACCAGGTGCTGAATGAACTTTTTGCGCCAACTGACGAGGTTGACTGGCAGAAAGTCGCGGCGGCGGTGGCGTTAACCCGCCGTATCTCGGTGATATCCGGCGGTCCCGGCACCGGCAAAACCACCACCGTGGCAAAACTGCTGGCGGCGATAGTGCGGCTGGCGGGCGACAAACCTCCACGTATTCGCCTCGCCGCGCCGACCGGCAAAGCGGCGGCGCGCCTGACTGAGTCGCTCGGCGCTGCGCTGCGCCGTCTGCCGCTGGAGAAAACGCAAAAAGAGGCGCTGCCGGACGACGCAAGCACCCTGCATCGCCTGCTGGGCGCGCAGCCTGGCAGCCAGCGGCTGCGTTATCACGAGGGTAACCCGCTGCATCTGGATGTACTGGTGGTGGATGAAGCCTCAATGATCGATTTGCCGATGATGGCGCGCCTTATCGCGGCGCTGCCTTCTCATGCGCGAGT